>WNFJ01365763.1_pt3 | contig 13360 bp, 10 predicted proteins | sample 5400461 | NCBI WGS metagenome assembly WNFJ01 (sample SAMN13153349, study PRJNA577476) | soil metagenome | isolation source: 115 cm saprolite on Douglas fir-dominated hillslope | place: USA:California | collected 2013-09-17 | reverse complement strand
CAGGGCGGTCAAGGTCTCTTCGAGCGGCTTGGGATCCACTTCGAACAGTAACGGGGACTCGGTTGGTGAAGGCTTCTGCATTAGGCGCATGCCCGCCATCGTACGCGAATCACGCACCTGACGGGTGTGAATTGCTGAGCAAATGTGTTCTCTTGCTAGGGCAGCTTTTGGCCCTATCCACAGGCTCTAACACCCTTTTCGCCGACCAGCGGCCTACCGCACGTCCTCGTTATCGACGGATCGGGGTTCTTGAACTTTCTTCACTCTTCTTCACTTAACTGCGCTAGGGATGACCCAGGCTTTAGCTATTCTTAGGTCGCACCCACTCACAAGCGCAATTCTGCGGTCATCTCGGCGCTCAGGTCCTTGTCTACTAGCTTAGCTAAGCTAGATCTGAAATCCTCGATTGAAACTGCCGGGAGAACTCAAACTCGGGAACATCCCCGCCACATCGAGGACACGTAGACCATTGCTCCTTCGGCAAGATTCTTGCGGCTAGAGTTCCCTTCTCCTCCATAAATCAAGACTCCAACGCATTCGGCTATTCGCGATGGCCGGAAATTTCGGGGAATTTGAAGGAATTGAACGATTTTCACGAACTTGCTGCTGCTCGGGATTTGCGGGGTGTTTGCTATACTTTATGTGTCCCTGCAGGGTGGAAACGACGTGAACTCGCTCCGCATCTCCATTGTCCAATACCTGAACACTGCACCCCTCGTTCGCGGATTCACCCACGGCCCGCTCCGCGGCAAGTACGCTCTGTCCTTCAAGGTGCCCTCGCAGTGTGCCGAAGCGCTGCGCAGCGGCGCGGCGGATGTGGCAATCATTCCCGCCGGATCGCCGACCTGGTGCTTGTTCCCAATTTGTCCATCGCGTCGAAGAAGGCCGTGCGAAGCTTGCTGCTGATTGCCCGGAAGCCGGTAAACGAACTGACGCGCATCGCGCTGGATGGTGGCTCGCGCAGCACCCAGGCGCTAACGCGCATTCTGTGCCAGAAACTCTGGAAGATTGAGCCGGAGTTTTTTGAAGCCGCACCCGATCTGCCATCGATGCTTTCGAAGGCCGATGCGGCGTTGTTGATTGGCGACCCGGCGCTGCGCGTCTCTTACGCTATCGAACAAGAAGCGCGCCGCGATGCTTCCGGCGCATGGACCTGGTCGGGAGCCAGCGCTGCCGTAGGAGAATATCCGGTGCCGTACGTCTACGACATCGTGGAAGAGTGGCGAGCGCTGACCAAACTTCCGGCGGTCCTCGCCGTGTGGGCTGGCCTGCGCGCAGCTGTCACGTCGGAAGTGGTGCAGGATTTTCAGCAGTCGCTGGCGTTCGGCTTGCAACATCTCGATGAAATCTGCAGTGAAGCATCCGCAGAATTGAAGCTCCCCGCCGCGCACCTGCGACGCTACTTGACCGAGAACATCGATTACACGCTGGACGAAGAGAATGTCCAGGGTCTGGGCGTGTATTATCGCTACGCGGCAGAAATCGGCCTGATTCCCGAAGTGAAGGGCCTTGCACGAGCGGCCGAGCCAGGTGGCCCAGTGCGCTATTCCGATTTTACGGTAAAGCTGGGACAGTAAGATTGCGGCCAGGCCGGCAACCAGGCTGCAATGCAAACGCGAATCTCAGGAAAAGGACACGCTGTGGCGATCACCAAACAACAAGCTCTCGAGATGCTCCAGTCCGACGATCTGATCGGCATTGGCATGGCCGCGCACCGGTTGCGCCTGAAGAAAAACGACCCGCGCATCGCCACTTACCAGATCGACCGCAACATCAACTACACGAATTTCTGCACCGAATACTGCTCGTTCTGCGCATTCTACCGTCCGCTCGGCGCTAAGGACGGCTACATCCTCTCGTTCGACACCATCTACAAGAAGATCGACGAGATGCTGGAGCTGGGCGGCACCGGCGTGCTGTTGCAGGGCGGCTTGCATCCCGACCTGCAGATTGGCTATTACGAAAATTTGCTGCGTTCGCTGAAATCGCGCTATCCGCAAGTCCACTTGCATTGCTTTTCCGCGCCGGAAATTTTGTGCATCGCGGAGGTCAGCGAGTTGAGCGTTCGCGAGACCATTCAGCGCTTAATGGATGCGGGCTTGCAGTCGATTCCCGGCGGCGGCGCGGAAATTCTGGACGACGAGATTCGCGGAAAGATCGCACGGCTGAAGTGCACCAGCGATGAATGGGTGGAGGTCCACCGCATTGCGCACGCGCTGGGACTGCGCACCACCGCTACCATGATGTTTGGCTGCGGCGAAGAGCTGCGCCACCGAGTAAATCACCTGGAGCGCATTCGGCAAATCCAGGAGGAGACCGGCGGATTCACGGCATTCATCCCGTGGATATTCGCGGCGGAAAATACGGCCCTCGGCAAAAAAGTGCAGGAAACCACCGCGGTGGATTATCTGAAGACCCTGGCGGTCAGCAGGCTGTACCTGGATAACATCGACCACATTCAGTCGAGCTGGCTGACGCCAGGAATCAAGGTCTGCCAGATTGGATTGCAGTTTGGCGCCGACGACGTAGGCAGCATCCTGATCGAAGAAAACGTGGTGTTCGCCGCAGGAGTGAAACGCCGCACCAATGAAGAGGAATTGCGCCGAATCATTACGGATGCTGGATTCATGCCGGCGCAGCGCGACACGCTCTACCGTTCCTACGCGCTGAAATCGCCGTACCCGCCGGCGCGCTCGCAAGCCGCCTGACGCGGTTTCTCTTCCTACTTCAGTATAGCGCTGGCTTTTACGCCAGCCACTAGCTTCATTACAAAACAAACAATCCGCCCGCCTCAGAAGGTCGCCGCTACAAAAGCAGTGGTCAGGATTGCGTTCGCGTGGAAGGCTTACTTGCGCAGCCGAATTATCACCTCGACATCCGTGCCATCGGGCAGATTCAGCGCATCCTCCGGATGCAACGCACCATCCTTGTAGCGAGCAAAAAAGCGCATGCTGGAGTCCTTCGGCGGCAGCTTCGCCGTGCTTGGCCCGCCGGCCGTGCCAGCGCGCGAAGTTTCATCCAGCGCCTGGTTCACCAGCGCGTCCGCCTCGCGATTCTGTTCCCGATAGACGTGCTCGATGCGGAACGATTCCAACGTCTGCGACATCTTCTTTGCGCGCTCGAACAACGGCTTCAGCTCTTCGCTCTTCACCTTGTACTGCCCGCGCATCTGCTTCACCAGCAACTCCGAATCGCTCGCCACGCGCAGCCCCCGGATCGCATGCGTCTGCGCATAGTCCAGCGCCGCAATCAGTCCAAAATATTCCGCCACGTTGTTGGTGTTCTGACCGATGTATTTCTTCAACCGCGCAACAATCTCTCCACGACCATCACGTATTACCACACCGTAGGCCGCCGGCCCGGGGTTGCCGCGCGAGCCACCGTCAATGTTTGCGTGGAAGGATGCAATCTGCTTGCGTTCCGGCTCGGGTTCGCCAAACAACCCGCTCCCGCGATGAACTGGAGGACGCGTAGGCATCAGGAGCCACTCGATCCGTCGGAAGCGGCGCCCTCCGCATTTTCCGGGGGCGTGGCGTGGGGAATGGGTTCGAGCGAGTACAGAATGCGGCCGCAGGTTTCGCAGCGAAAAACTTCTTCATCCGTTTGAATCGTATGCGGCAACACGCGCATGCCGCAGGCCCGGCACTGGTCGTCGCGCACTTCCGCCATAACCGAACCGGGATTCCTCCGCGCGATCCGGGAATACAATTCCAGAAGGTCTTCGGGGATTTTCTTCGCGATCTCTTCCCGTTTGGCGAGATCTACTTCCAGCTTCTTCTTTTGTTCGCCATACTGGGCTTCGATCTGCTTCTTTTCTTTAGCAACGGCCTGCTCCGCTTCTTTCAGGTCGGCCTCGAAGTGTTTTACGCGCCGCTCGGCTTCTTCTATGCCCATCATCTGTTCCAGGACGCGGTCCTCGGCCTGCGAGACTTCCTGTTCCGCGTTGGCGATTTCGTGCTGCAGCGCCTTATATGCTTCGTTGGTCTTGACCGAAGAGCTCTGCTCGCGGTACTTCTTCGCGCGATCCCTCCACTGGTTCACGTCCAGCTCGAACTTCTTCCGCTGCGTGATGCTCTGCGTCAGCGCTTGCTTCGATGACACCACCGCAGCCCGCGCTCCGTTCAATTGCGCATCTGCTTCGCGCATGCGCTTCGGCAAACTCTCCAGATCCGCTCGTATTGCAGCGATCAACCGGTCGAGCTTTTGCAGATCCATCAGGCGTGGAATAGCGGGATGCATGGGCCTCGATTCTAGCACACGGGCACGAGGCCGTTCCGCCATGGAAACTCAGGTAAAAGCAAAAGAAGCCAGCTCTGCAGGGAATCTGCGGCGAACAATACGACGTTGTGCGGAGGCGGGCGTGCCGATTATCGGTGCGAGAGCACCCGCATGCAAGGGCGGAAATCTCCGCACAACACTGAGCAAAGCAACAGCGGGGTCAGGAAGCTTTGGCGATGTCGCGATGAATCATGGCGGCGTCTACAAAGTAGCCAAGGCCAATGGCCAGCGGCAGAACGCCGAAGGACGCGGCGACCAGCGTTTCAGGCTCGCCAGAGAAGCGCGCGATCAGCGCGAACATCAGGAAGAAACCAAGCCCGGCGCTGACCAGCAAAATGCCGGCACGACGCGATCTGGCGTATTGCGACAACTCCGGTTCCATGGGGATTTCAACGCCGCGTGCCAGTGCTGCCAATTTCTTTTCGGTTCGCAGCTTGCGGACCCGGTAGTAGAGGTACATTGCCGCCACAGGAATTCCACAGGTCAAAACAACCGCAACCAATCCAATGAATTCTCCACCCATATTGTGCTCCTTCGAAGCCTCATTTTTGCTGGGCCGCTTGTTGCGGTCTCAATAGAAGTAACGCAATAGGCGTGGAAAAAGTTCCCCTCGGTTCCAGCACAAAAGGAGCGTTTCGAGGCCGTCAGGGCTGAACTTCGCGGATTTCCATATTGGAATTAATCGCCAACTGGGGGTAACGGATTGTCGAGCCCGCGGGTGCCGCGGCGTGCTTCGCCAGGACCTCGAACTCTGCTGCGCCGGAGCAGTCGATCTGATAACTGTACCCGTCGCGCCCGCTGTGCGCCATGCTAAGCGAACGGGAGGACATCAACTCGTCCAGCGAGGAACAGTGACCATTCAAGGCGATGTTGCCGCGCTCGGCTTGCGCGATCTGAAGCAGGTCAGCTCGAACGCCGGTCAAGCTGATGGCCTGCGTGGGAGCGGTGCCGGAATCAGTCGTGGGCATTTTCGTCAGATAGAAGCGGTAGATCCCGAAAAGGAAAGCAGCTACAACAAGAAGAATGGCAAGGGCGCGCATGCAAAGATTGTGTACGCGCGGCATTCCGCCGACAAGGCTTACTCACTCTTAGATGCATAGAAGAGCAACAGCGAATTGGAATTTGCGCCTTCACCCAAAGCCCCGCGGTATGCTTACTTCAGCCGCTCCTCTCCCGGTACATCCTCCCCACGCCCTCGTCGGTGGCGATTACCTGGATTATTTCTCGCTCCCCGACGGCATGATTGGCATGTACGTCGGCGACGTTTCCGTAAGGGCCCGCCGGCGGCCATGTATGCGGCGCTCGCCGTGGTAACTGTTAGAGGCATTCACAAAACGGGACAGCCGGCCCAGGTGACGGCCTCTTGAACAAGAGGCTGCTGCTTCGCGGCATACCCGCCCGATATACCGCCATCCAATGGGCCCTGCTCGACCCCACCACGGCGCAATTGCATCTTTCCAGCGCCGGAATGCCCGGGCCTATGTTGCTGCGGGCAGGAGAATGTCGGGTTCTGAAGGTTGCGGGAATCCCTCCCGGGCTATTTCCCGAAATCAACTATGATCATCTGACTCTACAACTGGAACCCGGCGATTCTCTGCTGTTCTTACACGGATGGTTTGACCGACGCGCGCAATTGCCAACAAGCCGAATTTGAAGCCGAGGGATTGCAGCAAGTCTGCGGAAGCCATGCGGGAAACTCACCCCTGGAATTGCCTGGCCACATCTTCTCCACCGTCCAGAAATTCATGGGCGACTGCCCGCAATTCGACGATATGACCGCCGCGATTCTGCACCATTCGGGCAGCTGATACAAAAGAGTACTTTTGCAAGAGCCTCCGGCCTTAGTAAGAAGGGCAATCGTTCCGTCTTTCCATTTGACCGCTGCGCGCTTCTCCAGTAATTACGAGAGATATCCCTATCCCGACTTAAAAGAGGTGTCCGTGATGAAGACTAAGTCCCCGTATGGAATGGCCCTGGCTTGCCTGGCAGCTTGCTCGATCGCGATTCCAATGGAGAGCTGGGGAGCGCCTCCAACCGCGGACCCACGAGCCGGCGAGGTTTCGCGCGTCATCCCGATGGTGAACATAGCGCGCGGCGCGAAGAGCATCAAGGCCGAGGCAAAAACGGTGGTGGACTGGCAAGACTCCGTGAACACGCAAGCCAATGCGCGGGCACGCGTGGCGCTCGATGACGGCTCGGTTTTGAACGTGGGCTCAGAATCCTCCGTAAAGGTAGCGAAACACGATGCCGGCGCGCAGCAGACGGATCTGGAAGTCGGGTTTGGCAAGATGCGCTCGCAAGCTCAGAAGATCTCAAAGCCCGGCGGAAAGTTCGAGGTTCATACCTCCGCGGGCGTCGCGGGAGTCGTCGGAACGGATTTCTACGTTTCGTACGAAAACAATGTGATGACCGTAATCGTCTTCGAGGGGCTGGTGAAGGTGTGCAATCTGGCGGGTATCTGCGTGGAAGTGAAACCCGGGCAGACCACCACGGTGCGGAATGGCGATTCGTCCGGACCAGCCGCGCCGACACAAGCGGCCTTGAGCACATTGACCGAAGCCGTAACCGCTACCAACCTTGAGGGCAGCCCCAGCGGCACCTCGGCTCACCACCTCGGTAAAGGCACTGGAATTACCATCGCGATTCTGGCCGCGATTCCCGCGATCATCGTGCCCATTGTCTTGACGCGCGGCACGACCGCTCCGCCGCCAGCACCAAGCCAGCAGTGCGGAAATTTGGCCTCAGTCTGCAAATAGATTACCGGGGTGCGGGTTCGCTGCGGCGCCACCGGCGGCACGATCCGCCGAGTTTTGCCGTTTACAACGATTTGCGGCCACATGCCATCTAACTTGGCTGTGATAGCTACGCCGTTACTCCTCGCGCACTGCGCGCTTTGTCTGATGCAAGGCTGTGGCGTACACTGAACGCTTGATATCTCCGTCTAATTCGAAGTGAGGAACTCCTTGAAAGAAAAAAATTGTGCTTCCCTGCGCCATCGTTCGATGCGCGCCCTGATTTGCATACTCTCCGCCGGCTTTGCGATGGTTCTGACGCCGCGGCACTCTTCCGCCGCCGGAGACACTAGTGCAAAACCTCCGGTACTTTTCGACGCCATGAAAACGGAACTCGACCGTTCCATGAAAACTCTCGGCACCCAGGATCCTGCCGCCTATTTCATCGGCTACATCCTGACGGATTCCGACCGCGTCAATGTTTCGGGCTCGAATGGCGCGTTGCTCAACAGCGATGAGGGCCACAACCGCTGGCTCGAAGTCTCCGTGCGCACCGGCTCCTATCAACTGGACGACACCCACAAAGTCGATGGCCGCCAGCCGCCCAACGGAGGCCCCGGCACCAGCGTTCCTGTTGACGACGACAGCGAAGTTCTGCGCCGCGCCATCTGGCTGGAAACCGACAAACAATACCGCTCCGCGGCCGAGGCCCTGATCAAAATTCAAACCGGCAAAGAAGTGAAGGCCCAGACCGAGGAAGGCAAAGCTCCCGATTTTTCTCAGGAAAAGCCGGCGAATCACATCGGCCCCTGGGTTTCCATCTCCGTGGACCGCAAACCCTGGGAAGAAAAAGTGCGTGCCTACACGAAATACTTCCGGGAATCCCCCGCGGTCATCAACTCCATCGTGACCTTCACGGCGCAGGCGGAAAACTCCATCCAGTTGAATTCCGAGGGCACACAGCTGCAATTTGGCCAGATTCGTTACCGCCTGGAGTTGTTCATCCAAGGCAAAGCCGGCGACGGCATGGACATTGATCGCTATTACAACTTTGACTGGGTCAATCCCAGCGAAGCGCCCGACGACAAGGCCGTGCAGGCCGCCTCCCTTCAGCTTCGCAAGGAAATGGAAGGCCTGGTGGTTTCGCCCATCAATGATCCCAGCGTGACCCCGGCCCTTCTGACAGGCCGCGCGGCAGCAGTGTTCTTCCATGAAGTCTTCGGGCATCGCGCCGAGGGCCATCGCCAGAAGGACGTGAATGAAGGTCAGACCTTCACCAAAAAAGTAGGCGAGCAAATCCTGCCCAGTTTCCTCACCGTGATTGACGACACTACTCGCAGAAAAGTGAACGACCAGGAATTGCTCGGCTTCTACGAGTTTGACGACGAAAGCGTTCCGGCGCAGCGCGTCACACTCGTTGACCATGGCGTGTTGAAAAATTTCGAAATGTCGCGCTCCCCCATTGACGGCTTCCCGAAATCCAATGGTCACGGCCGCAGGCAGTTGGGCGCCACTCCGGTATCGCGCCAGGGAAACCTGATTGTTGAGAGCAACAAAATGGTGACGAACGCCCAGTTGCGCGAAAAGCTGATTGAGATCATCAAACAGCAGGGCAAACCGTACGGCCTCTTGATTGACGACATCGCCGGCGGCTTTACCTTGACCGGTCGCGGCCAGCCTCAGGCCTTTCAGGTCGAGCCCCTGGTGGTCTACAAGGTCTTTGCCGACGGAAAACCCGATGAATTGGTCCGCGGCGTCGACATTGTCGGTACCCCGCTCGCCTCCCTCGCCAAGATCGTGGCCACCGGCGACACACCCGAGGTCTTCAACGGTTACTGCGGCGCAGAGTCCGGCTCCGTCCCGGTTTCCGCCGTCTCTCCCGCCATCCTTACCACCGAATTGGAAGTTCAGAAAAAGCCGGCGGCAACAGACCGGCCGCCGATCTTGCCGGCGCCAGCGCACGATGCGGTGAAAACGGGAGGCCTTCAGTAATGCGGACGCTTCGACTCGCGGCAATTCTGCTTGCATCTTCCATGGCCTCGGCTGCTTTCGCGCAGGCCTCGGCGGACAACGATCACACCATGCAAGCCATGAAGGACGAGATGGCCCGCGCCAAATCGCGTCTGGAGTTGCAGATCACCAAGGGTGACAAACCGGTGCGCCCGTATTTCATCGAATTTCGTCTGCTGGATATGGACATTCGCGAAGTGGTGGGCGAATTCGGCGCGCTCCTCAATACCAATCACACCCGCAGCCGCATCATGCAAGTAAACGCCCGGGTAGGCGATTACAAACTCGACAGTTCCAACTTCGTCGGTGAAGACGCCTTCCGCGGCTTCATTGGTTCCAACGGTACAGTCGGTATCGATCGCGACTACGATTCCCTGCGACAGGATCTTTGGATTGCCACGGATCAGGCCTTCAAGGAAGCAGCGGAAACCTATTCGCGCAAGCAGGCGTACCTCAGCAGCCTCGCGCGCCAGTCGGACATCGATGATTTCGCAAGAGTAGAGACGATCCAACACGTCGAGCCGCTCGCCACTTCCGGCTGGTCCAATCGCAATTGGGAACAGGAAGCGCGCGACACTTCCTCGGCTCTGCGCACTTTTCCCCTGATCTACGAATCCCGCGTCACCTACTACCTCGTGTACACCACCGAATATTTGCTCACCAGCGAAGGCACGGAAGTCCGCGCGAATCGCTCTTTCGCCGCCATCGAAGCGGGCATGAACGCACTGGCGAAAGACGGTATGCAGGTGGCCCACTACTATTCCACGTATGCGCCGCGTCCCGCGGATCTGCCGAGCGTCGATGAAGTGAAAAAAGGATTGAAGGTTGCCGGAAGCGAGTTGATGGCCATGCGCGCTGCCGCGCCTGCGCCGGATTATACCGGCCCGGTGCTGTTTGAGTCGCGCGCCGCAGCCGCGTTAGTAGCCGAAGTGCTTGGTCCATCGCTCAGCGGCGCCCGCCCGCCACTGGCCTTTCAACCCGTGGTTGACCAACTCATGAGCAGCCTGGGCGCTCGCAGCGATTGGAGCGGCAAGGTGGACTCACGCGTCCTCCCTGGCACCGTTTCGCTGATCGATGATCCCGGCGCAAAGGACCACAAGGGAACTTTGCTTGTGGGAGGATACGCCATCGATCAAGAAGGCGTCCCCGGCCAGAAACTAACCATCGTGGACAGCGGGAAACTGAAGGACCTGCTGATGTCGCGACGCCCTGGGCCCGATTTCAGCAAATCCAACGGACACGCGCGTTCCTCGTTCCTTGCGGATCCTAAGCCCACCATGAGCAACCTGTTTTTCAGTTCCACGGAAACAGTCCCGAAGGATGACCTGAAGAAAAAGTTCGTGGATGAATGCCGCTCAGAGAAACTGGATTTCTGCATTGTCGTCCGCGAAATGGACAATCCAGCTTTGAGCCTGATGCACCAGGAAGATTTCACCGCGTTGCTGGCAAGCTTTGGCGGCAACGCCGCAACCGACCGGCTGCCCTTGGTGGTTTACAAACTCTATCCGGCCGACGGCCGCGAAGAGCTCGTGCGCGGCGCCCGCATCACCGGATTCAGCCCACGGAGCCTGCGCAACATCGCCGGCATCGGCGACGACGATTTCGTGTACAACTACATGCAGAGCCAGGTGACCGGCATCGCCGGAACCGCACTGGGAGCATTTGGAAGCGCGCAGAGCGGCCTCCCGGCAGCCGTGGTGGCGCCTTCGCTTCTCTTTGAAGAGGTCGAGATACGCGGCGCTCGAGGCGAGCCAAAGCGCCTGCCGATCTTGCCGGAGCCTCCGATGACTCCTAAAGTCGGCAAATAGCTCGAGCATCCGACATTGCAGACAACGAAGGGCGTCTTGCCTAAGCGGGGCGCCTTTTTTCCGTTTCTGTTGGTCGCACCCCACGCAAGCGCCCGCATCCGAAGGAGGCCCGGCAAACACGACGCCGTTCGCGGGCTTGGCAAATTGAATGGTGCCGCTCACCAGCGTGATGTGTACGCGGTCACGCACAATGTCGACATTCTCCGCAACCGCGGTCTTCTCCGGGTCCATGCTTGGTGCAACCAGCACATCCCACACACTGGCGCCGCTTCGGGTTCCAGGTGATTGGGCAGAAACGAAAGGCGCGAGCAGTAGAACGTAAGGGCCGAGAGCGAGGGCGGCTCTTTTCATTCCCTTGGCGAAAGAGAATAGATGGTACACATCGCGAAAGGCAAGTACGCCTGTGACAAATTTGGGCGCAGGTGCTCAGAGACTACAGGGTGTGTTCGGCATCGCCGCATACTTCACATACTTGAGGTAGTCTTATGCCATGGTGCTTCCGCGCCGCCTCCATGAGGCCGTCCAGGAAAAGAAGCGAGCCGCCCAGCTCAGCATCGGCTCCGCTACGCTGCTGCTTTGCCTGAAAACATTTCTCGTGGTGCGTACCGGCAGCCTCGGCGTGCTTTCCGAAGCATTGCATTCCGGACTCGACCTTGTCGCCGCGGTCATCACTTTTCTTTCCGTACGTGTTTCCGACCAGCCGGCGGACGAACGTCACCCTTACGGTCACGGAAAATTCGAGAATTTCTCCGCGTTCATGGAAACCGGCCTACTCATCATCACGGCCCTCTACATCATCTTCGAGGCCTTTTCCCGGCTCTTCTTCCACAGCGTTCATGTCGAACCCAGTCTGTTCGCCATTGTCATATTGTTCGTGGCCCTGGGCATCGACGTCACTCGCGCTCGCGCTCTTAACGCCGTCGCCAAAAAACACACCAGCGAAGCCCTGGAAGCCGACGCCTTGCACTTCTCCACCGACGTCTGGAGCACTATGGTGGTGATCTTCGGCGTCGCGCTCGTTTGGGCCGGCAACTATTGGAATCTCCCGTGGCTCGCGTATGCGGACGCCTTCGCCGCCCTCGGCGTTGCCGCCGTCATTCTTTGGGTGGGCTCGCAACTCGGCAAGCGCACTCTGGACGCTCTGCTGGATGCCGCGCCCGAGGGCCTGCACTACGAAATCACCGACGCGGTCGGCCGCTTGGATGGTGTACTGGACGTGGAACGGGTGCGCGTGCGCCGCTCGGGCAATCGCCATTTCGTGGATGCCACCGTTAGCGTCCCGCGCACTTCCAGCCTGGAGCAAGTCCACGTCCTCACCGATGCGATCGAACGGCGCATCGGGGAAATTGTGCCCTCCGATGTGATTGTGCATACGGAGCCGCGCGCGCCGCGCGGCGAAACTTTATTCGAATCAATACGTGCCGTGGCTCAGCGCATGGGTTTGGCAATTCATGACGTTGCGGCAGTCCAGCAGGACGGCAGTCTGTTCGTTGAACTTCACCTGGAAGTGGACGAAAACCTCAGCCTGGGCGAAGCGCATCGTCGCGCCACGGAACTGGAGGAGGGTATTCGCGCGTTACGCGACGGCAATGTGATGGTGAATATCCACATCGAGCCGCTGGGCCGCCACATCGCCACTCCGGACACACGCGAAGGCGAAATGCGCCAGCTGGAAATCGACGTGGAAAATTTTCTGAATCGCATGCCTTCGGAATACGATGAGCTCATCAATTGCCATGAAGTTCATGTGCGCCAGGTGGAGCATCACATCCTGGTCTCTTGCCACTGCATCATGAAGAGCGATTTGCCCATCACGCGCGTTCACGACGTTACCGCCGCTCTGGAAGATCGCGTCAAGGAACGCTTCTCTCAGATTTCCCGCGTCACTATCCACCCCGAACCGCCGGAAGCTTCCTAGCAAGCTATTTCAGGCGGGCTTCTCTTTGCTGCCGCGCAGCGCAAACACCTGCGCCCCAAACGCCAGCAACGCAGGGAAGCATTCCAGCACGTACCTCGGTTCCGGCGTCTCCACCGTGGTCAGAAAAACGGTGCGCGCCAGAATGTAGAACAACAGAACAGCCAACGCGGCACGAACTCCCGGCCACTTCCACAATTTCCAAACGCCCCAGGCCGCCAGCGCCAAATAGAAAATGTTCAGGAAAAAAAAGAATGTCGTCACGCCCTGGTCGACGGGATCCTCGTCCCACATTTTCGCCAGTGGGAACACATTGCCGGACACAGGCACCAGTTCGATTCGCGGCGTGAACCACATGCGCACCACGCGCCGCAACGGAATCCACAGGTACGTGCGCAGCGGATGCCGGGCCGTCCTTTCGCGCGCCAGTTGCGCAAATACCGCGTCCTCTTCCTCGTTGAGCGTCAGGTCGTCGTTGTATTGCTCCAACACCGCCGCCACGCGTTCTTTTTCTTCCGGCGTGTCGAATGCCTCGGCGGGAATATCTTCCAGGTTGATGGATTCGTCGTTCAACTTCCACGGCACCAGGTAGCAATCGCGCACCCGGGACAGCCACG
>WNFJ01579843.1_pt1 | contig 13362 bp, 14 predicted proteins | sample 5400461 | NCBI WGS metagenome assembly WNFJ01 (sample SAMN13153349, study PRJNA577476) | soil metagenome | isolation source: 115 cm saprolite on Douglas fir-dominated hillslope | place: USA:California | collected 2013-09-17 | reverse complement strand
GTCTTGGGCGCGTGATCAGGGAAGAGGCGAATGACAACTTGCCCCTGATTCGTGTTCAGCGTCGCGGTCAGCGTCTCTGTCATACGGTTGACTCCTCGTCCAGCGATCCTATGGCCGGACATTTCGTCGTTGTAAATTTCCTTTACTCATCACCGTACCGGTAGCACGCGATGGTTGAACCCAGCAAAGCCGGGAAGTCTGTGATAACGGGATCACGCTCGGGAGGTTTACTGTGTCCCTTATCAAGACCAACCGCACAACCGGCAGCATGGCCGCGGTCGGCACGCGCGCGAAGGACCGCGCGAAGGACGCCGCCGTACAGGCCATCCCGGCGGGAAAGCGAGCGGGAACGACAGCGGTTCAGGGAGTCCGACAGGGCGTTCAGGGCGCCAAGGAGTGGGCCGCGCCACGTCTCGAGGACGCCGTTCAGGGTGCGAGGGAGTGGGCCGCGCCACCGTCTCGAGGACGCCGCCGAGGCCGTCACCGCCTCGGTCGCGCCCAAGGTGTCGTCGGCCCTGCGCACTACCGCGCGCCAAGTCAGGCGGGAAGGAGCTAAATCAGGCAAGACCGGTATCCGGAGGCTGCTGAGCTGGCGCTGGTTGCTCGGCGTCGGCGCGGTGGTAGCCGCCGCCGGTGCTACCGCCGCCGTTACCATGCGGCGGCGTTACGCGAGCGCCACCGCGGAGGCCAAGGACGCCACCGAACCATCCGACGACGAACCCTCGGCGCGGATCGGCGAATCAACGAGCGACACCGCCACGCGTTCCGAGGTGAACGGACGCGTTTCTACACCCGGGAGTTAGGGACGGTTAGCAAGCCCCGGAAGCAGTTAACACGTCCCGGAAGTAGCGGAGAGGCGCCCGTTGCGCTGTCCGCCGCGCTGATCGCCAGTCGAGACAGTGCGGCGGCGGCGCGGGCGCCTCGGCATGGTCGCCGGACACGACGGTAGGACGGCAGCCGCAGGCGCCTCAGCGCGCGCCCCGCGGTCCGGTAGGCACAACTCTCGCCCGGATGATCCGGTACCGTCTAGTCACGGACCCACAAGCACGGTGACCATGACTATGACCAGCAGACGGGCGATTTGGTGAGTGACAAGGATGATTCGTCCAGGCTCGCCCGAGCTGACCCGCCTAATCGCCTGGCTTGGCGCTGCCGCCATCGCGGCGGCAACGCTGATCATGATCGCGGTCTCGGCGGCGGGCCCGAACGTCTCAGTGCCTTCCATGCCCAGGGTGAGCGGGCCGCCGTGGTGGCATTCGCTGCATCTCACGGCCACGTTCGTGACGGTGTCGCTGTGGGCCGCGATGGGGCTGGGCTGCACGGGAGTGATCGCCGGTCTGATCGCCGTCGGTCGCGGGGCGCGGCCGCCGGTACGCCCGGTCGTCGCGTTCTCGTTCCTGGCCGTCGTGGTTTTTACCGTGCTCCCGCCCGCGGGCTCGACCGATTCCATCTCCTATGCCGCCAGCGGGCGAACGGCCGTGATCGGGCACAGCCCGTACGTCATGACCCCCCTGCAGCTCCGGCGCAGCGGTGATCCGGTCGGCAGGCAGATGCCGTTCGGCGAGATACCGTCCACCTGGACGAACACCGTGTCCGTGTACGGTCCCGTGGCCACCGCGGCGGAGTGGGCCGCGGCCGAGGCGGGCGGAACGTCGCTGGCCCGGATCACCTTCTGGCTGAAGCTGGAAGAGGCGCTTGCCTTCGGTGCGGTGACTCTGGCCCTCGACCGTATGCTCCGGTCCGATCCCGAGATGCGCCTGCGGGCCCATTTGCTCTGGTCAGTGAATCCGCTGCTGCTCTGGGAGATCGTCGCGAGCGGCCACATCGACGGCCTGGCCGCGGTGTTCGGGCTGCTGGGAGTCGCCGCTCTGCGGGCACGCGGCCAGCGAGCGAGCGCAGGCCGGACGATCGGTGTCGGCGGGGCGGCCCTGGCCGGCCTGCTGATCGGGGTGGCGACAGGCATCAAGGTGGAGTACGTACTGTTCGGTATCGCTGTGGCCTGGGCCTGCCGTAGGTCGCTCAAGGCTTTCACGGCAGCCCGGCCTACCTCGCGGCCGGGACCCCCGCGATCAAGGTGCTCGTCACCCGCAGCCCCGGGATCACCTGGGACACCATGTACCAGCTCTTCTGGCGGCCGGTGCTCGGGTACACGCAGTTCAGCGTGTCGAGTGTCCCTCCGCACCTCGAATTGATCGCGTACCTGCTGTTCGCCGGCGTCGCGCTGCTGGCGCTACTGCGCTTCCCGGACCGGGTACCCGGCCTGCCAGCCGACGCCCCCGCCCTGGCGCTGAGCCTCGCGTGGCTCTTCGTCACGGCGTTCCAGCGGCCCTGGTACGACGTGATGGCCATCAGCCTGCTCGCGCTGTACTCGGCGTCCCGGCTGGACTGGGTCGTCCTGATCCGCCTGCTCGCCGGCGCGACCGTCTACGCCCAGGCGATCCAGAGTCCCGTTGAGCCCGGTTGGCTCCATGACATCGGCCAGTTCAACGGAACATGGCTCACGCCGGGCATCCGCCTGCTGGCGACCGTGGCACTCGTCTGGCTCTGCGTTTCGGGCCGCTGGGGCTGGCGTTCCCGGTCAGCGGCGTCCTCTGGGCAGCTTCCCGAACTGCTGTCGCTGACCTGAGCATGTTCTCCACAAGCACACATTGTGGATAACCGTTTACGCAACGGCCCAGGATGCATAGTGCGTTTGGCAAATCAATGCACACTTCTGTGGATTCCACTGTGGACAACGAAGCGGACCCGGCAGGCGATCTAGCACGGTCAGGCACCAGGTGGTCCTGGGGTTCTGGGCGGCGGCGCGGGCCAGGTCGCGGGCCAGCCAGGGGTCGACCGGGCCGATCCCGGGGATCTCGCCGGGCCGGTCGGCCAGGTCGAGCACGGTGGCCAGCGGGACCGTCAGGTGCATCCGGCCGACGAACCTGGCGGGGATGATACCGGCCCCCGGCGGCGTCCCCGGCCCGGCCGGATCCGGCCGGCCCGGCCCGCCGTCTCCCGGACTGGCCGGCCCATCGCCGTCCTGGCCGTCGCCGTCTCCTCCGCCGTCGGGCCCGCTGCCCTCGCCGTCGGCGGCGGGGGCGGCGGACTGACCCTGGCCGGCCGGCCGGGAGTCCGTGCCGAGCAAGATGTCCAGGTACGCGCGGGCCCGCAGGACGTCCATATCCCCGTCCAGGCCCGCGTTCTTCAGCCGCCTGGCCCAGCACCGCGGCGCCGGGCGCCGGGCGGCGGCGGATCAACTCCGCGACCGCCGCGCCAGAACGGTTGCCGTGGGGGACGAACGATCAGAATGTGTGGCGTAGCGCTCGAGTTACCGCTGCTCTGAGGGGTCGGCTAGGGGGTCGGCGGTCAGGTATAGCCGCGGCCAGCGGCAGTCGATGAACTGGTCGAGGTAGCCGGTCAGCCGCTCCTCGAAGTCGTCGTCTTCCGAGCTGGCGCCGGCGGCCCTTTCGATGCTGGACGGGCTGTCAACGCCGAACGCGACTGCTCTTACCTCCCAGCTATCGCGTTGCACACCGTCGTACCATCGCTGCACTGTGCCCACCTGGCGCGCACAGGTATCGCCGGCAATTACCTGCCCGTACATCCGTTCCCATTCGGAACTCCGCGGGTGCGGGCCCGCGCCAGGGCTCTTCCTGTCGGCGGATTTAAGCGCGTCGAGGACGAGCGTCCACTTGTAGGCCGGAGCAAGCCACTTGGGTTCTTCCCGCTGGCACAGCCAGCTTCCGCGCGACACCCTGGCCCTGATCGCGGTGCTGACGTGCGAGGCGAGGCCGACCGGGCTGACCCGCCCGGCGATGACCGGGACCCGGACGCCCAGGGCCGCGTCGACCCCGTGGGAGATGGCGCAGTCCCGCAACCGGGACGGCATCATGTGCAGGAGCGAAAGCAGCGTGGTGCGCGGCACGGGCATGGGCCAGCCGGTCAGATGCGCGAGGACCGACAGCTCGGCCCACAGCCTGATCGCTGGATACTCGTCGAGCGCGCGCTGGGCTACGCGCATATCCCGCAGCGTGCATGGCCGCCCGATGCAGTCGGCACCGCAGGTGATGCTGCGCGGCCGGACCACGCTGGCCGGGGGCGCGGTCACGGCCTGTACGGCCGTTTCCCGGCCAGTGCCGTCGGGCATCTGGGCCAGCAGCGGATAGTCCATGCCGTCGGCGAATACCGCGGCCTCACCCGGCTTGAGGGTGACCAGAAACCGGTTCTGCGCTCCGGTCATGTTCATCGTCGCGCCCACCGCATCCCGGTCGTCGGCCGCCGGTAGGCGGTGCGTTATCTTCACCGCGGTGTTCTTGATGACGTCCTGGATGAGTCGATCCGGGATCTGTTCGGCGATGACCAGCCCTTCGCCGTAGGCGCGGATCTCGGCGAGCAACCCGGCGAACATCTCGACCGCGTGCGCCGCCGCACCCCCGGACGTGCCGCCGCCAAGAGTTTCCTGGCGACGGAGCAGCCGGTGCGCTTCCTCGATGACGGTGAGATGCCTGAGCTTGGGCAGGCTGGCCGGCTCGGCCCTGTTCGCCATCCGCAAGTGCTCGGCGAGCCTGATCAGCACGGTCCCCATCAGGAACGCCTTGTCGCTGTCGTCACCCACGTCCTCGATCTCAAGCACGGCGTTCGTTCGCAGTAGCTTGCCGAAATCGATTTGGTGCCCGCCCTCAAGGAACCGGCCGGTGGTCCCCAGCCGCAGGCTAGATAGGCGCACCTTGATGAAGCCGAGCACGTCGTCGGTGATTCGCTGGCTGTAGCCCACTTCCTGCACGATCCGGATCGCGGCTCGCTGGAGATCGGTGAGGTTCGGGTAGCTGGGGTTCGCGTCCGCCGCGACGGTCTCACCAAGGGCCAGGTCCCACCCGGCGTCCTCATACACCCTGGTCAGAGCCGCGCTAAGCACCTGAGGAAACGGCTCCTCCGAGCGGAAGGACGCGATGAACAGCGCCTTGACCAGGTCCGCGTGGGTCTGCAAGGGAAACCGGCGGCCTTCGGAGTCCGGTGCGGGGTCAAGCGGGTTGAGCCCGGCCGCGATCGCGTCTGACTCGCCCGGCCGGATACGCACGACTTCGCAGACCTCGGCATCGGCCCCAGGCCCGCCGGCGGCTCCGGGTGCTCCGGGGGTTCTGGGTACTCCGGGGCCGGCCCCGGCCAAGCGCGCAGCCATCAGCCGGTATTCGGCCTTGGCCGGTTCCACCACCAGCCAGGGGATCCCGGCCCTGGTGGCGGCCTCGAGCAGCGTCCGCACCGTCTGCGATTTCCCCGAGCCGGTGGCGCCGCTGACGAATACGTGCCGGTTCAGCGAGTCAAGCGGCAGCACCAGAGGGCCGGCCGGCCTGCGGTTGGAGTCCAGGACCTCGCCGACGGCGATCGTGTCGCGTCTGGGCGCCGGTTCCTGGGTGACGTCGAAATCTGGCCGCAGCACGAGGCGAATTCCCGGAACCTCGCGCTCGGGCGGCCTGGTCAGGGCGGCGATCAACTCGGTGCTGGCGTAGAACGGGTCACCAAGTACCGCGTCGCCTCCCGCCGACGCCGGACTCGGATCCTCCAGGAGTTCTCGCACGCTGCGTGGCGCACTGTTGGCGGGGGCGAGGGCGTAAGGAAGTTCGGCCAGGTCGGCCGAGGCGCACACCAGCCCGGCCACCCGCGAAGCCGCGTCGGCATCACTGCCGCCCGCCAGCAGCCGCACCCGCCACAGTCCCGTCGACACGCCCTTCCGCATCTCGGCGTGCCGCAGGTGAAGCCGGCGAGCCGCCATCGCTCGGTCGGGGAACCTATCTGAATTGCCAGTCGACAATTGCTCGCGGCGAGCCACCTCATCCGCAATCTGGAGGATCTCACCAGGCCCCAGGGGTTCTGCGAAAAGCAGCCAGCCGAACGGCCCTGGCCACACGGCCAGCAAACATTCTTCCATCGACGGCGGCGGACGGTCACCGGCGCGGCGCTCGTCATCTGGCAGCAACCCGTCACTTATTCCGCCGATGGTGCGCCAGCACGGCAGCTGTGTCATTAGCCTGGCCAGCGTGCCGCGGTGCAGCGGCCGGGCCTTAGCGCCGCCCGGAAGCGTCAGGAAGATTTCCTGGTCTGGGCCGCTGCCGACTAGGCCGGCGCCCGCAGTGAGAAACTGGACAGGGCCGCCGGCGCTGTGCCTTATCCAGCCAACGGCCAGGGCCCCCGCGCCGTTACTTTTGGATTCCGCCCCGGCGTGATACGCCGCGACCAGGGCGGCGACCCGCTGGGTTCGCCCGGCGTCGTTGGGCTGCTGTTGCGCGGTCTGTGTCGCGCCGACGTCGGGACGCCGCGGGATTTCTGTGATCTGGTACGCGTCGAGCTCGTTCAGTGTGTCCCAAGCTAACATCAAGACGCCCCCTCCCACTTCTCCCGGAACCGCTCAATAAGCGCACTAGCCTCGTCCTCGCTGATCTCTACCAGCTCGGGACCAAAATTCTCGCCGCGCTCCAGCTGGTAGATGGCATCCGTGAAAGTCCATGACAGATCGCGAGCAAGAGACTCGGACCGCTCGATACTTTGCGTCCGGCCGTCACTGAAGCGGTCGTGCTCACGTACTGGATTATCGGCAACATCGCCGTCAGAAGGACCGTCGACCGTCATCCGCACACCGTGTTTGCCGCGAGTACACCGATCTGCTGCCTATCAAAACGTTTGCCAGTTACCGATACAAATACCTTAGACACGCTGGGTGGCGCTTAGGAAGGCCGCGACGCCTCTTTACCGGGCCTCTTCGCCGGGACCTTTTAGGCCGGGGCCTCTTCGCCGGACCTCCTGGGCCGCGACCTCTTCGCCGGACCTCCTGGGCCGGGGCCTCTTCGCCGGACCTCCTGGGCCGCGACCTCTTCGCCGGACCTCCTGGGCCGGGACCTCTCAGCGGGGCCCCTGCCAAGACCTCCAGTCGCGCGGCGCGCCGTCCCGGGCGCTCCACTCTGGTCCGACGCCGGGATCGTAGCCTGGAGGGTACCCGTATCTCCAGTCGGGCCTGTGGCTCTCCTCATTTCCGGACGGCGCCTCGTCGTCCCTGGCTTCGGTCTGGCACTTGGGCGGCATGGTCCTCCAGTCGGACGCGTCAAGCGAATGATGGCCACGTGAGCTCGATGGACGCCGACGGCGAGACCGCGCCATGATCTGCAGCACGGTGAAGGCGCCTACGGCGGCGACCGCGACGGCGACCAACACGACCCGGCCGATAGCCGAACTACTCCCGCCCGCCTTGCGCGCGGCAGACGTCCCCGCCTGGGCCGGCCGGGTGGCCGAGGCCGGGCGCGAGCTTGGGCTGGCCGTGCCATTCTGTTCGGCGAACGCCCGGCCAGCGGGGGTCGCAAGCCACGCCTTGAACTTGGCGTACACCGGGTTAGGCGCGGTGGCGCTGACGGGATAGGCCGACGCGTTCACAGCCCTGGCCAGATCCACGATCCCGTACCCGTATCCGTCGTTCGGCACCGGGCTGCCCTCGGCGACGGCCGTATCGATGAGCCGCTGATCCACCTGGTACCAGGACATAGAGGGATAGCGCGACCGGATCAACGCCGCTGCCCCAGCGACCAGCGCCGCGGAAAGGCTCGTCCCAGCCCCCTCCGTGGTGAAACGCTCGTCCCGGCCTACGTAGACCATGTGATCGCCCGGCGCGGCCACGGCCACAGTGAACCGTTCGGATCCACGGCCGCGACGGCCAGCACTCCGGCACACAAAGCGGGATTTATCGGTCCGGTGCCTGACACCAAGGTGTCCCCCGAACTAGCGATGAGAACGACGTTGCGCTTCAGGGCGTACGCGAACGCGTCCTGCTCGACCGGGTCGCAAGTCGACGCGGACATGCCTGGACCGCCGAAGGACATATCGATGACCCGTGCGCCATTCTCCACCGCGAACCGCACCGCCTTGGCGACCTCAGCACCGGTGACGTTGCTGTCGCTGCCCGGCGGGTAAGGGAATGCCACCGGCAAGATTCTCGCCTCCGGCGCGACACCGACGGTGCCGGTCCCGTACCCTTGCCCGGCAATCAGCGTGGACACGGCGGTCCCATGGCCATCGGCGCTGTAATCGAAGTCCACCTCGCCCCGGGTGCCGTGGCCGGTCAGATCAAGACCTGGCACCACGGCGCCGTGCAGGTCGGGGATGCTGGCCTGAACCCCGGAGTCGAGCACGGCTACCGTAACGCCGGAACCCTGAGCCAGAGGCCATACCTTTTGCTGCACCTGCCAGTCGCTGAGCCACCACTCGCCGGGACCCGGAATCAGCCGAGCCACGGCTCGCGCGGCAGGTTCCGCCTGGACTGAGCCGCCGGCCAGGCTCAGGGCTGCGAAAGCCATCAGCCCGGTGACAGCCGTCGCGACCGAAACGCGCCGTCGGTTCATCGTCATCATCACCGTGCACCCGTGCCACATGGAACGGCGTGGTTGGCCGCCTGGGCCATCGCCGCCCGGTCAACCGCAGACTCTGCCGCCGCCATCCAGTCACCTGCTTTCCCGGTACGGGATCAGTACGTACCGCTAATTGATCACGCGAGAAAAGCATGATCATCTGCGTAACCGGTGCCGCGACCGCATGGAAAGAAGGCGGTGATCATTGGCCGGTGATCATGCGAAATCCATGATCGATAGCCGTGATCTTTCATGACAGCCGCGTGCACCGGCCACTGACCTGGACTACGCAAGGCGGCCTGGGCACGGTTCGACCCGGAGACATGCGTAATTATCTGGTAATGATCTACTTCCGCCGAGGGCGCTGGTTCCTGGCCCGCAAACTCACGCCAGTGGTTCCAGGCGATCTTTGTGACTGGCGAGATCTGCCCGCCTCATGTCGGCCGCGCCCTAGCTGAGTGGCCCTGCCGCGCGGTCTTACGTGTCGCCGGCCCTTCCGAAGACCTGGGTCAGGTAGGAATTACCGAACCTGCCTTCGGGGTCGACTTCGGCGCGTACGCGGCGGAATTCGTCATAGCACGGGTAAAGCGGGCGGAGGCGTTCGGCATTCAGGGAGTGCAGCTTGCCCCAGTGCGGCCGGCCCGCCACATCAGCCACTATGGACTCGAAGAGGTCGAAGTAGGCCTGGTAGGGCAGGCCGGCGTACTGATGGATCGCGATATAGGCGGTGTCCCGGCCGTGGGCGGTGGACAGCCAGATGTCGTCGGCGGCGGCCACCCGCACCTCCACCGGGAACATGACGGGGTCGGCCAGGCGGGGCACCGCGCGGCGCAGTTCGGCGATTACGTGGCCCAGTGATTCACGTGGAACGGCGTACTCGGACTCGACGAAGCGGACCCGACGGGGGGGTCACGAACACCCGGTGAGACAGGTCCGTGTATCAGCGCGGGTATGAGCCGGGGCCTCGCCCGGCCGATCCGGCACAACGCCCCGAAGGCGGAGTTCTCCATCACCTCGAACTCCCAGAACCTCCGCCATCCCGGCATCGACCCGACGGCCTGCATCGCAGCCGCAGAGGAAGCACCGGCCGCGGACGCACCGCCGGCCCCGGACGCACCACCGGCCGCGGAGGCAGCACCGGCGGGCGAAAGCCGGTTGTTCCGCTTGACCAGGGCTTTACGGCCGTAGGGGAACCAGTAGAACTCGAAGTGATCGTTGGCGGCGGCGAGCGAGTCGAACTGCTCGAGAACCTCCTCCACCGGCTCCGGGCGCTCATCAGCCAGCAGTGCGAACGATGGCACGCATCGCAGCGTGAGGGTGGACATCACGCCGAGCGCGCCGCGAACCACCCGATCCGGATCGCCTCCAAGTCGCTCAGGTACCGCTACCTGATCGAGCGCGCCCTCGCCCGGCCCGGTTACCAGGGCGTCATGTGCTACTCGCTGCCCGAAGCCCTGTGGCTGCACGCCACGGGCACCAGCGACGACCTCCTGGTCGCCTATCCCACCGTGGACCGGAAAGGCCCTGCGAGCCCTCGCCGCAGCCGAGCAGCGCCAATCCGGTCATCGGCGCCCTGTCCGACCGGACCACGTCCCGCCGCTGCCGGCGCCATCCGTGGACGGTGGCGGGGGCGCTCGTCGCAGCGGCCGGCCTGGTGGTCCTGGCCGCGGCGCCCGATATCGGTGTGATGGTCCTCGGCTGGTGCATAGCGCAGGTCGGCCTCGGCGGCATGCTGGCCACGCTGACGTCCGCGCTGCCCGACCGGATACCCGCTAGGCAGCGCGGCACGCTGGGCGGGCTGATCGGCATCAGCCAGATGCTGGGCACGGTCCTCGGCGCGCTGATCGTCACGGTGCTGGTGACCGGGCTGTCCGCCGGCGCGACAATTACCAAGGTCCGTTCGGTCCCTTAGCCGCCGTGGCCCGTACCGGCCGTGATATTTATGCCGAACGAGCCGTGGTAACACCCTTCCGCAAAGCCGGTTCCAACCATGGCGGCGCGGCGGACGTCCATGAGTGACATGGCTCGCAGAGCCGCTAAAGAAGTCAAGGGGTGGGAAATCCATGGGGACCACGAATGTGCCAAGAAGAGCGCGGCAGGTCGGGGCCGGGGCGGCGCTCGCTTGCGCCGCCCTGCTGGTTACGGCCTGTGGCTCGTCCGGTAGCTCGACGGCTGCGAGTGCCACCAGTACACCAGCGGGATCGCCCGGTGCCACGGGATCGCCCACCGTCGCGGGATCGCCGAGCACTGCGGCCTCGTCGCCCGCCGCCCCGTCCGCCTCACCGAGTGTGACCGCCTCGGCCGCAGCAACCAGCACATTCCTCGCCGCGGGCCAGGACATTCACGGGACCCCGCTGTACGAGCCCGCGTGTAACTCGGGTTGCCCGCTATCAGGTGATTCCACCGCGATTCTTGACCAGATGACGTGGACCGCGTGGTCCGCCACCGAGGCGGTGGGGACGGGCACTTACAAGCTGGACGCCTGCAATCCCAGTTGCGCCGCCGGCCCGGTTTACCCGGTGGCCACGGTGGTCACGTTCAGCCAGCCGGTAAGGGTCTGCTTCTCCTCGGGGACCCGCTGGTTCTGGTCCCGCGCGTCCTTCAGGTTCCCGAACGGCCTGCCGAAGGCGCTCCAGGGTGGCAGCGCGCCGCAGAACCCGTGGGTCTTCTCCACCGTGATCGCCGCGGCCCAGCAAAGCTGTGGCGGCTGAGCCTGACCTGCCCGGAGCCCGGTCAGCTCCTGCTTCTTACCACACCGATGTTCCATCGCTGTCGCTATTACCACACCTATGTTCCATCGCTGTGGTTAGTTCGGGTGCCAGCTAACCCGGACGCCGGACGCAGGGCCTTGGTTTCTATGACGGCGAAGGCGGCGGGGGGCATCGCGACGGTGTCCTGCTGGACCGCGATCTCCGGGCTGGACGCGGCGAGCACGCCGATGCCGGGCTGCCCGAGCGGCAGCCGGACGGTGCTGGCGCCGAGGTTCGCCGTGATCCGCAGCCGCCCGCGCCGGACCATGAGCCAGTGCGCGTCCTCGTCGAAGTCGGCGTGCACCCGGTCAAGCCGCGGATCGGTCAGCTCAGGCCTGGCCCGGCGCAGCGCGATCAGCTCCCGGTACCAGGCCAGCAGGCCGAGGTACGGCTCGCGGTCGCGCTGGGCCCAGTCGAGCTTGGAGCGCAGAAAGGTCGCCTCGTCCTGGGGGTCCGGCACCTCGGCCGCACCCCAGCCGTGCTCGGCGAACTCGGCCTTGCGGCCCGCGGCGACGGCCTTCGCGAGCCCGGGGTCGATGTGATCGGTGAAGTACTGCCAGGGGGTGTCCGCGCCCCATTCCTCACCCATGAACAGCATCGGCGTGTAGGGCGAGGTCAGCACCAGGCCGGCGCCGACCTTGACCAGATCGGCCGGCACGATGGCGGCGATCCGGTCGCCGGTGGCCCGGTTGCCGATCTGGTCGTGATCCTGCAGGTAGCCGAGGAAGCGGTGGGCGGGGACACGGAACACGTCGACCTGCCGCCCATGCGTCCGGCCGCGGAAGGCGGACCAGATGCCGTCGTGGAAGAAGACCCTGGTGTAGGTCTTCGCCAGCGCGGCCAGTGACCCGAAGTCACAGTAGTAGCCCTGACGTTCGCCGGTAATCGCCGCGTGCACCGCGTGATGGAAGTCGTCACTCCACTGGGCGGTGAGCCCGTATCCGCCCGCCTCCCGGGAAGGCGACGAGCACGAGCTCGCGGTTCAGCAGGGCCGCGAGGGCCTGCACCTCGGCCGCGAGCTCTTCGAGGAGGTGCAGGGCCCGGTGGTCTTCCAGGGCGTGCACCGCGTCCAGCCGCAGCCCGTCGAGATGGTAGTCGCGCAGCCACATCAGCGCGTTGCCGATGAGGAACGCGCGCACCTCGTCAGACCCGGGCTGGTCCAGGTTCACCGCGGGACCCCAGGGCGTCACGTGCGCCTCGGTGAAATACGGCCCGAAGTCGGCGAGCCGGTTGCCGACGCCCACGTGGTTGTATACCACGTCGAGCAGGACGGCCAGGCCGCGCCCGTGACAGGCGTCGACGAACCGCTTCAGCCCGTCCGGGCCGCCGTACGGCTCGTGCACCGCCCACAGGTTGATCCCGTCGTAGCCCCAGCCATGACGGCCGGGGAACGCCGCGACCGGCATCAGCTCGACCGTGTGCACGCCGAGGTCGCCAAGGTGGTCCAGCCGCCCGATGGCGGCGTCGAAGGTGCCCTGGGCGGTGAACGTGCCGACGTGCATCTCGTAGATGACCGACCCGTGCAGCGGGCCGCCGCGCCAGCTCCGGTCCGTCCAGCGGAAGGCGGAGTGATCGTAGGTGCGGCTCAAGCCCTTTGTACCGAACGGCTGTCGCAGTGAACGCGGATCCGGCAGCACCTCGCCGTCGTCCAGCCTGAACCCGTAGTCGATGCCGGCCACCACATCGGAAACCTCCGCGCTCCACCATCCCGGGGACGCGCCCGGGTCTTCCTGGCTCATCGGGTACCGCTGCCCCGCGACTTCCACTTCCGCCTTACCCGCGGCGGGCGCCCAGACGCTGAACGTGCTCATCGGGCGTTCCCGCTCATGAGCCGGTCCTGCTCCTCGGCATAGATCCGGTCCGGGATCAGCAACGCCACGGGAAGCCGCCGGGTCAGCTCGGAAAGCAGGGGGGCCAGGCCCGCGTGCCTGACCCCGGTCAGCACGTCCCGCCAGTGGAGCTCGGGCAGGGGCAGCGCGGTATCGGCCCAGCCGCCGCGCCGCCTCAGCCCGGCGGGCAGCCGGGTGGCGACGGTGACCGCGCGCTCGCCGCGCAGGAAGGCGACCGCGTGCTCCGCGGCCGGGCCTTCGCCCGCCAGCGGGTTGTAAGAACCGGTGAACCAGTCCGGATGATCGCGCCGGAGGCGCAGCGCGCGGGAGGTCACGAGCAGTTTCTCCGCGTCCAGGCCGACCGCCTGGTCCGGGCCGGCCTCAAGCGCGGCCAGCAGCCGCCGGCGGCGCTGG
>WNFJ01649495.1_pt2 | contig 13364 bp, 11 predicted proteins | sample 5400461 | NCBI WGS metagenome assembly WNFJ01 (sample SAMN13153349, study PRJNA577476) | soil metagenome | isolation source: 115 cm saprolite on Douglas fir-dominated hillslope | place: USA:California | collected 2013-09-17 | reverse complement strand
GTCGAGATTGACGTCCGGCTGGAAGTAGATCTTCTGGATCGACAGACCATTGAGAGTCTGCGCTTCCATGTTCTTGATGCCGTTGACGTTGGCGCTGATCGAATATTGGCTGTAGGTGCTGACGCGCTGTTCCATTTCCGGCGTGGTGAGGCCGGTGTATTGCCATATGACGGTGACCACGGGAATGCGGATCTCCGGAAAAATATCCGTCGGCATCGATCGGATGGCGGCGATGCCCAGAAACAGGATCAGGGCGGCAACCACATAGAACGTGTGCGGAAATCGCAGGGCGAAACGAACAATGCCCATCATCTATCCTTTTTTTACGTACCGGTTGCCCAAATAGCGCAATCGGCGGTGTTTATTATTTCAACTGTACCTGCACGATCGGACCGGGCTTGTCGGCATGGCCGTCTACGATCACCAGATAGCGCCGCTGAATTTTGTCCTCGCCGCGCACGACCTGCCGGATCGCGCCGGTGACGTTGACGATCGCCGAGCCTGCCGGATTGGTCATGAAGGCGGCCAGCGGTTCCAACGGCCCCTCGCCGTTCCGGTCGTGTGCAAGCGCGAGAACATAAGGCCGTTTCGGCTCGAGTCCGGTCACCGAAGCCTGCAGCACCTGGATCAGGCCCTGATCGAACAGCGAGACGCTGGTTGGAGCTTTGTCTTCGCTGCCACCACCACCGGCACTGCCGGCCGTCTTGCGGCCTTCCACGGCGCCAAGCGAAAGATGAGCCGTTTGTCCGGCGACACCAAGCTGTTGCAGGCCCTGCATGCCGTCGCCTTCGGGCACGGCATTCGGAACGTAAGTAATCGCCTGCGGCGCCTGACCAATCGGACTGGTCGCGATCAGCTTGTTGGTCGCAGTGTCAATCGCGGCCACGCCGTCGGCGTTTTCCAGCCCGACGTAAATCCGGCTGCCGTCGCCGGACGGCCACACGCCGTGCGGCAGCTTGCCAACCGGTATCGTCGCAGCCAGTGAGAAGTCGTCAGTGCGAAACACCTTGACCGCGTTCAATCCGCCGATCGTCACATAGGCGAACGTGCCGCTGGAATTGCGGGCGAAATTGACGTGGTTGGTGATCGGTCCGGTGTCGATCGATTTCAACACCGAGAACGGCGGCTGCGCGTCGAACACCATGGTCCTGCCGATGTCTTTCAGCGTGAACCAGACCTGCTTGCCATCAGGCGTGGCGGCGATGTTCGGGCAGAATGGACTGTCCTGCTTGACGCGGCCGACGATCTGATGATCGGCGACGGTGATGACCACGGTCTCCGGATTGAACGAGGAGCAGACATAACCGTATTTGCCGTCGGGCGAGAAGATCTGCATGCCCGGTCCCGCAGGCACCTTGATGCGCGACTTCTCTTCAAAATTCTGCCCGTCGAGTACGGCGACGTAATCCTCGCCGCGGACGGTGACCCAGACCTCCTTGCCATCGGGCGTGAAAAACGCCTCATGCGGCGAGCGGCCGACATAGGTGGTGTGCTTGACCGCGTTGGTCGCGGTATCGATGAAGGTGACGGAGTTCGAGCCGATCGAAACCACCGCGATGGTCCTATGGTCCGGCGAGAACCCCATGCCGTGGACCAGAACCTGTCCCTTGTAGAGAGGACTGAAATTGCCGGGCTGCGGATCTCCAAGCCGGATAACGCCGACGAGCTTGTTATCGACGGGATCGGTGACCGAGACCGTGTTGGAAAACTGCTCCGCCGAATAAACCCGGTCGTGATGGCTGACGGGAATATCCGGGTCAGACGCCGCTCCGGGTGCCTGCCCGGCCCAGGCCGCCGTTTCTCCGGCCAAACACATTGTCGCGAGAAAACCCAACGTCAAAAGGCTGCGCCTCATTGGAGCTCTCCTGTTTTGCCATACGAGGTGAGAATCGAAGGCACCATGGAAGTCGGGGTAGCGGAGACTTGCGTTGGAGACGGAACCGACGGCGGCAGCGGGTCCCCAATCGCCAGCCGCATCGCCGCGATCTCCTGCTGCTGCGTCACGATTACCTCCTGAGCAAGTCGCCTGATCTGCTCGTTACGGCCGCCGCGCAGCACGGCTTGCGCCATCTCGATCGCGCCTTGATGATGCGGCGTCATCATCGCCACGAAATCGCGGTCGACATCACCGGTCGGCTTGATCACCATGTCGGACATCATCTTGTTCATGGCGGCGTCGTTTTCCGTCAGATATGGCGTTTCGTCAGGAAAGGCCGCCTGGGTCGCCGTCGAGCAAAGCGTCAACGGAGAGATCACGAAAGGCGGCTGACTTTGTCGCGCCACGACAAATGTCGCGACGCCCGCCACCGCGACCGTGGCCAGCAAGGCGCGAAGGGAAATCGATGCATGCGAGAACGAGATCATGGGCATCCTCCGACAAATCTCTCTCATTCAATGGTGAGCGGTGGCACCATCAGACATCCCTATCGCGTCACGCGACATCGCCGGAGGATTAAAAGCGGGCGCAGGCTTCGCCGGCGAAGCAGGCAATTGATCACCCAGCGCAAGCTGCATTACTGATATCTCCTGCTGCTGGGTCACGACGATTTCCTGTGCCAGCCGGCGAAGCTGCTCGTTGTGGCCGTGCCGCAGCTCGGCCTTGGCCATATCGACCGCGCCCTGATGATGCGGCACCATCATCGCCACAAAATCGCGATCGACATCGCCGGTCGGCTTCACCGTCATGTCGGCCATCATCTTGTTCATGGCGGCGTCGTTTTCCGACAGGAATGGTTGTTCGTCGGAATAGTCTGGCCGATCCGCGACGTGTTGGATCGGCATGGTGCCGCGGACGTGATACGCTTTGGTCGGCGCGTGAGCCAACGCCAGCGACGTGGCCGCGACCGACGCAGTAGTCGCAAGCGAGATCACACGTTTGCGAACAAAGGAACGCGAGAGCACGATCATCTTACCTCCGAACAGATTCAGATCACGCGGTCTTGAGCTACCGCGATCCGTCTTGTGCGTTTCCCGATATTTTCCTGGAAGGTTCGCCCAAAGAAGCTTCCGGCAACGCAGAGAAAGCGCCGGGAGCCCCACAAACATGACGGCCGAAAGCCATCTTCTCAATTAAAAACCCGTTTAGAATTCTCAAATCGAATTTATGAACCACGGCGTTGTCGTGATGCCCGGTACCGCACGGCCGTGCCAAAAATACCCGCGCCGTGCCGCGCTTCGACAAAATGCTTTGGCGGCGCGCCCAACGGCCCCGGCGCATCGCCAGCGCGCCGATTAGGATCGTGCGATCACCGGCAAGCAGACCGGGTCCGCCGCTGCGGCGTGGACCGATGCAGACTTTAGCAAGGCCATCTTCACAGGGATGGACCCCGGGCACTGCAAGTTAGTGCCGCACCAGAGCGCTTTCACATCGTCAGGTGAACGCTTTCAATATCACGAGTACGAGGGTGACGGTGATCGCGCCGCCGATGCGCGTTGCGATCTGGGCAAAGGGCATCAGCTGCATCCTGTTCGCTGCGGTCAGAATCGCCACATCGCCGGTGCCACCTTGACCCGAATGGCAGGCGTTTACGATCGCGGTCTCGATTGGATACATGCTCATGAGACGGCCGACGAACGCACCCGTTGCCATCAACGTGAACACGGTGGCGACAATCGTAATGAGATTGGTGATCGTGAACGCGGCCATCAGCTTGTTCCACGGCGTGAGCGACACGCCGATAGCGAACAGCAACGGATAGGTCATTCCGACCTGGACAAATCTGTAGACCACGAGTCCACCCGACTGCAGCCGCGGCGAGACCGCGCTGGAGAGTTTGGCGACGACCGCAAGAAACAACATCGCCACCGGCGCCGGCAAACCGATCAGGTGAAAAAGCGTTACGCCCAGCAGATACAGAACGATGGCGGTCAGTCCGGCACCGGCTATCGCCGTGATATCGACGGTCGAGCCCTTCTCGTCGGCATTGATGTTGGTCAGATCTTCGCCGACGCCGGCCGGCTGGAGCCGTCCTTCGCCGGTGAGCTGCGGATACTTCTTGCCGACGAAGTTCAGCATGCCGGAAAATATGATCGCCGTGAGGCTTCCGAGAATCACCGGAGGAAGCACCTGGGCGAAGAGATCTCCCTGCGGCTGCCCGAGTATGGCGGAGTATCCGATGGAAAGCGGTATCGCACCTTCTCCGACACCGCCCGCCATGATCGGCACGACGATGAAAAAGAAGGTCTTGTAGGGACCGAGCCCGAGAAGAGTGCCCACCAGGGTTCCAACCGCTCCCGCCGCGATCGATCCCACGCCAAGCGGTACGAATATCTTGAGAAAGCCTTTGATAAGAACCTGTCGATCCATGCCGAGGATGCTGCCAACGATGATCGCAGCAATATAAATGTAGAGAAAATTCGTGAACTTGGTGAAGTCGACGATCGATTTTACAATCGGGCCCGGCAGCAGCTGATAGTAGACGAGCGCGGAAGGGATAAACGTCGCAAAGATGGCGCCGGCTCCGATGTGATGCAGGATCGGCAACCGCTTGCCGATTTCCGCGCAGGTGAATCCGCCAAGCACGAGGACGGCAATCATCATTGGCGCATCCGACTTGACCTCGCCCTCCATCGTCAAAACCGTCAAGAGAACGACAAGGATCAGGTAGATCGGAAGCGAGATAATTCCGATATTGATGTCCATCAGCCGCCACCAGCCGGTTGGCCAGAACGGCGCAGGTGCGGATGTGTCTGCTATCTCGCGCTCGACGGGCGAGGATGTGGCGTGGGTCTGAGATTTATCAAGCATGACGTACTCCCGTTTGCTTACTCGCGCATCATCGACGATCGCCGCGACCCTCGTCGGCTCGTGTGGAGCCAAATCCGCCGCTGCAATTGTTGTGGGTGAGATGCTTTCGCCCACGTACTTCCGCGCAACCAGGCACGGTGAATACGCAGCGTTTGCCGGCTCAATGCATCCCGATTGCCCCATGCCGAATTTGCTTCGGCATGGGGTACGACTTCGGACACCAGGTCAGGGGCATCTCTCTTGGTGCCTCGCCACCGCGAGCAACTCATGCCGGAGGACAGCAGGCGAAGCGTTAGCGCCCGAGGTTGCGGACGGTCGGAATATTTCCGACCGCCGATCCCGTTTGAGGGCCGCGACTACCATTTGTACCGGACGCCGGTCACGACCTCGTCTGCCGTATCGTGCTTGTGCGCCTGGCTCGCGCTATATCCGCCGGTGGTCTTCAGATGATCGCCGGCGACGTACACATCGACGTTCGAAACCGGATGGTAGATGAACGACGCATAGGTCGTCATCCTGGTGCCGGTGCCGGTTGCGACCGCAGTGCTTGCGTCCTTGAACGGCACAAACGTGTAACCAGCCCCCGTCAGAGCGGCATTCTTGGCAAAGAAGTCCTGCCATCCAAGTTCAAAGTCATACAGTTTGGACGGCGTGATCTTTGTCGAGACCGTCACCACATCGTCGTTTCGTATGCCAACCAGACCCTGATCGGCAGTGTAGTGGATGTAGCCGGCATCCAGCCGAACCAGGCCTCCATCCCAGTTGCCGCCCACGCCCCAGGATTGATGGATGTGCCCGACATTGGTGGTACCGATGGTGGGGATTTCCAGCACGTTGGAGCGAGTGTAGAAACTCGAGATATGGAACTGGCCGGCGTTGTAGCCCGCGGCCACCGCTTCGCTGCTTCCCTTGTCAAACGATGCGCCGGGGATGGGACCGCTGCCGTCCGGTCCGCCGGGACCGTTGCCATCGCCGAAATTGTAGGCCGCGCCCAGATACAGGCCGTTCTCGAACACCTTCTTCCAGACGAAGCCCTGGTCGTAACGGGTATCGCCCTGACCGCCCGCGCCATTGCCGCCGCTGGTATAGAAAATTTGTTGACGTTGCTGAATCCCCCCTCATTCGTGGTGAGCTTGGAATCGCCGTAGGGATCGCCCCAGATATTGGCGACGTCGCGGGGCAGCGTGTTCTGCCGTCCGACCGTGAACTTGCCGAGCTGCGGGCTCTCGAATCCGACCCAGGCGTCGCGATTGAAGAGAACGCCGGGCGTGTCCATATTTCCGCTGGGAAGCTCGAATTCGCTCTCCATGCGGGCAATCAGATTGAAGCCATCTTCGGGGAAAAGCTTCTGCTTGACGAAAATGCCCCATCTGTTGCCGCTGAACCAGGACGTATTCAGTCCGACCGTGGCGCGCCCGTTGGTATCGACATTCGTCGTATAGCCGAGCGTTGGCTCGATGATGCCGTACAGCAGAACGTCGGTGCCCGAAGTCTCGATGATATGGACGGGCCGGCCGGCGACAAGGCTGTCCAAGGGCCCACCGGCTTTCGTGGCCATCGGGCCCGGAGGCGGTACCGCGGCATGGGCGTCTTGTTGCCGCTCCATCTGCTTCAGCCGATCGTTCAGGGCCTTGACCTTGCCCCTCTGCTCCTCCACTTCGGACAGACGCTTGTTCATGGCCCTGATCTCGGCCTTCAGTTCACTGATTTCATCCGCCCTCACCGGCGTCGCGATCAGCGCAGCGATCGCGGTGGCCATCGTCCCGACCAGCATGCATCGGGATAATGCGCTCAGGGTTTTCGGCGCGTACTTTCTTGGTATGGTCCCGCCCGACAGCCACTGTTCCCGGATTTGCCTCAATAGTTTCATGTCGCCCCTCCACGAGTGATTTATTCGCTCGAGGACGATGTCGGCGTTAGCTGTCAGAACCCTGTCACCACCGCACCGCTGGCGGTCGATCGAATTTTTCCGCGGCCGGCGTTGCACGATTGTCACAGCGGACCGCCGCCGGCGCACGGCCGCAAACACTTCAGGTCGATCGGAAAGCCCTGATGCGTCGGGCTATCTTGCCATTGCTTAAGCGATGCGGACCTTGCGCCTCGCGAAGCGCGGTAGATGCCGTGCGCGAGCAAGACACGCGAAGGATGCAAAGCAAACAGACATGGGCGTCAATGCTGCGACGCGAAACTTCGCGATGCCGCGGCCCGACTATTGACCAATTCGTTCAACCTGATCTAGTTGACCAAAGGTTAGAGAACGCGCGCCAATCAAATGGTGCTCTAAGCGAGAACGCTGGCCGCAGAAGCCACGCTCGCATTCGCTAGCAGGAGGAGACGGCCGGCCTCGACAGCGATTTGCTGGCGCGCCGATCGCGAAGGCGCAAGTGACTGCCATTTTGGGGGAGACGTAGCATGCCTGGGAAATCATGCGTGCGCTTCTAGTCGAGGACACTGTCGACTTGGGAGCGGCGATTGCTGCGCGGTTGCGCGGCCAGGGGCATGCCGTTGAATGGCTGACGGATGGCCAACTCGCGTCCGCGCGCGTTCAGGAAGATGCATTTGACCTGATTATTCTCGATCTCATGCTGCCAAGCATGAACGGGTCGGAGGTATTGAAGCTGCTGCGCTGTTTGCGGATTCATACGCCTGTTCTGGTCATCACGGCCAGAGCCGAGGTTGGCGACAAGATCGACGTTCTGGATCTCGGCGCGGATGACTATCTCGTGAAGCCTTTCGATCTGCGCGAACTCGAAGCACGGATGCGGGCCGTGGTTCGGCGGCACAGCGGCACGCCGACCAGCAAGATTGAAATTGGCAATTTGACCATGGATATCGCCGCACAATCGATTGTTGTCGGCGGTGAACGAATTGACCTGACGCGACGCGAGTTTCGCTTGCTGGAGCTGCTGCTGCCATATGCGGGACAAGTGGTGCCGAGGGAGCGGCTGATGGATCAGCTCTTTGGCTATGAAAACGCCGTCAATCCCAACGCACTCGAACTCTACATCTCGCGTATCCGGCGCAGGCTGCGGCATTCGACGCTTCGCATCGAAACCGTGTGGGGCGTTGGCTATGTCGCGAAAATCGATGATGCCGCGACAAACAAACTCAATTAAGCGCGACATCCTGCTGGGCGCCATCGCTCTGCTGGCAATCCTTGGCATCGGGCTGTTCCTCTACGTTCGAAATTTTTCCTTGAATGCCGCGGACACCGCGTTCGACCGCGTGCTGGCCGCCTCTGCACTTTCGATCGCAGACAGCATCAGGGTCGAAGACGGACACCTCACGCTCGAAATGCCATTGGCAGCGCTGGAAATACTGGGCGCGGCGCGCGACAACAGGGCATTTTACGCGGTCCGGGCGCCCGACCACTCGCTCGTTACCGGCTATCCCGACCTGCCCGACGAGCCGCGCGGCCTCAACGATCATAGCCCGCACTTTTTCGATGCAACCCATTCAAACGATCCCGTTCGCGTTGGCTCCATCCGGCGGTATATCGATTTCGGAGAGCATTCCGGCTGGGTCAGCGTAACCGTGGCCGAGACGCGCGAGGCACGGACGCAGCTGGCTGCTCAGATCTGTAGAAATTCATTCGCGCCCATGGCGCTTGCCGGGCTGATCATCTGCCTGCTCATTTCAAAGGGCCTGAACAGGGCTTGGGCTCCCCTGGTCGCGCTTGAAACGGAGCTCACCCAGCGGGTGCCCGCCGATCTGACCCCGATCCGGGCATCCGTTCCCAGGGAAGTCGCCTCCCTCGTATCCAGCCTCAACGCTTTCATGCAGCGGCTCGATGGCGTGCTGAGCACACTTCGTGGACTTGCGGTTGAGACCACCCATGAAATGCGCACCCCGCTTGCCTCGATCCGGGCGCTGGCTGAAGTGGCCGCTTCAGAACCGGATGTCGGAATACTACGCAGCTACGTTAGCAGAATTCTCGCCAACTCCATTGATGCAACACGTATCGTCAACCAATTGCTCGCCGAAGCAGCGATTGCTCACCATATCGAGACTTCCACAAATGCGAGCTGTGATTTTCTGGAGCTCTATCTGCAGGCGGTCGAGCGACTACCGACCGATCATATGCAGCGTTGCAAGCTGGCCGATATCTCGACGACACATGCAGATTTTCCGGTTTGCGGTGCACCTCTGGCGTTTCGCGAATTGATCGATAACTTACTGGACAATGCGCTGAAATATGCGCCGCGCAGCATGGTCGATATCGACTTGCGCACGTCGCTTGACGGATCAACGATCGAGTTCGACGTAGCTGATCGGGGGCCGGGCATTCCGGATGAGGAAAAACCGCTGGTACTGGGAAGGTTCCAGCGAGGCTCGACGGGAGCTGACGTTGCCGGGACGGGTCTCGGTTTGAGCATTGCAACCAGCGCTGTCGCAGCAGCAGGCGGCGACCTGTCCCTGCTCGATCGTCCCGGCGGTGGTCTCATCGCGAGGGTTCTTTTGCCGAGGGCCCCATAATGGCCAACCGTCAAAAGCCGAAATCGTGGCACGTCACGCTATGCGCCATCCTTTTTGCCGGGGTGCTCCTGCCTGATCGCGTTTGTCTTGCCGACCAATCAAAATCCACCAACGAGTTGGTGATCTTTCGCGCGCAGTCCGGCCAGACGACAACGCTGTTGATCCATGGGACGGCGGATATTTCGGCGATGGGACCCGTTATCCTGGGCTTCCAGGACGAATTTCCCGACGTTGAGGTCCAGTACCGTCTCTACCAGACTGTACCGCTCTACCAGGACGCGATCAGTCAATCGGGTGAGAAGCCGGTTGCCGACCTTCTGGTGAGTTCGGCGATGGATCTGCAGGTCAAGCTCGCCAATGACGGATACGTACAACAGGCTTCTATCACTGCACGGGGGCTACCGGATTGGGCTATCTGGCGCAATGAAATATTCGGCTTCACCCTCGAACCGGCGGTGATCGTGTACAACAGCGATGTCCTGCGCCCCGACGAAATCCCGAAATCACACCAAGACCTCATTCGCCTCCTCGAGCGATCACCGGATCGTTTTCGCGGGAAGGTCGCAACCTACGATATCGGAGTGAGCGGCGTCGGATATCTGTTTGCAACAACCGAATCGATGCTTTCCGCGAATTTCTGGCGCCTCGCGCATGCGCTCGGTACCGTGAAGGCGCAACTATTTTGTTGCACGGAGGATATGATTGCCTCGCTGGTACGTGGCGATGCCTTCATTGCCTATGATGTGCTCGGATCCTATGCCCTTCAGCACATTGGCTTGCAACCCAACCTCAAGATTGTTCTGCCGGAAGACTACGTGGTGGCGGCGGCACGGACCATCGTAATCCCGCGCAGAGCTGCGCACCCGATGCTCGCCACGAACTTTGTCAACTACGTTCTTTCCGAGTCCGGCCAGGCCGTCGTGGCGAAAGCATTCGGACTTTCGGTTACAGGACTGGGGACCGATCGTGAACAGATGAAGACGCGGTATCTCGCCGACAAGCCCGGCGTGCTCAGTTTTCCGACATTGGGCCTTCCCGCGCTCACTTACCTGGACCTCATAAAGCGCGAACAATTCGTGAAGGCCTGGCAACAGATTGTGTCCCCTTGAGGTCTGTGTTTCGGCTCTGGAATTTCATTGAAATGTAGAGCGAAACAATCATGTAGCCGATTTTACTATGGCGCGTTCAGGTCCGACGCAAGACCCGCTATGTGGCCGAGACATTCCGCCGAGGCAAGGATGGCGAGGAGTGGGCAGGTATGCCCTGACAGCTCCGAGATCGCCGGCCTTGATGCGGACGATCCGCGCCTTTCCCATCTCGACGAAGGCAACGGGTGAACGTAAAAATTCTCAGGGGATACCCCGTACATCCCCCTTTCACTGGATATGCCAGTAGTGTTCAATTAGAGATAGCATCGCGGGGGAAAGAAACTGGTCATTTTGCAAATCAGCAGCGACCCGACGCTGACGAAAGACCGGACACGTGTTCGAACTATTGAAAACGCGCCGCCACAGTGCCTCTTGACTACGGCTACCACCGTCGATGCATCGAATGCAACGGGAAATTATTTGCGCTTCAAGGATAGCGTTTTCGATTGGAGTACCTATCAATGGCAAAACAACGACGGCGAAGGATAGGTTCTATCCTACTTGAATGAAACTTGCTGCTCCACTTATCGGCGTCACCGCCGTCCGCGAAGCGCGCGGTACTTTAGCGGCTGCTGAATTGGCCTCTGCAGTTTGCGCGGAGCAAGAGGCCGTGAGGGCTCCTGCACCGCAGGTAAGTCAAAAGCAACCCGCACCCTTCAACGATTCGCTTATTGCCGTTACCACCTCGCGTGACCCAAATTCAATTCAAGCTTCTACAAACACCGCGTCCACTTCGACACCGTCCATCGCGGAACCACATTTCGCACATTTGGCCATGTGCGAGGTCTCAGACCCCGGCAAAGCGCCGATCGTTCCCCCCTTGGGCTGGGCCTTGTCCAAGCCTATGCGCGAAAAGTTTCCGAAGATCATCGCGGATTGCGGCAATCAAGCAGGAACTCGACAAGCTCGAACAAGCGCTCGATTGAAATTCTCCACAGCGGCCATGCATGGTGACGGGTCGATTTGGGCGATCAGCACGACAGGCAGCAACCGTTTCTGGTCTTTGTCGACCTCGGATTGAACCGCGCGCCGGTTGAAAACGCTAATGGCCTGCGAGCGAAACGCATTGTCTTCGGTAAGCGGACTTGACGCCAGATAGCGCCAGCGTAGCTCGCCGAACCAGCCGGCGTTCTCACCCAACGCGTCGTGTGGCGCGGATAGCAATACGAGACCGCAACCGGCCCACGCCGACCACGCCGCATTTCACGCCCTTGCAAGCCACTGCGGCCGCATGCACCAGACCGAGGAGTTGCGACGCACGGTTATGCCGGCGCTTCACCAAATCCTTTGGTCAAAGCTCATGGTATTGGCAACATCTGATGACAGTTCATTGACGTTTGTCGACCTTCTCCCAAGCATCAGGTCGTGCGCCGGCGGAAAAAACACGGCAGTCAAACCAGTGTCACAAATTTCGAGAGATAACGGCTTGAGACAGCGATCGTAGGCGCGTCTATTCACAAAACAAGGGCAAAAACAATGATGCAACCTGATCCGGACAGCGGCGCGATGGCGTCGGACGACGGGTTCGCGTCAAACGTTAGCGCGACGCCAGCCGCAACGCCTCGCTGGCGGATCGATTCCACCTGGGCGCTGATGCCCATCGTGGCGGCGTCCGGTTTCGCCGGCCTCGGCTACGAGATCGTGTGGACGCGCCAGTTGAGCCTCGCGCTCGGCAGCGAAATGATGGCGGTGCTCGGCGCCGTTGCCGGCTTCTTCGCCGGGCTGGCGCTTGGGGCGTTTGCCCTCGACCGGGTGATCCGGCGCACCAGATCACCGCGAACGGCGTACATCGCATTGGAGGCGGTCATCGGCCTTTGGGGCCTGATCTGCATCTGGCTGCTGCCCGCAGCCGGCCGCGCCTTGTCGCCCCTGCTCGGCACCGAGCCTGCGCCGGCCCTGCTGTGGGCGGCCAGCTTCGCGTTGCCGACCTTGGTGCTGTTGCCGGCGACGGCAGCAATGGGCGGAACGTTGACCGCGCTTGAACGGCTCGTGCGCGAGGCGCGCGGCGATGGCCGCGTCAGCGCCGGGGTATATGGTGCGAACACCTTCGGCGCCGTCGCCGGCACATTGACTTCCACGTTTTTGCTGCTGCCCGCATTAGGACTTTCCGGCACATTGGTTTGTCTCGCCAGCGTGAACGCCGTGTGCGCCGCCGGCGTGCTTGCGCTCGGCTCGGCGGCTGGTCCGGCGCCGATGGAAGCGAGCGCAGCGGAGCCGCGGATCATCGGCGGCTCGCGCCTCACGATCACGCTGTTGGCGACCGGTCTGCTTGGAATCGCCTTCGAGGTCCTGGTCGTGAGGCTCGCGGCGCAGGTGATGCAGGACACGATCTACACCTTTGCGGGGTTGCTGGCAGCCTATCTGCTCGGCACCGCGGCCGGGGGCCTTGCGTGGCAGCGAGCCGGACGCCGGGTCCAGGATGCGAGCCTGGGCTGGCTGCTCGCAGGGACCGCCCTCGCCTGTCTGACGACGGCGTTGCTTACGCCCTATATCGCAGGCATCGCCGAAACCGCGGTCGAGGGAGGCCTCGCCGGAGAACTGGCTGTCGCAATGGCGTTGTTTCTCGTGCCGTCGGCCGCCATGGGAGCACTGTTCGGTCTTCTGGCGCAGCGGACGCGCGATGAGCGTGGCTCGCTCGGATGGGCGGTCGGCATCAACAGCATCGGCGCTTCAATGGCACCGCTGCTGACGGCGCAATTCTTGATTCCAGGCCTTGGTGCATGGCGGGCGCTGATTCCGGTGGCGCTGGGTTACCTGCTGTTGGTACCGCTGCGCAGAGCTGCGCTGGTCTGGTGCGCGGCACCGGCGCTCGTCGCTATTGTGCTGTTGGTGCGCCCTGCCCCCTCTCTGACAAGGGTGCCTGCAGGCGGCGCGCTGCTGGCCGTCCGCGAAGGGCCAATGGTGACGGCAAGCGTTGTCGATGACGCTTCCGGCGCGCGCTACCTGGAGGTCAACGGCCGCTTTCGCATGGGCGGCACAAGTTCGGCGCGGTC
>WNFJ01199722.1_pt1 | contig 13366 bp, 9 predicted proteins | sample 5400461 | NCBI WGS metagenome assembly WNFJ01 (sample SAMN13153349, study PRJNA577476) | soil metagenome | isolation source: 115 cm saprolite on Douglas fir-dominated hillslope | place: USA:California | collected 2013-09-17 | reverse complement strand
CTGCATCTTCGAGGCGTTCTGGGAGGAGCCGGTATTGATCCAGCCCTCGGGGATTGGCGGCACCAACTGGGCGCCGATGTCGTACAATCCCGAAACCGGGAGCTTTTATGTTCCGGGCACGATCCGAACCAGCGCCTTTGGTCGCTACGGCGACACCTACAAGCTGGGGCTGCGCTATACCGGCGGCACCCAGGCGGCGCCGATCGGGTCGGCAATGAGCGGTACCTTTACCGCAATCGGCGGCAACACCAACAAGATCGTCTGGCAGCACAAGACGCCCTATCGGGTCGGTCAAGGGGGCGGGTCGACGACGACAGCCGGCGGCCTTGTCTTCCGCGGCGAGCCCGACGGCAATTTCCTGGCGATCAATGCCAAGACAGGTGAAGAGCTGTGGCGGTTCCAAACCGGGTTTGGGGCCGATGCGCCGCCAGCGATCTATGAGGTGGACGGCGATGAATACGTCGCCATCGCTACCGGCGGCAACCAGGGGATGCTCAGTGCAAACGGCGATGCGGTGTGGGTATTCTCGCTGAAGGGGCAATTGGGTCCGCTGTGGCCACCTCCGGCGCCGCAGAGCGTGGCCGGGCCGGCGGGGCCGGTTGCGGATGGGGTCGATACAATCAAGATCGGCGACAACAACGTCGAATATGCCTATTGGCCGGGCCGCACTCGGGTAAAGGCGGGGACCACGGTGACCTTCACCAATGTCGGTGATGTCGCACACACGGCGACGGCGTTCGAAAAGGGCAAATGGGATACCGGAGCATTGGAGAAGGGGCAGTCGAAGACCGTCACCTTCTCGGAGCCCGGCAGCTACTACTACATCTGTACACCTCACCCGTGGATGTATGGGCAGGTCATCGTAGAATAACTGAAACCAAAGGCCGCGCTCCCCGCCTACCGGGCGGGGGGTCGCGCCAGTCGCATACCGAGCAATGGGGCGGCTGCCTCTCCGGCGGCAGCTTTGCGTAATCGCGTGGTATCTCGAACAACGCGGCGTCCTGCGTGCCGATCTTCACGTGGCGCAGTTCCCAGCGAATCGTCGAAACCTTGCCTTTATCGGTTGCGACCCTGGCATCACACTTCATCGGGATGCCGTCCTGGCTGACCCACAGCGAGCCGACCGCGCGACCCTGCGGCGTTTTCTCGTCCACCTCATATTTCGTCGTCGCAATGCCGTTGACGGTTTCCTGGCCCACAGGATTGCGCAGCAGGCCGGGCTCACCGAGTATCGACAGCTCCTTTGGGAGCGCGAATTCGACGATGGTATGCAATTTCGGCAGGATGATGTCGCCGATTGCGCTGCCGGCACGAAGGATGAAAATCGGCCTTAATGCCAGCAGATCCTGCTCGTGGCGCTGTTCGCCCGGCATGTGCCACATCCTGCCCACGTAGCTCTGCCCATTGATGACCAGCACCCGCTCCGCGCTGAAGCCGACGCGAGCATCACCGAGCGTCTCCGCCGATGCCGGCGCTGCCATCAGCGACAGCACGGCCGGGAACGCGATCAGGGTACGACGGAGCACGCGCATTTCAGTTCTCGATCGGCAGTCCGCTGTTAGCCAGCCAATGGGGCGATTTCGCGGCGGGCTGGACAGCGGCGGCACAAAGCCTATCTTTGCACGCGCGGATCTTTTGCGCCGAAACGGAACAACACAAATGGATAAAAAGCTCGGACTGTGCGCGTTCGGAAACCGGGCGCTGGGCAGGCGATGAACGACAGCGACGGAACTGTCACAATTCGGGTCCACGCGGCGATAGCCGAAATACCGGCCGCTGCCTGGGATGCCTGTGCAGGCGACATGAATCCAAGCGTTTCACATACTTTTCTGAATGCGATGGAGGAAAGCGGCTCGACGACGACCCGCACGGGATGGACGCCACAACATCTTTCTCTCGCGGGACCGGACGGGGAGATCGCGGGTGTCGTGCCGCTCTATGCCAAGACGCATTCCCACGGCGAATACATCTTCGACTATGGCTGGGCGGATGCCTATGAGCGCGCCGGCGGCCGGTATTACCCGAAGCTGTTGTCGGCCGTGCCGTTCACCCCGGTCCCCGGGCCCCGATTGCTGCTGCACCCGTCCGCGCCGGCCGAGGCTCGCGAGCATCTCCTTGCCGGAATGATCGAGTTCACGAAGCGCCGCCGAATCTCGTCGTTGCACGTGAACTTTCCCGACCCCGCCGAGGCCGAGGCGCTGACCGAGGCGGGATTTCTGCAACGGCTCGGCCAACAATTCCACTGGACCAACGAGGGATACCGCGATTTCGATGACTTCCTCGCGGCGCTGAATTCGCGAAAACGCAAAGCAGTAAAGAAGGAGCGGCGCGAGGCGCTCGCCACGGGTCTCGACATCGAAGTGCTGACCGGCGCTGACCTGAAGCCGCGGCATTGGGATGCGTTTTTCGAATTCTACCTCGCGACTTCCGATCGTAAATGGGGCTCGGCCTACCTAAATCGCCGCTTTTTCGCGATGATCGGCGAGCGGATGCCGGAAAAGATCGTGCTCTTCATGGCCCGGCGCGGCGGCAACTACGTCGCCGGCGCGTTCAACCTGCTCGGCAAGGATACGATCTATGGCCGCAATTGGGGCAGCTACGGCGATTACAAATTCCTTCATTTCGAGTGCTGCTATTACCAGGCGATCGAGTTCGCGATCACCCGCGGACTAAAGCGCGTCGAGGCCGGTGCGCAGGGCCCACACAAGATCCAGCGCGGCTATCTGCCGGTGCCGACCTACAGTGCTCACTGGATCCCCGATCCGGCGTTTCGCCGGGCCGTCGCCCAATTCCTGGCGCGCGAGCGACAGATGATCGAGCACAAGATGGAGGGCCTCGGAGAGTATTCGCCGTTTCGCCATGAGGAGACCGCGTGCGATTCCTCCGAAGAGAAAGAGGCACGGGGGAGCTGATCACTCCACCAGCTCGGGCTCCTTTTGGGCGGGTTCGGCCGAGCGCTCTTCGTACGAGAAGGAGAGCTTGTCCTCGTCGGGTTTGCGCGTCACCCGGACCATCCCGCCCTTCGACAACTGCCCGAACAGGAGCTCTTCGGCCAGTGGCTTTTTGATGTGCTCCTGGATCACTCGGGCGAGAGGCCGCGCGCCGAAGAGGCGGTCGTAACCTTTTTCAGCTAGCCACGCCCGCGCGCTATCATCAAGTTCGATTATCACATTCCGGTCGGCGAGCTGCTCTTCGAGCTGCAGCACGAATTTGTCGACGACCCGTCCGATCGTATCCGCGGATAGCGGCGCGAAGGAAATCACCGCATCGAGCCGGTTGCGGAACTCCGGCGTGAACATGCGATTGATCGCCTCCTGATCATCGCCCTCCCGGATGCCGCTGCCAAAGCCGATCGCCGGTTTGGCGAGATCCCAGGCTCCGGCATTCGTCGTCATGATCAGAATTACGTTGCGAAAATCGACACTTTTGCCGTTGTGATCGGTCAGCTTTCCATAATCCATGACCTGCAGCAGAATATTGAACAGGTCGGGATGCGCCTTCTCGATCTCGTCCAGCAACAGCACGCTGTGCGGGTGTTGATCGATTGCATCGGTCAGTAGCCCGCCCTGGTCGAAGCCGACATAACCGGGCGGCGCGCCGATCAGCCGCGACACCGTGTGCCGCTCCATGTATTCGGACATGTCGAAGCGGGTGATCTCGATCCCGAGGGTACGCGCGAGCTGGCGCGCCACCTCGGTCTTGCCGACTCCGGTCGGACCAGAGAACAGATAGGAGCCTATCGGCTTTTCCGGATCCCGCAGGCCGGCGCGCGCCAGCTTGATGGCCGATACCAAAGCCCCTATCGCCGGATCCTGGCCAAACACCATGGTCTTCAGGTCGCGTTGCAGGTTCTTCAGCACCTCGCGATCGTCGCGCGAGACGCTTTTCGGCGGGATCCGCGCCATCGTAGCGATGACTGCTTCGACTTCGCGCGCCGTTATCGTCTTGCGGCGGCGGCTTTCGGGCACGAGCATCTGGGCGGCCCCAGTCTCGTCGATGACGTCGATCGCCTTGTCCGGCAATTTGCGGTCCCCGATATAGCGGTGCGACAACTCGACCGCCGCCCGCAATGCCTCGCTGGTGTAACGCACCTTGTGATGCCGCTCGTAATACGGCTTCAGCCCGCGCAGAATCTTCACCGAGTCCTCGACCGTCGGCTCGTTGACGTCGATCTTTTGAAAACGGCGAACGAGCGCGCGGTCTTTCTCGAAATAGTTGCGGTATTCCTTATACGTGGTAGAGCCGATGCAGCGGATGACGCCGCCGGCCAGTGCCGGTTTCAGCAAGTTCGAAGCGTCCATCGCCCCGCCGCTCGTCGCCCCGGCCCCGATTACGGTGTGAATCTCGTCGATGAATAAGATCGCACCGGGCTGCGCCTCGAGTTCGGACAAGACCGCCTTGAGCCGCTCCTCGAAATCGCCGCGATACCGGGTGCCCGCCAGCAGTGCCCCCATGTCGAGCGCGTAGATCGTCGCGTTCATCAGGACCTCGGGAACCTCTCGCTGCACGATACGACGCGCCAAGCCCTCGGCGATCGCTGTCTTGCCGACACCGGGGTCGCCGACATAAAGCGGGTTGTTCTTGGCCCGGCGGCATAGGATTTGGATCGTGCGATCGACTTCGGCTTCACGGCCGATCAGCGGATCGATCTTGCCGCCTTTGGCCTTTTTGTTGAGGTTGACGCAATAGGCATCGAGGGCGTCATGGTTCCGCTTCTGCGACTTTTCGCTGCGGTCATCCTCATCGGCACCCTGAACGCGACGCGTCTCTGAGCGCCCGGGTGCCTTGGCGATGCCATGGGAGATATAATTGACCGCATCGAACCGGGTCATGTCCTGTTCTTGCAGGAAATAAACAGCGTGGCTTTCCCGCTCGGCGAACATCGCGACCAGCACGTTGGCGCCGGTCACCTCCTCCCGGCCCGAGGACTGGACGTGAATTGCGGCGCGTTGCAGCACGCGCTGGAAGCTCGCAGTCGGCTTCGCGTCGTCGCTATGCGCAGCGACAAGGTTGGCGAGTTCGTTATCGACGTAGTTCAGCACCTCGCGGCGCAAACGGTCGAGGTCGACGCTGCACGCGCGCAGAACGGCAACCGCGTCCTGATCCTCGGTGAGTGCCAGCAGCAGATGTTCGAGCGTGGCATATTCGTGCCGGCGCTCATTGGCGTGGGCAAGAGCCCGATGCAGCGACTTTTCGAGATTGCGTGACAGCACGCCCGCCTGTCCTTCCTTGGCTAGTCCTTTTCCAGCGTACACTGCAGCGGGTGCTGGTGCTGCCGGGCGAAATCCATGACCTGGGTTACCTTGGTTTCTGCGACCTCGTAAGTGTAAACGCCGCAAATGCCGACACCGCGGCGATGCACATGCAACATGATACGGGTCGCCTCCTGCAGGTTCTTGTTGAAGAACCGCTCGAGAATGTGAACGACGAATTCCATCGGAGTGTAGTCGTCATTTAACATAAGCACCTTGTACATGGAGGGCTTCTTCGTCTTCGGCTTTGTCTTGACGACAACACCGGTTCCCGGTCCTTCCTCGCCGCGTTTTCCGTTATCGCTCATTTTCGGTCCGAGCCGGTGGGTTGCTCGCTCCCCAATGATATTGGCTTTCAGCCGGTCCAGAAAAGTGTTTTCCGCCGCCGACCTGGCTGACGCGCGAGGCTTCGCCGCCCACTCCCCTATTCGGTCCGATAGGGCCGGCGCAACAGCAGGTCGATAACGGCGTCTACCGCTTCACCGCGGTGAAGCAATGCGTCAACTCCCGCGGCGATCGGCATCTCTATCCCGAGCCGTTCCGCCACTCGCGCGGTTGACGCAGCGGTGGCGACCCCCTCGACAACCGAGCGACTACCGCGCAGCGCAGCCTCGAGGGGCCGCCCGCGACCGAGCGCGAGGCCAAGCCCAAAGTTGCGCGATTGAGCGGAACTGCAGGTCAGTACGAGATCTCCCAGTCCGGAAAGTCCACGGAAGGTATCAGCGCGACCGCCCTTGGCTACCCCAAGCCGGGTCATCTCCGCCAGTCCGCGGGTGATCAGCGAAGCTCGAGCGTTGTCGCCGAGGCCGCGGCCGACCACGATGCCGCACGCAATCGCGAGGACGTTCTTGACCGCTCCACCAATTTCGGCGCCCGCCGGGTCTTGCGACAGGTAGGGGCGGAACCGAGCGCTTCCGAGCGCATCAATGAAGGCGTGACCGAGTGACGCGTCACCGCTCGCAATCGTGACCGCTGTCGGCAACTCTCGCGCGACCTCGGCAGCAAATGTCGGCCCCGAGAGCACCGCCGACGGGGAGGCGGGCAGAATTTCTGCCGCAACCTCCGACATTGTTTTCAGCGAGCTGGTCTCGATACCTTTAGCACAGAGCAGCACAGGGACCCCTTGCCGAAGATGGGACCCGAGCACCTGGGTCACCTCGCGCAGAAATTGCGCCGGGACGACAAGTAATGCCGCCTCCGCCCCCTCTGTCGCGAACGCCATGTCGGTGGTTGCCGTGATGGCGGGGTCGAGGATCACGCCGGGCAGAAAGGGAGGGTTCCGATGACACTCATTGATCGTCGCAACAACTCCCGGGTCCCGGGCCCACAGCCTCGGGATCGAGCCGGCGCGACGAGCAACCATGGCGATCGCTGTGCCCCAGGCGCCACCCCCAATAATTGCTAGGCGTCTCATCGGATCATATTTGAGGGCAACCGCTCACCCCTCACACCTGCTCCGGGACGGGGCGGCGCGTCAGTGTCGAGCTGCCATCGCGGCCTAAGCGGTGCATCGAGGCCGTCAACGAGGCCGAGTTGAAGCCGCTCGACGCCCGCCCAGGCGATTATTGCTCCATTATCGGTGCACAACGCTGGCGGCGGCGCGACAAAGCGCAGCCCGGTGTCACCGGCGAGGTCCGCAAGGCGTCTTCGTAGCCTGTTGTTGGCGGCAACGCCACCGCCGACCACCAGCGAATTTCCCTTCGGGTACTTGTGGCGGAACCACGCGACCGCATTCCCGGTCCGATCGGTCACCGCGTCGCAGATCGCGAGCTCAACCGAGGCCGCGAGGTCTGCCTGGTCGCGCGCATCGAGGCTGCCGATCGCGGCAGTGATCTGACGCACTGCCGTCTTCAACCCGGAGAATGAGAAATCGCAACCCGGCCTACCTTTCATCGGGCGCGGCAGGACGAAACGGGATGGGTCCCCATTGTGCGCGGCCGCTTCAATCGCAGGCCCTCCAGGATAGCCGAGCCCGATCAGCTTTGCCGCCTTGTCGAATGCTTCACCGGCGGCATCGTCGAGGGTTGTCCCGAGACGGGTGTAACGACCAACTCCGGAGCAGACGAGGAGCTGACAGTGTCCTCCCGAAACGAGTAGCAGAAGGTACGGGAAGTCCACGTTCTCGGTCAGGCGAACCGCCAGAGCGTGGGCCTCCAGATGGTTGACACATAGAAACGGCTTACCGGCCGCCCAAGCCAACCCCTTTGCCATTGTCGAGCCGACAATCAGGCCCCCAATCAAGCCCGGGCCCGCCGCAGCGGCTACCCCATCGACCTCGCCGAGGATAAGGCCGGCCTCGGCGAGCGCGCGCGATATTATCGGACCGAGGTGGTCGAGATGAGCGCGCGCCGCAATCTCGGGCACGATACCGCCATAGGGTTTGTGCTCCGCCAGCTGGGAGTGGACCAAATTGGAGAGGATCTTCGGTCCGGCCGCCGTGGTGGCCACTACAGCGGCTGCGCTCTCGTCGCAGCTGGTTTCGATGCCGAGAACGACCATCGCGCATTCGACCGCTCGGGAGCCTGGGCTTCGGGCCCCGAGCTCCCCGGTGGTCAGCCGGGCGGTGCCACCTCGTAGGTTTTCAGGGTTTTGTCGGTGGCGGCGTCGATTTCGAGCAGCTTTACCGAATAGCCCCACAATGTTGCCGTATGCCGGATTACGGCGCGGCAGCTCTGTTCTTCGAGCAGCACGCCGTTATGCACGTAATGCGCAAGAATAAGGCAGCGATCGCCTCTGAGATCGACATCGACGACCTGAATGTCGGGCTCGCGCCGGGACAGATCATATTGCCGGGAGAGAGCGCTGCGAATCTTTCGATAGCCGACATCGTCATGGATCGCCTCGACGCGCAGCGCCGGTTTTGTGCTGTCGTCGGAGACGTGGAACAGCCGGAACCGGCGGATCATCGCTGGGCTGAGATGTTGCAGAACGAAGCTTTCGTCGCGGTAATTCGCCCAGGCGTGACGTAACACGCCAAAGCCGTCTCCCGAGCCGGCTATGTCGGGAAACCACTCCCGGTCCTCCTCGGTGGGCTCTTCGCAGATGCGGCGGATATCGCTCATCATCGCGAAGCCCAGCGCATAAGGGTTGAGGCCGCTGAACCGCGGGTCATCGAAGTCCGGCTGGAATACCACGCTCGAATGAGAGTGTAGAAATTCGAGCATCGATCCTTCGGTGATCAGCCCCTTGTCGTGCAGCCGCCGCATGATTTCGTAATGGACGAAGGTCGCGCACCCCTCGTTCATCATCTGCGTCTGCTTCTGCGGATAGAAATACTGAGAAACCAAGCGGACGATGCGCACGAGCTCGCGTTGCCAATCTTCGAGCCGAGGGGCTCGTTTTTCAATCAGATACAGCAGGTTCTCTTCAGGAAGCCCGAGCTCCCGCTTGATTTCCTGGAGCCGCGCCTCCTCGTCGCCGTTATCCTCCTTGTCTTTTCCGGCGCCGGGTACGGTGCGCCACAGATCGTTGTATGTCGCTTCGAAATGCGCGCGCCACTCCTCCGCCCGGCGCCGCTCCTCGGCGAGATTTGGCTTGGTGCGGTGCGCGTAGCGGTTGACGCCGTGATCCTTCAGCGCATGCGCGGCGTCGAGAACGCGCTCGACCGCCTCCGCCCCGTGCCGTTCCTCGCACTTCTGCACGTAGTCGCGCGCGAAGCTCAGATAATCGAGAATGCCGTTCGCATCTGTCCACTGCCGAAACAGATAGTTGTTCTTGAAGAAGTGGTTATGGCCGAATGCGGCATGTGCAATAACCAATGTCTGCATGGTCATGGAATTTTCTTCCATAATGTAGCAGATACACGGGTTGGAGTTGATGACTATCTCGTAGGCGAGACCTTGCAAGCCCTTTCGGTAGAGGGTCTCGTGGTAGGCGAAACGTTTGCCGAAGCTCCAGTGGCGATACATCAGCGGCAAGCCGACCGATGCGTAAGCGTCGAGCATCTGCTCGGAGGTGATCACCTCGATCTGGACGGGATAGACGTCGAGCCCGAGCTCATCGAGCGCGATCCGCTCGACAGCGTCGTAGACCCGGCGTAACCCGGTATAATCCCAATTTGGGCCAGTGAAGATCGGGGTAGCGGTTTCGAGCCGCAGCGCGACGGAGTCAGGCACGGATACCCCCCTTTGCGAACAATTCGTGGAACACCGAGAAGATCTGCGACGGATCGCTGACCCGACGCATCACGAAATGAGGATGGACCGGCGCGACCTCGTTGTAGGCTCGCCACAGGTCGCTGTCTCGCGACAATCCTGTCAGGCTCCCTCCCATGCCGTCACCCACTTCCACGTAGGCGAAATACTGGCAGAGCGGAAGAACCTCGCCACCCAACAAGGAAACGCAACGTCCGCTGTCGGCGCCATAATTGTCGCCGTCGGAAGCCTGAGCCGCGTAGATGTTCCACCGGTCGGTGGGGTATCGCGCCCGCGCAATCTCCAGCATTTTTTCGAGTGCGGTCGAGACTACGGTACCGCCGGTCTCCCGGCTATAAAAGAACGTCTCTTCGTCGACCTCTTCGGCGGTACTTGTGTGGCGGATAAAGACGATATCGACCTGCCGGTAGCGCCGGATCAAGAAAACATGCAGCAGCATAAAGAACCTCTTGGCGAGGTCCTTCATCGCCTCAGTCATAGATCCTGACACGTCCATCAGGCAGAACATCACCGCTTTGGTATTCGGGCGAGGAACGCGCTCGAAGCGGTTATAGCGGACGTCGATCGGATCGATGTAGGGGATGATCTTGCTGCGGTGCTCGAGGCGGTCGAGTTCGCGCAGAAGCCTCTCGGCCTCTTCGTCAGCACCGCGAGAGCGTGCATTATCGATCGCCTCGCGCAGCGCCTCCAGATCCGATTGTTTCGGCCGTTTCAGCGATATCCGGCGCGCCATGCTGTTCCGCATCGTCCGGCGGATGCTGAGGTTGGCGGGACTGCCGCTAACCGTGTACCCGGCACGCTGCAGATCGACTGCGAACGTCTCCTTCAGGCTCTTCTTGACGAGATCGGGGAGTTCGAGGTCCTCGAAAAACATGTCGAGGAACTCTTCCTTCGATAGCGTGAACTCGAACGCGTCCTCGCCCGACCCGTCCGGGCTCCCTTGCGAGCCCCCGCGCCCTTCCCCGCCGGTCGGCCGAGGGATCTCGTCGCCCCTGATATACTCCTTGTTGCCGGGGACGACGTGTTCGGTTCGCCCGGTGCGTCGGCTGTGATGAAAGTTGGGCTCAGCGATCCCGCGCGTCGGAATTGCCACCTTTTCGCCATGGCCGACATCGGCCACCTTGCGTTTGCGCAATGCCTCCTGCACCGCCGATTTTACCTCGGCTCGGGCCCGTGCCAGAAAACGTTGACGGTTACTGAGACTTTTACCCTTCGGGTTCGGGCGACGGTCGACGATGTTCATGCCTGACCTCCGAGTTGGGACCGTGGTCCCCTACCCCGCCTTGTTTACCCGCATATACCACTCCACCAACCGCCGGACCTGCCGCTCGGTGTACCCCCGGTCGACCATGCGCTCGAGGAAATCGGCGTGCTTCTTTTCCGTCTCCGTATCCTTCTTGGAGCCAAAGCTGATCACGGGCAACAAATCCTCAACCTGAGAGAACATGCGCCGCTCGATGACCTCGCGCAACTTCTCATACGAGGTCCAGGACGGGTTGCGCCCGGCATTGTTGGCGCGGGCCCGCAGGGCGAATTTGACGACCTCGTTGCGGAAGTCCTTGGGGTTTGCGATCCCGGCCGGCTTTTCGATCTTCGACAGCTCCTGGTTCAACAGTTCGCGGTTCATCAGTTGGCCGGTATCCGGGTCCTTGTAATCCGAATCCTCGATCCAAGCGTCGGCGTAAGCGACATACCGGTCGAACAGGTTCTGACCATAGTCGGAGTAGGATTCCAGATAAGCCTTCTGGATCTCGTGGCCGATGAACTCGGCATAGCGCGGGGCCAGCTCGGCCTTGATGAAGTTCAGGTATTTCTTTTCGGCATCGTCCGGGAACTGTTCGCGCCAGATGGCCTGCTCCAACACATACATCAAATGGACGGGATCGGCCGCCACCTCCTGTGTGTCGAAGTTGAAGGTGCTCGACAACACCTTGAAGGCGAAACGGGTTGAGATGCCGTCCATTCCTTCGTCGACACCGGCGGCGTCGCGATATTCCTGGACAGACTTGGCGCGCGGATCGGTGTCCTTCAAGCTCTCGCCGTCATAGACCCGCATCTTCGAATAGAGGTTCGAGTTCTCATGCGACTTCAACCGTGACAGCACGCTGAAGCGTGCGAGGATATCCAAAGTCGATGGCGCACATGGCGAGCTGGCGAGCTCACTATTCTGCAACAATTTTTCGTAGATCTTGCGTTCCTCAGTGGCGCGCAAGCAGTACGGAACCTTGATCACCGAGATGCGGTCGATAAACGCCTCGTTGTTCTTATTGTTTTTGAAGCTCTGCCATTCGGCCTCGTTCGAGTGCGCCAGCACGATCCCCTGATAGGGAATCCCGCCGATGTTTTCGGATCCGACGTAATTCCCTTCCTGCGTCGAGGTCAGCAGCGGGTGCAGCATCTTGATCGGCGCCTTGAACATCTCAACAAATTCGAGAAGCCCTTGCGTCGTCCGGTTGAGACCACCCGAATAGGAGTAGGCGTCGGGATCGTTCTGGCTGAAGAATTCGAGCTTGCGAATGTCGACCTTGCCGACGAGGCTCGACACGTCCTGGTTGTTCTCGTCGCCGGGCTCCGTCTTGGAGATGCAGATCTGTTTCAGCCGCGAAGGCTGCATGCGGGCCACGGTGAATTTGGTGATGTCGCCGCCGAATTCTTCGAGCCGCTTGACGGCCCAAGGCGAAATAGTGCCGGTCAGACGGCGCCGCGGGACGTTGTAACGCTTTTCAAGTTCCTCGCCGAGTGTCACCGGATCGAACAAGCCGAGCGGGCTCTCAAAAACCGGACTGACTTCTTTGCCAGCCTTTAAGACATAGACCGGCTCTTTCTCCATCAGCTGCTTCAGGCGTTCGGCGAGTGAGGATTTTCCACCACCGACGGGACCCAGCAGATAGAGAATTTGCTTGCGTTCCTCGAGGCCCTGCGCGGCATGACGGAAGAAGCCGACAATCCGCTCGATCGTCTCCTCCATCCCGAAGAAATCCGCGAATTCGGGGTAAACCTTGATGGTGCGGTTCATGAAAATGCGGCCGAGACGCGAATCTTGGCTCGTGTCGACCATCACCGGTTCGCCGATGGCGCTGAGCATGCGTTCGGCGGCGCCCGCATAATAAGACGCATCATCGGAGCACTTGCCGAGATACTCCTCGAGAGAGAGCTCGACATCTCTCCGGTTGTCGTACAACCTGGAATAGATTGCAAAAATGCCGTCATCCAATTTCATTTCTCACCTCAACCGATGCCCCGTGCTCCACCCAGAGCCTCCCGTGACATTACCAGAGAAGAACGACAAACCCGAGGGAACGTCTCGCTGGAATCGTGTAATTCGTTGTAAATTCAGGTAATACCCTGTTACGTCGATTTCTCCAGCGTAGGTCTCCCCTTTTTCACCCAGATGCTCCTCCGGTTCCGCCCCGCCCCATCGGGGACGCCATTGTGCGCGATCACTCAGGCTGCGGCCATTATGCCAACACTTTGTGGCGAGAGTACGAATGATGCGACGCTCCGGAGTATCCCGTCGCACAGTTGGCGACCGGAGTCGCCCATGTGCGCAAGTTCCACGAATTCACAACATATGGTAGCCGACCCCGACATTGTCCGCAGCATATATTAGATTGGGTCAAAACCCAATAGAAATGTAGGTTAAGGCCTGGAATGCCGACGCTAATTGGAATCGGGCCGACGCAGCTTATTGGAACAAGCTGCGTCACCGCGGCGTTCTGCCGCAGTACGGTAAATTCTATACCAACTCGGCAACCGCCGCGTTCGTTATCTAAAAAGCTGTCGATGTCGGTTGCGGTTAGTGCGGCCCCGAGGACGCGGCGGGCGACACGCCCGGGCGCCTGACGCCGGCGATCGTGTCCGGACTGCGCTGAGGCGATTTCGCCAGCTTGTCGCGCGATCGCCAATTCGAGGCCAGTGCCTCGGCCAGCTGATTCGCCAGGCAGGCATAACCCGCGTCGG
>WNFJ01197289.1_pt1 | contig 13367 bp, 14 predicted proteins | sample 5400461 | NCBI WGS metagenome assembly WNFJ01 (sample SAMN13153349, study PRJNA577476) | soil metagenome | isolation source: 115 cm saprolite on Douglas fir-dominated hillslope | place: USA:California | collected 2013-09-17 | reverse complement strand
ATTCGCAGGGTGGCCGTCCCCGCATTGAAGATCCGCCAGACCGCCGCGTAAACGTAGGTTTGTCCCAAAGGATATTGATAGTCAGACCGGGGCTTGACGATCAACGGAGACGTAAAGACCGCGGCTGAAGCTGCTGGAGTGGGAGAAGCAGCAGCTGCCGGAGCCGGGCTGGACGCGGGATGAAGCCGCTGCCATGCCGGCGAGCCGGCGCAGGCGCCAAGAGCCAGAAGCGGTATCAGCGCGTTGCGCAACCGGCTCAATGGCGCACCAGCATCATTTTGAGGATAAGCGCTCCCATCACAAGGATCGAACCCAAAGCCGCATTGTACTCGCGGTGCTTCAGGTAGAGGTCACGGGAGTAACCGCCCGCGATCTCGGCGCTGTCGGTCTGGTACGGAGTCCAGCGCGGGAAAAAACGGGGTACATGAGTGGCGTATTGAACGTAATCGGGAAATACAGAGCGGAGGTACTGCTCTTCCGCTCGGATCACTGGCAGGTAGACGGCCACGAACATCAGGCCGGCAGCCAGCACGATCCAGGGATTGCGCGCTGCAAGGACAAAGCCAATGGCGATCAGGGTTGACCCGAGGTAGAGCGGATTGCGGGTGTGAGCATAGGGCCCGGTGGTGGTGAGTTCGCGGTTTTTGCGGATTCGTCCCGAAGCGGCAGCGCGGACGGCGAGACCGGCAGCAATGAAGACGCTGCCGGCGGCGACCCAGGTCCACGATGGACGGGCAAACCACAGGTAGGCGGCCGCAAAGACAAAGCCCAGCGGCACGCGCAAGCGGGTAGCGATACGCGCCCAGCTAGGCATGACCCCCTCCCAGAAGATGGCGCGCCGCGCCGATGACCTCGCCGGCGCCAATCTGCATCAGGCCGGCATCAGGTCTGCGGTGATGGGAGAACGTAGTTTCGCTCTGCGGATGCCGCAGCGCGATGGCCTTCTCACCGAACGGTCCGGTACGCGCCGGGTCAGTGGGGCCGAAGAGCGCGACCGTGGGAATGCCCAGCGCGGCCGCCAGATGCATGGGGCCGGTATCGCTGCCGACAAACAGCCGCGCGCGGCGAGTCAGGGCGATGAGCTGTCCGATGCTGCAGCTGATCGCAAACGCATGGCCGCCGCCGGCCTCGACCACGGCCGCGGCCAGCGCTTCTTCGCCCGGCGCAGCGTTCACCAGCGACTTCACGTTGTGCTTGGCCAGCGCCTGGGCCACAGCGCCGAAGCGCACCGCCGGCCATTGCTTACCGCCCCATCCCGCTCCCGGATTGAGCAGGGCGAAGCTGGCAATCCCCAGGCGCGCGATCTCAGACTGTGCCCACGCTTCCGCGACCGGATCGCAGGGAAGGCTCGGAGCGACCAGTTTGAGCCCTTGCCCGCCAAGGAATGGCTTCAGTGCCTGAGCTGCCAGCGCGTGGTTCTGCTCGATGACGTGCTCGCCGAAGCGGGAAAATTTGCTCGAATAAAAGAAGCGGGCAGCGGATTCGCGAGGATCGGTAAAGCCGGCAATCGCGGAGGCGCCGCTCCAGGATGCCAATAGAGCCGACTTGATGGCGCCTTGAAAATCAAGGACCAGGTCGTAATGAACTTCGCGCACGCGCCGCAAGGCCCCGCGAACCTCCGCCGTGGTCCCGCTGCGGAAGATTCGCTGGCGCCAGCGCCTGGTATCCACGGTGTGGATCAGGTTCACCACCGGTTTTTGCGGGCCGAGAGAGTGCGGGCTGGGCTTGGGGCCGTGCGCGGTGAGCAACTCCGTCCACCGGTCCTCCAGCAGCCAGCCCAGGGTCGCGTCAGGCAGCGCGGCGCGAATCGCGGTGGCTGCCGGCAGTGCGTGGAGGATGTCGCCCATTGCGCCCAGGCGGGCGATCAGGATTTTCGCCATTCCGTCCTTCTTAACAGCTCGGTGGTGGAGTGGTCTTTGGGATCGCCGACGATCTCCACGCGGCCGCCGCAGGCGATGACGACGTCGCGCTCGGGTACGCTGTCAGCCGTGTAATCGGTGCCCTTGGCATGGACATCGGGACGCAGAAGCCGGATCAGGTCGGCAACGTCGAGGCCATCGAAGACGGTGACAGCGTCCACGTCTTCAAGGGCCGCCAGGACCTCGGCGCGTTCGTGACCGGGAACCTGGGGACGGCCCGTGCCCTTCAACGCGCGCACGCTGCCGTCAGAGTTGACAGCTACGATCAGCCGGCCTCCCAGTGCCTTGGCCGCGCGCAGGTAACGGATGTGGCCAACATGCAGCAGGTCAAAGCAGCCGTTGGTCAGGATGACCTTCTCTCCGGCCGCGCGCCACCGGCGCACCAGCTCGGCAAGCTGCGGAAGTCCCACCACTTTTTGCGTCGCCTGTGCCAGTTCAGCCCTCCGTTACGGCCCGCAGCAGCTCCGCGCGGGTCACGGTAGCGGTGCCGCGCTTCATCACCACGATGCCTCCAGCGTAGTTGGCAAGCTGGGCGGCGGATTCAGGGTCGGCCCCGGCGGCCAGCGCAGCCGTATAGGTGGCAATCACGGTGTCGCCGGCGCCGGTCACGTCCGCTACCTCATCCGAGCCGTGGATGGCGATGAATACCGGCTTCTGCGCCCGGGAGAAGATCACCATGCCGTCGCGGCCGCGCGTCACCAGCAGCGACTGCAGCTTCATTCTCTGCATCACCGCCCGGCCCGCGGCCAGCAGACGCTCGCTGTCATCGCCGATCCGGGTGCGCAGCGCCTCTTCCAGCTCCGACTCGTTGGGCGTGGCCGCGGTCACTCCGCTATAGGACAGCGCGCGATAGCGCGAGTCCAGCGTGACCGGAATGCCGTTGAGGGAGGCACGCGAGCGGATGCTCTCAAAGATCTTCGGCGTGGCTGCACCGTAGCCGTAGTCGGAAATCAGGAGCGCGTCGGAAGCACGGATGTAACCGCGCGTCTGATACACCAGTTCGTGCAAGTCCTGCGTTTCCAGGGGGGCCTCCGGCTCGCGGTCCACGCGGATGACCTGCTGGCGCGGGGAATGGGTCATGCCGGCAAGAACCCTGGTTTTGGTGCAGGTCTCGCGTCCCTTGATGCGGCGGATACCGCTTACGGAAATGTGCTTTTGGCGGAAGGAGCGGAGCAACATGCGGCCGGGCTCATCGTCGCCGATGACGCCCACCGGCAAGACCGTGACTCCCAGGTCGGCGAGGTTGTAGATGGCATTGCCCGCGCCCCCCGGCACCACCATGCGCTCGCGATGGCGCAGGATCAGCACCGGCGCTTCGCGGGAGACGCGCGAGATTTCCCCGTAGATGAACTCGTCGGCAATCAAGTCGCCCAGCACTGTGATGCTGAGTTTGGGAAACTCCTCGATGATTTTGACCAGGCGTTCTGCCGGTTTGGAGTTTTTTTGCATGGGCTATGAGATTTTCTCATGCCCGAGCTAGAAACGGCAGCCGCATCTCCGCTCTAAGGTGCTCAACAACGTACTGAGCGCCTGCTCCGGGTCCTCCAAGGTGAGACGGAGTCGGGCGATCTGGAGCGGCCGCAGACGGTCTGCGAGCGTGCCCAGGTTGATGGCGTCCTTTTCGGTAGTGATGAAACCATCGGCCTCGGTGCTGGATTTCGCCTGGAGCAATCGCGCCAGATCGTTTTCGGTGTACCGGTGATGATCAGGGAACGAAATCATGCCGGCTAGTTCGATCCCGAGCTCCTTGAGGTGAGCAAAGAATTGCTGCGGCCTGGCAATCCCACAAAATGCCAGGGGCTTCTGCGAGGTCTCGTCGAGGTAAACGTTGCGCTTCATGCGCCAAACCTCGACCGGCAGGACGTGAAGCGATGGTGTTGCAGGCGGTTTTTTGCCCTGCATAACTTTTTCGACGGCTTGCAGAGAATCTGCGCGCCCGGGCACGAGCGAGACAGTCTCTGGCGGCGCGCTTTCACCCCGGTCGGATACGACTACGTCGGCCCGCCGCAGAGAGGAAAGCGGCTCGCGCAAGCGCCCGACAGGGAGCAGGGTGTCTTCCAGGTCCGAGGCCGGCACCATCACGATGTCGAAATCACGATGCAGCCGCCGGTGCTGAAAGCCGTCATCGAGCAGGTGCAGCTGCGAGCCATACTTCTGCTCCGCCAAGAACCCGGCGCGGTAGCGGTCGGCGCCCGCTATGACTGGCGCGCCCAGCTTACGCGCCATCAGCAGCGGCTCGTCGCCGAAGTGTTCGGTAGCGCCCTTGGGGTCCACGACGGCAATCTCAGCGGAGTGGCGGCCGTAACCTCGCGTCAGAATGTCAAACGCGATTCCGCGTGCTTTCAGCAATTGACCCAGAGCAATGACAAAAGGAGTCTTTCCGCTTCCGCCCAGGGAAATGTTGCCCACGCTGACCACCGGGCGCGAGAGTTTGCGGACCTTGAACACGCCGCGGTCGTAAAGCGCATTTCTGAGCGCCACGCCGGTGCCGAAGGTGGCGGAGAGCGGATTCATTTGACCTGCGCCGGCAACCGGCCGAGCAGCGGCTGCAGAGCCTCAAGCGTGCGCGCGGTGGCCCCGGTGTTCGTGAGAAACAATTCGCGCGCTTGCTGACCCAGCCGGCGCCGCTCCTCCGGAGCATCGAGCAACTGCAGCAATTCGCCGGCAAGGCTTGTGGCCGTCACGGTTTTCAGGCCGCCACCGCGCTCAAAAATGCTTACGATCTCGCGGAAATTGGCGGTGTTCGGTCCCACCAGCACGGGCACACCATATTGGGCGGGCTCGAGAATGTTGTGGCCGCCAACGCCGGGAAGCAGGCTGCCGCCGACAAAAGCGACGGCGGCGAGCGCATAGACTGAAGCCAGTTCTCCCACGCTGTCCAGCAAAAAGACCGCGCCAGAGATGGGACAAGCCGCCGCCGGCCCCCTCGCCTTCCAGGAGCTGCGCCGCACCATAGGGATGCGTTGCGCTGCGATGAGGGCCGCGACCTTGTCGAAGCGTTCCGGGTGCCGCGGCGCCATCACCGTGACCGCGGAAGGCCGCCGCCTTAAGACTTCCTGGAATGCGCGCAACAGCAGCTCTTCTTCGCCTTCCGTGGTGCTGCCGCAGACGATCACGAAGGAATCCCTGGCGATGGCGCGCTGTAAATCCTCCCTGAGCTCCGAACCGTCGGCATTGCGGACGTCAAATTTCAAGTTACCGCTGACTCGCACGCGTTCTTTCGTCGCTCCGATCTCGCGCAACCGCTGGGCATCTTCTTCCGTCTGGGCGAGGAAAAGGTCCACCTCGGACAGGACCTCGGCAAAAAACCGCCGGAACCGGCGATAGCGGGGAAAAGAGCGGTCGGAGACGCGAGCATTCACGATCGCCACCGGCGAGCCGCGCTTCGCGGCGAGATGCAGCAAGTTGGGCCAGAACTCAGTCTCCGCCAGAATGAGCAGGCTGGGACGGAGCAGGTCAAGGTAAGCGCGCACGGCAAAGCCGAAATCAAGCGGCATGAAGAACACTTGGGTTTCACCGAAGCGTTCGCGGGCCAGTCGCTGTCCGGTGGCGGTGGTGGTGGAAACAAACACCGTTTTTTGCGGGTATCGCCTCTGCAATTCGCGGACTAGGTGGCTTACGGCCAGCACCTCGCCCACGGAAACCGCATGAATCCAGACGCAGCCTGGCTTGGCATGACCGCGCAACCGGGGCGGGACAAAACCCAGGCGCTCCGACAGGCCGGCGCGATACTTGCCGAGCCGCAGCACCTGCAGCGCCCACCACGGCAGCGAAAGCAGCAACGCGCAGGCCAGCAGCAGGCTGTAGAGGATATACATCATGAAGACTCCACATTGTATTCGCGCCGCAAGGCGGTTGTGAAAACCCGCTCTCCTGGCCGATAATCAGGAGACCGTGAGAACGCGAAGGATCCCGCTCTTGGTGGCCCTGTTCAGCGCCATGGCCATGGCCGGCGACAAGGGCTTCAGCCCGCCTCCGGCCGCCCATGCCCGGACATATCCTGCCTGCGAAGTGCGCGATGATGAAGGGGTCTCGATCGCCATCGACCCTTATGACACACCCGAAAAGGCCGCTATTTTCAAGGTCAAGTACCGTGAGATAGGCTTCCTGCCGATTCGGCTGATCATCTCCAACGACGCCACAAAACCGCTCATGCTGGATGACCTGAAGGTGGAATACGTCACCGTCCGTCGCGACAAGCTGGAGCCCGCCACCAGGGACGATATCTATCGCAGGATTGCGCATCCACAGAAGGTCACGAGCAAACCGACCGTGCGGCTGCCTATTCCCACAGGGCCGGGCAAAAGGCCCACTGCCATCAGCAAGGAAGCGTTGGAGGAACTGGCGTCGGCGCAGTTTTTGACTGTCCCCGTAAGCCCTCATTCCACTAGCAGCGGCTTCCTCTTCTTTGACGTCCGCGACATCGAAAACCCCGAGGCGGGAGCGCATATCTACCTTGCGGGTATCCGGTCGGGGACCAAAGAGCTCTTCTACTTTGACGTTCCGCTGGAAAAATACCTGGGTCACACACCAAGCAAGTAAGACCCGGTGAGCCCTCTTCGCCGATAACTCCCAAGCCGAGCCGAGAGCGGCCCGGACGCACGCGTCGCCTTATAATTCCTTCATGGCTGCAAGCACGGAGAGGTCGGCCGCAGCGCGCCAGAAATACGAGCCGGTGATCGGGCTGGAAGTGCATGTCCAGCTCCTCACCCAGACCAAGATTTTCTGCGGGTGTTCCACGCAGTTTGGCGCGCCGCCCAACACCAACGTGTGCCCGGTATGCTTGGGCCTGCCCGGCGCGCTGCCGGTGCTGAACCGGCGCGCGGTGGAGTTTGCCGTGCTCGCGGCGCAGGCGCTCGACTGTCAGGTGCGGGAGACTTCAATTTTTGCCCGCAAGAACTACTTCTATCCTGACTTGCCCAAGGGTTACCAGATCTCGCAATATGACAAGCCGCTGGCCGAGCACGGTTCCATTGAGGTGCCCGCCACCGGCGGGACCAGGCGGATCGGCATCACCCGCGTGCACCTGGAAGAAGACGCCGGCAAGAGCCTGCATGAGGGTTTCCCCTACTCAGCAACGAGCAGCTATATCGATTTGAACCGTAGCGGCGTGCCTCTGATCGAGATTGTCAGCGAGCCGAACATACGCTCGCCGGAAGAGGCTTACGACTACCTGACGCGGCTCAAGGAAATCATCCTCTACACCGGCGTAAGCGACTGCAACATGGAAGAAGGCTCGCTGCGTTGCGATGCCAACGTCAGCGTGCGTCCTCGAGGGCAGAAGGAATTCGGCACTAAGACGGAAATCAAGAACGTGAACTCCTTCCGCTTCATTCGCCAGGCTCTGGAGTATGAAATTGACCGCCAGATTGAAGTGATTGAGAGCGGAGGCAGGATCCAGCAGGAGACGCGGCTCTTCAACGCCCAGGAAGGCCGGACCTACAGCATGCGTTCCAAGGAAGAAGCGCATGATTACCGCTATTTTCCCGAACCCGACCTGCTGCCGCTGGCGGTGGACACGCGCTGGCAGGAAGAGATCCGCCGCAAACTCCCGGAGCTTCCCGAGGCCCGCCGCGGGCGCATGGTCCAGCAATTTGGCATCACCGCCTACGATGCCCAGGTGCTCACCGTCAGCAAAACTCTGGCGGACCAGTTCGAGGAAGCCGCCAAGGCGGCGAAGAATCCCAAACGCGTGGCCAACTTGGTGCAGGGCGAGCTGATGGGCCGTCTGAAGGCCAAGGGATTGGAGATCGAGCAGTCGCCGATCACGATGAAGGGCGTGGCCTTGTCCGCCGATCTGCTGGAAACCGGAACCATCTCCGGCAAGATCCTCAAAGACCTCTACGACAAAGCCTTTGCCGGCGGCGAAGATTTCGCCACAGTCTACGAGCGCGAGAAACCGCAGCAGATCACCGACGCCGCCGCGATTGAAAAGATCATCGACGAAGTGATTGCCGCCAGCCCCAAGCAGGTGGAGCAGTATCGCGGCGGCAAGACCACGGTGATCGGCTTCTTCGTCGGCCAGGTGATGAAGGCGAGCAAAGGCCAAGCCAAGCCGGAGCTGGTGAATGAACTGCTGAAGAAAAAACTGGACTAAGCCAATCGGCTCTGAAGGTGCTACTTCACTTCCACGGCCACAAATCTAACCGGCACTGTTCCCTGGTTGATCAGGGGAGACGTGCGCCCTTCCAGCCACGCGATTTCGCCCGCTGATCTTCGCAGGCTCGCATTGGTTCCCGCCGTTAGATTCAGATCGCTTACGGCGATCAGCAGTTCCTTGGCTGGTTGTAGAAGTGTGGGTAGCTGTTCACCGCTCAGAAGTTGTACATCTCGAACCACGGCCGCCTGAAGAGGCAGCGGATGCACAAAGCCGGCGCGCGGATCGGCTGGTGGCGCCAGGGCGCTGCTGCCATAGTCCCACCTCGGGCCCCCGGCTAGGTTGTAGTTGAAACCGTAATTCGTGACTCGTGGATCAAGGAACTCCACGGTTACATTTCTGTACTCTTTTTGGCCGTCATTTCGCATTCCGAACGCCGCGCCGCCAAGAAAAAAGCGTGTATCTCCCCGGTTGATGTGGAAAACGAGGTTGGCAGACGCTCCCTCTGACCACATGACCATTTGGCTGTCCTCAAGAGCAACCGTTAAGAAGTTGTGCTGGTGGCGAATGAAGGTTTGCTGACCCACGGGAATGTTTACTGCGAACACTCGCACCCGGTCATTTTCGAGAAGCAATCGATGCTGCGCGGCAACGTCCGCAGGACTAATGGTTTGCGATAGAACGACCCCCAGCAGACTCAAGGAAAGGGTCGCCGGCAGGAGGAGCAATCGCTGCATAGGCGGATTCTAGTCCTAAATGGTCTTTGGACGGCGCGAATTTGAGTGAACAGGTCAGTCTTGATGAAGTCTTTGCCATAGGAATCCCATTTGGCCAGCACTTGTTCCTTTTTCAGTTGATCCAGAGTCTTGTGCGCGATGACGGCTTAACGGTTTCGATGGTCCAGAGAAAATGCGCCTGCGGAGCGTCCCCCGGCGGCCACAATTCCGGCTGCCAGCCCGCCAACCGCAACCGCGCCCAGAGCGATACCGCCCATTGCGATCAGACCCGCCGCGATTCCTCCTAGAGCTACGATCCCAGACGCCCGGCCGCCGAGCGCGATGAGCCCGCGGGCTCTGCCTCCCAGAGCAATCCAGCCGTGAGCCCGGTCGCCAATGGCAATCACACCGCGCGCCGTACCGTGGCGTTCACCTCGCCCGGAATCGGGGCCATAGGCGATATCTACCAGGGGTAGCCCGAACAACGTCAAAGCCGACCGCTTTCGCATAATCTTTTTCATCATTTTTCTCGTTTTCCAGAGCTGCCTTACTGGCCTCTGTCCGTCTACAATGTTACGCGTCCGGCTTTCGAGAGCCAAAAAAAAAGCTTGTCTACCTGTCGAATTCCCGGACTCTCAAGCGTCGTTTCGATACAAGGGAAAATGGCTCATGGCCGTGTGAGGAGTGAAGCATGCCGTCCGTTCAACATGTCTCGCCCAAAAAGGGCAACGTCCTAGTGCTGGTGGGAACCATGAAAGGGGCTTTTCTGTTCTGCTCCGATGGCGCGCGCAAGCGATGGAAAGTCGGTGGTCCGCATTCCATTGGCTCACCGGTCTATGCCATGGCCTATGACGGCCGTAAGGGGCGGCATCGTCTGTGGTGGGCGCAGCAGAGCTTTCGCTGGGGGTGTTCGCTGGTTTCGTCCGACGATTTCGGCAAGACGGCGACCGAGCCAGAGACTTATTCGGTGAAATTTCCCGCCGAGTCGGGACTGACGCTCAAGAATATCTGGCAGCTTCATCTTCCTGCCGATGAGCAGGACACGATCTATTGCGGCGTGGAGCCCTCGGCGCTGTTCGTCTCGCGCGATGCCGGCCAGAACTGGTCGCCGGTCAAGGGCCTGCTCGATCATCCCCACCGCCCCAAATGGACTCCCGGAGGCGGCGGGATGTGTCTGCACAGCATCGTGCCCCATCCCACCGACCGCAAACGGATGATCATCGCCATGTCCACCGGCGGAGTATATCGGACCAACGATGGAGGCGCCACCTGGCAGGCGCGCAATCAGGGAATCCGCGCCGAGTTTCTTCCCGAGAAGTATCCGGAGTTTGGGCAGTGCGTGCACAAGGTGGTGCGCGATCCGGCCAACTCTGAGCGGCTTTATCTGCAGAACCACTGGGGACTCTACCGCAGCGATGATGATGGCGATACCTGGCAGGACGTCGCCCACGGCGTGCCTTCCGACTTTGGCTTTGCCATGGTTGGGCATCCGCATGATCCCGATACCGCATACATCGTGCCCATTGAATCGGACGAATATCGCTGCACGCCTGAGGGGAAGCTGCGCGTCTATCGCACGCGCAATGGCGGTAAGAGCTGGGAGGCGCTAACCCGCGGGCTGCCCCAGAAAGACGCTCTGGAAACTGTCCTGCGGGATTCGATGGCCGCCGATTCGCTGGATCCCGCGGGTATCTACTTCGGCACGCGCAGCGGGAAACTTTATGGATCGCATGATGATGGCAAGTCCTGGCAAATGATTCAGGAAGGATTGCCGGCAATTGTCTGCGTGAAGACCGCGGTGGTGGGGGATGGAGTGACAAGTCCACCACGGAGGCACGGAGGCACGGAGAAGAACAGCCAAACAAAGAAGCGCCCCGCGAAGAAGGTTCGGCGTTCCTAGGAAAGCGTCATCCCGAAGGCCGTAAAGCGAGCACGCGTTTTCGGGCACCCGTTCGCGCCCGGTTTTGGCGCGAATGGGCAGATCAGCGTGCGAGTAGGACGGAGGGACCCTGCGTTTGTTTGATTGCCAGTTTCTTAGGAAAACACAAGGTCCCTCGCCCCGGTTCGGACGTTGATGAAAGCACATCCTCACCGACGGGGCTCGGGATGACGATGTTTGTGGGAGCAGCAATGTTCTAGTTGTCGGGCAGTCCTCGAATCGATCATGTCCATCACCTTCCACATTCCGGCTTATCTGGCTGCATTTGCCGATGGCCAGAGATCGCTGAAGCTCGCGTCTCCCGCCGCGACGGTGAGGGAAGCACTGGACGGTCTGTGGAATCTTCATCCCGCTTTACGCGACCGCGTTCTCGACGAGCAGGGCGAAGTTCGCCAGCACATCAACTTGTTTGTGGACGACGAGAGCATCCGCTTTGCCGGCGGCCTGGCCACGCCTGTGCCAGATGGATCGGAGATTCTGATCGTGCCCGCGGTGAGCGGAGGATAACTTGTGGTGGAGGCTCTACGAGGCGAGCTTAACGGCCCTCTGCACTGTGCGCGGAAGCTTGATAGCCACAAAATAATCGGCGGGATAGAGGTAATCCTCTCCGGATTCGTCCACTACTCGAAGCAAGCCTGATTTGCCTGCCGTTTTGTCGGGAATGAGCGAGTAGATTTTTCGCAGTTCCAACGATGCCGGGTAATCCTGATTTTTCACACAAATCACGTATTGAGACCCAGCAGGGCCTTTCTTAGGCGAGAACCCGTTTGATCTTGATTTCTTTTCGACCGATCCCATGCGCTTCATACCAGTGCAGTTCCGCTAAATGTATCCTACCATTGGCCAGCCGAATGGACGCAATTCCTTTCAGCTTCCTCCAGCGCCCCGGTCCATAGACTTGCGGAGTCGTTTGTATTCCCGAATTGATCTTCCAGTGGCGATCGCTTCGATTTCTGCGATCCCACTGACCATTTGAAAACTCATGTTTCACTTCTGAACCAGCTAGCGATCTCCGGGCCTGATTCTTCAGTGCGTATGGTACGGCAGGATCACTAGGGAAGCACAAGGGGGATGTTGCGTCGATGGGCAGCAGTAAACAACACGAGAGATTCCCAAGGCCGTTGGAGGTTCTCGCAAGCGAGAATACGGAATTCACGTGGGACACCAACACAAAGCCAATTCAACGGCACGCTGGCGCCTTCGAACACCTTGGTTATGGCGCTGCGGCCAACGGCGTAAACGACGAAGCTCTTCTGGTCGAAGTCGTATTCGCGGAACAGCAACTCAGCCAACCCATCGCCATCCACGTCCACAGCGTCAATTAGTTCCAGGCGCGGCGCAACATCCAGACGCGAAGAATCGGTGACGCTGGCAGCCAGCTTCTGCGGATTACCGTCAATATCTACGCGCGCGATCAAGGTGATGTAGCGCGAGACAGGCTTGGCTGGTGTGGCGCCGGAGGCTGGCGAGTTCCTGCCGCCTGCCGCAGTCTTCGCTCCGGCCTTGGCTGGAGCCCTGGTTGCGGGCGCGACCGGGCTGGGCGGGACCTCCGCGGTCATCACCATCACCGCATCATTGCTCAAGTCCAGGTCGAAGCTGCGGATGACCACGTTAGCCAGAGACCTCTCAGTCAGCGGAGGATTTTCCCTGGGAAGTTGGCCCAGAGCCAGGCGGCGCATCTTGGCTTCCATTTGCGCCTGTTCTCCCGCCTTCCACACGAATTCATAGGAGCGCGAGTCGCCGGACTGAGCGTCTGAGACCGCCACCAGCCCTTGCGTTCTGGGCTGGGCGCCTAGGGTCGAAGCGCCTGCGCTCGAAGCCGGCGATTTCGGCGTTGCCGAGGCGTTGGCCGGCGGCTGGGCAGATGTCGCTGGCTGCGGCTGAGCGATTTCCCGCTGTTCCTGTACCGATTGCGGCGTGCGATGCCGCAGGGTAGGGCGATTGGGATCATCAGGCTCGGGCTCCGGAGCTGCCGTTGTTGGCGCGGGGGTCGGGGTCGCTGCGGGGGTGGGCGTAGTTTGCGCCGAGGCGTCGCTGGCAGGGCGATGCAGAACCGGCCGGTCGTCAGGCGCGGGCGATGGGGAGCTCGAGCCGGCCGTTGGTGAAGCTGATGCAGGCGCACTTTGCGCCGGGGTATTGTTTCCAGCGCGATGCAGGATCGGCCGGGTGTCCACTGAACTGGCCGGACCGCCCGCGGGTGACGCCGATGCCTGCGCCTTGGGCGTGGAACTCACCGGCTGCCACCGGCCGAGCGCCGTCCAGATGTCTTCCTTCTTGGTCGCCTTGTCCACCGTGACGTATCCGACCGGCTGACCGGTTTTTTGCGCCTCGTAGACTACGCCGTCGTCGAGGGCCATAGGCCGCGGCATAGCTTTGTAGATGCTTGCGTCATGAAAGCTGCCTTCATCCAGAATCGTGATGGGAATGACCCGGGGCGTCATGACGCCAGAGGCGTCACCGGTAAACTCCAGCAGAGCGGTGGCGCGGAGTTTGTGCGGCTTGCGGCGCTGTGCCGTGGCTGCGGTGAAACCGAGGATGCAGGCCAGAAGAAGAGCGAGGCTGGCCTGAAGGCTGTTTCTACGGTATAAACTCATGAATCAACCCAAAACCTATGGAACTTAATGATAAAGCCCCGGAGTTCACCCTGGCTAATGAACAGGGCCAGAGCGTCTCGTTGAAAGACTTTCGTGGAAAGA
>WNFJ01066714.1_pt2 | contig 13367 bp, 16 predicted proteins | sample 5400461 | NCBI WGS metagenome assembly WNFJ01 (sample SAMN13153349, study PRJNA577476) | soil metagenome | isolation source: 115 cm saprolite on Douglas fir-dominated hillslope | place: USA:California | collected 2013-09-17 | reverse complement strand
GCGGAGTCCAAAATCGCACTCCGCACGAGGCCTTCTTGGCTTTCGCAGGTGTACTAAAAAACGAGACCCTGACTGTCTAAATTAGCGGGGAGCACTACATCCTGTCGCACAGAAAAGAGCCGTATCAAACGAGGTGATTTGTTACGCGGCTAGCTGTCGGTGACCCCACCCGTGGTACACCACCTAACAGATTCGCGTCTTAGCCACGCTTTGCGTATTAGGAACAGCGGTTACGCTTTACTCGTTCTCCGTGCGGTCCAGAACCATTGGTCACGTCGGGCTATGGCGAAAGCTTGTTCCAGACTTCACCTAGCACAGGCGCGAGAAGATCGCGGCGGCCACCGGCGTTTTGCTTAGAGAGAATATTTGTGAGATGGAACTTCACCGTACTGATGCTGATTTCTAACAGACCAGCGATTTCTTTATTGGACTTGCGAACACGGACCATTTCGAGAATCTGTAGCTCCCGCGGCGTAAATGTCCTACCCCGCTGGTCAGAATGGCCCAGGACAGTGGCAACCTCTCGCAAGTAAGTTTCCAGGACATCAGGCGCGACCCACAATTGCCCTTGGGCCACAAAGCGCACGGCGGGCAGCAGCAGCGCCGGGGCACGCTCTTGTTCCAGGAAGCCGTGCGCGCCTAATAGCATGAGCCGTACGACCTCTTCTTTATCGTAGCGCGTCCCGAGAATGAGGAAGCGAGCGCTTGCATAGCGGCGACGCAGACGGCGGAAGCACTCGCACACTGGCAGGCTTAAGCTGCAACCATCCACAACAAAGACTGTCGGTGGACTCAGCGGCCAGCGGGAAGCCAGCAGCTCGTCCAGGGTCGTGGGCTTGATTTCGGGGTCTTTCCGAAGAAGTTCCAGCAAATAGGCGCGTGCCAGACAGTTTTCCGCCACGACGCACGCTCGGAGGGTCTCTTTGAGGTTCGCCCGTTCCATAGAAAAACCTCTTACTTAACGTGGACGTTATAGGAAGGATGGAAACACTAGCATAATTAACGGCTCTGGTGACACGAATTCTACAACCTCGACTAAGAGTCGAGGTAAGCCGAGACCTTAAGACGGTTGAAACTCGCAGTGTGGAGGTCTAGCTTTGCAGTACTCCGCCCCGGAGCTTAGAGGCGAGTCGTCCCATGCCGTCCGATGCCAGCTTCTCGGTGAGACCCACCCTTTTGGTGTGGGATCACAAGACTGAAAGAACAACAAAAATCCAGCGCGTACTCAGCGAAGACGGAATCACCATTCGCGCCGTTAAGTCGCCCGGCGAAACTGAGTCCGCGAGCCGCGAGACTGGTGCCGCGGCCCTAGTCGCCCTAGGAAAATCGCCGTCTGAGAATGAAGCTGCCATTGCTCTGATCCGTGGCTTCCATCGAAGCAATTACCCAGTGATGGCATTCGAAGATGGAGCCAGCCGGTGGCCGCTGGCGGCAAGGTGCCACGTACTACTGGCTGGTGCTAGGCGGATTTTTGACAGCGAGGCGCGGGAATTCCTGGCCGACTTGCGCCGGCAGGTGGTGTCTACGCTGGAGGGAGTCTCGTCGCGCATCAAGGAAGAAGAGTCCATCCAAAAGTCGATGCGGGATCTGGGGATAGTGGGCGAGAGTTCCGCCATGATGGCCGTAGAGCGTTTAGTGGTTCGAGTAAGCCGTCTAAGCGACCTGTCCGTGCTTCTCAGCGGCGAGACTGGAACTGGGAAGGAGCTTCTGGCGCGCGCGATTCACGCCCTCGACCCGAAACGAGGCCGGGGGCCGTTCGTGGCGCTAAATTGCGCGGCTCTATCCCCAGAGCTAGCCGAAGCAGAACTTTTCGGGCATCGTCGAGGGGCTTTTACAGGTGCAGAATATGAGCGGAAAGGGGTGTTCCGTGCCGCGGAAGGTGGCGTGATTTTTCTCGATGAAATCGGGGAACTTCGACTGGAACTTCAGGGCAAACTGCTACGCGTATTGCAGGAAAACCGCTTGCTGGTACTCGGGGAGGATCGTGAAACGGCGATCAATGTATGCGTGCTCGCGGCCACAAACCGGGATCTTCGCGAACGCGTCGAGCGGGGAGCGTTCCGCGGAGATTTATTTCAGCGCTTGAATGTGATCCCAATACTCGTTCCCCCGTTGCGGGAACGCCCCGAGGATCTCCAGGCGTTGGTGCGTCACTTTCTTCTCAAACATCGCGAGATGAGCCCGGGCTCTGCGCGCGTGGCTGCCCAGGAATTCATCGACGGTCTCCAGAGCACAGGGCTGCCAGGGAACGCCAGGCAGGTGGAAAACGTCGTGCGCCAGGCTCTCGCGCGCAAGGAAGATGACACGCCACTCGGACTGGCAGATCTTCCGCGAGAACTCTGGGAGGAACTGTGCGCCCGCGCAAACCCGGCCAGCACCGATGAAAAACTAACGATCCAGAAGGAATCGTTGAGGGCGGCGCCGGCTGAGGCATTCTCAGCCTTTCCACTGCGCGTGCTGGAGCAGAATGCGTGGAACTTGTCGCGCTCGGTCAGGCACTTTGAACGGCTGGCACTCGAACTAGCGTTGCACCGCACGCATGGAAACCAGTCGGAGACCGCGCGGCTTCTAGGCCTCACTCCCCGCAGCATCTACAACAAGCTGCGCCAGCATGCGAATTAAAAATCCCCTACGCCGTTATTCTTGGACAGCATTTCCGGAAGAAACCTGCTGATGTAAGAAACAGCTTTCCGAAGCAGCCTGCCAGCATTCAAACAGTTTGCGCCTCGCAAGATTCTCAATCCGCTGCAAACAAGGAGGATCGCCGCTCATTACTGGCACTAGTTGATATGGTAATGCGACTGCTGAGAGGGCAGCGGTGAACCGACACGCAGCCTTGCAGAGGATGATGCACAAACGCCGTGGATATCAAGAACCGCTGGGTGCATTTCCGGATTCGCGACGCGTATATCCCCGAGCCCCAGCAACTGCTGGCCGCGCTTCATGGCGAGGATTTGCTGCAAGGCCGGGTGATTGAGATTTCTGAGGGAGCCGGGATGACGCAATCATACGCCGTAGTCGAAGTGGAAGGGCTGGAGCATCCCGTGATCGTCCCGGCGGAACATGTTCTGGGTGTCCTGTGAATGGTGAGATTCTGCACTCGCTTCGTCCGGCCGCGCGTCATGCTGGTGCACGTTCCGCACGGCAACCGTGGAACGCTGGAGACTGCGCGCATCATTGCCCGGATGATTTGCGAAGGCGCCAAGGATTTCTATGTTCGACAAAAAGCCATCGAGATTTTTCGGGCCTGCAAGGTTCGCCCCAAGGACCGTTGGGGAGAGGTGCGCTCGCTGTTCGACTGGGTAAGAAGAAATATTCGCTACACCCGCGACATCTTTCGCGTGGAACTCTTGCACACCCCACGAAGGATGCTGGAACTGCGTGCGGGAGATTGCGACGACATGTCCATTCTCTTGGGGTCCATGCTTGTTTCGACAGGGCATCCGGTGCGTTTGGTACTGGTAGGTTTCCGGCCGCACAAGCCGCACATGTACAGCCACATTTATCCGGAGGCGAATGTCTGCGGTCGGTGGATTCCGATCGATGCGACTGTGTCGCAGCCAATTGGTTGGGCTCCGCCCGCTCTCTGGAAGCGCATTTATGAGATTGATGGCTGAGGAGGACAAATGTTGATCCGAGACCAGCTAGGTTATGTGCATCAAGTGCCGGATCCACAGATGTACGGATTCCAGCACGTAGGCTACGACGGTCTGGGTAACCCTGTGGGGCTTCCCATTTTGCCGTTGCTTACTTCGCTCGCACCGATGGTCGGCGACATTCTGGGAAATTTGTTTGGAAAAAAAGGAGGAGATGCGCCGCCTCCGCCCCCACCTCCACCTCCAGAGCAGGCTCCCGCGTACATGATGCCACCTCCACCACCTATGGCGCCTTGCCCTCCATGTCCGGTATGCCCGGTTTGCGGTGCTTCGGCGGAAGAAATGCCTGCTATGCCAGAAATGCCTGCTATGCCAATGATGCCTGCCATGCCAGCTCCAGCCGGTGTGAGGCTCGTGCATGCAAGACCAAGAAGGAGGTTCCATGCTCGCGCGCGATAGGTTTGGTTATGTCCACGAAATCCCCGACACGCGATTCTCGCAAGCGCCTCAGATCGTCGTCGATGGACTGGGAAACCCAGTGGGCCAGCTCGGTGATTTTTTTGATTTTCTTAAGCCGGTAGTGAGTGCGGTAACCGCGCCCTTTACCGCTCCCATTCAAGCGGTCACGCAGGCAGCAAGCCATTTGCTTCCGGCCGTCGGACAAGCAGTCGGTCAAGTCCTCCCCGCTGTGGGTGGTCTACTCAACCCACTCCAGACAATAGGCAACATTGTGGGTGGCCTGCTTCCCGGACAGACCCGACCACCAGCACCACCACCGATAGCTCCTCCGCCTCCGCCCTATGCTCCACCGCCACCCTCGCCCTTTTCGTTTCCCATTCCACCTAATTATTTGATGAATCCGCCGCAGCCCATTCAGTTTCCACCTCCTGTACCACTAGGCTGGCAGCGGCCTGTTCTGCCTTACACCGGCCCAGAGCCGCAGCGAATGTACATGCGTTGCTCGGTCTGGCCAGGACCGGCTGGACTTGTGCCATCAACGCCGCCGGGACCACCGGGACCACTGACCCCTCCCACGCCGCAGCCGGGACCGCCGACTTATCCGGGCTATCCAGGATGGAGGGGAGGCGGTGGCCGACGGTTCCGTCGCCGTCATCGTTAGCAAATGAATGCAAAAAGGAACCGCATCATGATCGGGAGAGTCAGCAGTGAGCTACGTGGACCCGCTGGGGAGGTGCATGATTCAGCCAAGTCGCTGCGCTTGTCTGAACCAAGCGAGAAACTTGTTCGAGCGGTTCCATCGGTTCCCATCACCGGGGTTGAGGCGAGCGAGGTGTCGCAGGGTAGTTCCTCCGGTGCTGATGCATGTCGGCGAATTGCGCGGGCTCATCTATCGCTCGGACCGGGGACACTGCGGCTCGCCGCGCACATTTATCCACTTCCTGCGGACGCCGGCCAGACTTGCCTGCGATCCGGAAGGAAAGCAGCTCTATGTCTTGGGTGGACGCTATCGGGTCACACCCAGAGGAATCGAGGGCTGAGCAAGGCGGCGATCAGATTCAGGAGAAGAGTATCCACGAGCTGATGAAAAACGATCGAAGATTCGACGAGGTCATGATCGTAAATCCGTATGACCCGGCAAATGGCGCCGGGGAAGGAGCGAAGGTCATGCAATTTCACTATGCGCAAACGCCCGGATACGGTTACTACTCCGCCCGCCCCTATGGCTATTACGGGGCAACCCCTGGATACGGTGCATGGGGATCGGGATGGTCCGGCGTGCCCGGATACGGCTATGCCGCTGAACCGGAAATCGCGCAGGCAGGGGACGTCGGCTACTACGCTGACGACTACCCAATGGGCTATTACGCCGACCCATGGGAAGGAACTCAATGGGGAGAGGCGGATGTGCAGCCGGTCGGTTACTACGCGGGTGAACAGCCGATGGGTTACTACGCGGATGGACAGCCAGTCGGCTACTACGCGGAAGAACAGCCGGTGGGCTATTACGCAGACGATTATCCGGGCTATTACGCCGTCGAAGAACCTGTTGGTAGCTATGCTGACGGGCAAGAGATGGTCGGCTGGGGTGAGCAAGAACCAATAGGCTATTACGAGCCGCACTTCGAAGGCTACGTTCGCGAGGTGCCGCCGGCATACAACCCAGGCTGTCCCATGCCCACGAACGTCGCGGGATTCGGGGACACATCGTTAGAGGGTTACGTGCGCCCGCAGGACGTCAGCCCGACGTGCGAGAACTTTAAGCCGCAGCCGAGCGCAACGGCGGAAGCACCGGAAACATTTAGGCCGCTCTGGTAATCGCGGCTGGGTTCTGAATCGAGTTCAGACAACTGTTTTCACGAGGAGGATTCACCATGGCTGTCGTACAGGGCATCAAAGAGAAGGTACATCTCCCAGTCTATGACTGCGTCAAGGTCAACGGGGCCGAGCAGCTCGCGGATGTGGAAAAATCCAGCACGCTCAAGTTCTTTGTGGATGTGCAGGGCAAGGCGAAGCTGGAGACGAACCTGCAGTCGGCTTCTTTGCTTTCTCATTATAACACGTTCGAGGCGCGCGCCCTCCGCGTGGTGTTGAGTGACTTGCCGCCCGAGTTCCCCCAGGATCCCACGGGAAAAATCGACAATCTTGACGTGCTACAGGCGGATCCACAGGATCCCACTAAAGATATTCAGTTGAAGGTGGATGACAATGGCGTACTCAGCGACAAGGGCGCCAACATTGTTTCGGCCGACGTCGAGCTGGGTCTCGACAGAATCGCCGAACTGCTCGTCCAGGCGCGAGATAGCAATGACGGGACGGCGGACATATTCCCCACTGAAACAGGTGTAACCCTTTTCGGCCACTACCGCTGCCGGCGGTGATATTTCGAAGAAACTGTATGCCGCCGCGATCGAGCAGTTTGGCGGATACATCACCTTGACGACAGACGATCTTGAAGCCGCCCTGGCCGACATTCCAGACGCTCAGCAGCCTCTTGATGCTCAACTCGAACCAAACAATGGCGCGGGAACAATCCTGAGCAAGATCATCTACAACACGGTCACCACTCTTTATGTCGGCGAGAAAGTGATGATCGAGATGCCCACGTGGTTTTTCCCCGCTGGCGCAGGCCCATACTCGGAAGGCGGAACATTCTCGACGCACGGCGAACCGAATCCGATGGCAACTTTCCGGTTTGCCGAGCCGATATTCATCGACAAGCAGCAGAACTTCCGCGTGGAAATTGACATCCCGGACGCCGACGTGTTGAAGGATCTGCAGAGAATCTACGGACCGCTCTTTATCTGGGTGGTTCTCGACGGCTATATGACGCGCGGCGTGCAGTAATCCTACTGGTCTGTGCTCAACGATTAAAGGAGATAGCGAGCGATGCTGGCCACTCCGCGGCAAGTTCCGCGCCGAACACATGCCGCAACCCGCCTAGAGGCTGCTACCTCGCAGCCTCGGGCCAGTGCAGTTGTTCCCTATGATGCGGCGGCACGCTTCGAGCTGAAAGGCGTACCCGGGCGTCTCGTGCAAGGCGTGATCAACATCAGTCCTGACGCTGTTTTTGTGGCCGTGGCCATCGGCTACGGGTTCGAGCAGGAGCGCATGGTTCCGCTCACCTTCCCTGTTTCACAAACGAACTACGTGCCCAAAGCGGTGAAGGATATCCAGCTGGGAGATTTCCCGATTTCCGCGCTCATTGAGGGCTTTCGTCTTGACCCTATGTTTGTAAACGTCGTATTCCAGCCCCCCACAAAAAATGGGGTGATTGGAGGCATCGGTGATTTCTCGGCGCAGCCGGTTTCCCTGGATCTGCTGAACCGCACCTTTCAGCTCGTGCGCCCGCTCAAAGAAATCACATTTCTTTTCAGCATGGTGGACAGTAGCTCCGGCCGCGAGCTGATGGATCAACCAGAGCACAGTCTGTCGGGGCTTGGGAGGAGCGACGGCGAGCGCCCCTTTCGGCTGTTGGCTAATCCGCTGAGATTTCTGCCCCGTTCGACGGTGCGAATGCAAGTGATCGAGCAGACCCCAGGGGTCACGGGAACACTCTACATCGTTCTGTACGGGTACAAGGTCCTTGTGGGTTCGGGCTGCCCGGAGCCGTCGGCGGAATGGATGAGCGAGGCCGCTGTTCGCGGCTCGTTGCTGAATATTGCCGGAGAGCGTGCAATACCGTTTGATTCGGTGGCGAAATTCGAACTCACCGGGCGTAGTGGGAATTCCCTAGAAGACGAGATCACGATTACGACCGAGGGCGCCTTCGTCACGACGACAATCGGCTATGGGTTGGCTGTGGAGACTCAAGAGGTGACTCTGAACATCGATAAAAAAAAGGTTGACACTATTGAATTAAGTGGGCTTCCGCTCTCGGCCTTCCCGCCCAGCAGCCTGCTGGACGGTATTCGCATTAGACCTGAATACTTACGCATTGCGTTGCAGCCCTTGACGGCGCTGAACAACACTTCCTTGACCAAGGTGCCGAGCGATGTGATCGACACGGTGTTCGAACGGCTGAATCGTTCGGATGACGTGGACTTCCGGTACACAATCTATGATGCGGGTACGGGCCAAGCTTGGCAGAATGTGCCGCTCTTCAATGTCGCGGGACTGGGTATCGCCAACGGGCTGCGGCCATTCAAACAGCTTGCCAGACCGGCGATTCTCGCGCCTCGCTCGTCGTTGCACATCACCGTCGAAGAACGTTTTGGCCGAGGCGTACTTTTTCTCGCTTTTCAGGGCTATAAGCGCGTAGGCGCGCATGGTTCGGGATGCAGGCCGTGAGTCACTTGGGTCTGGCTAAGGCGTCTCCTATGACCACACCGGCTCCGCAGCGGCGGACCATCCCCTACGACTATCAGTTTTATTTCAAGATTTTTGATGAAAAAGATGCCAAGAAAAACTTCATCGGGCAAGTGCAAAGCAGCACGGTTACGGTGAGCATAGAAGCGGCCTTCGTGGCAGTTTCCGTGGGCTACGGGTTTCTTCCTCGAGTGACCACAATCCGTTTTGGCGTTGAGGCCGCCACAGCGTTTCCCCCCGCGCTGCTACCTTTCGGAGGTATCATCAATTCACTATCCAAGGGATTGGGAGAGGCCAAGAAGGTCTCCGAAGTAGTGCGCAAGGATGCGATCGTCACATCGCCGCCGCCACCGCCAGCCAAGGTTACCGTTGGCCCACTGACAGAGCGAGCGCTGCTAGCGGGCTTCCAACTCAATACCGCGGTTTCCCAGCATGTTCTGCAAGTTCTCCAAGACGGGAGCCCTCTGAGTTGGCAGAGGTGTTCCAAACAGTCGAGCCACCACCGGGTCGGGTGCAGTTCCTTTATGCGCTCTACGACAAGGGTTCGGGCAGGGCGTTTCAGAGCGAGCCGCTCCTGAATATCGCCGGCCTAGGAATCAGCGATGGCGACCGGCCATTTCGTTATTTTGCGACGCCAATTGTCTTTTCACCGCGGAGCACAATTCAGCTCGACGTAATACCCAAGACCGACTTTCGGGGCGAGTTGTACATCACCTTGCACGGCTACAAAGTTCTGGGCGGCGTGGGCACACCCACAGGACACAAGCTGCGCGGCCCGGCGCCGGTGAGAAGGATGCGTCGGCCATGAGGACAGTGCAGGCCATTGCGGAGTGCGCCAGTTCGGAGTTGTGTGCTAAGTGCGGGATACCCTTCGATGCCAGGTATTTTGACACTTCGAGTTTCGCCGATGCGCCGGACGCAGGGGCGGAAGTCGTACTCGCGCGGTTCGAATTGCCGGCCGAGTACTGCGGTGTGCTGGAGTATTTCTCGCAATTTACCGACGCCTGGGCGGACGATCCACAACAGATTGAGACGCCCAACGTGGAATGGAGCATTTTGGCGAACCGAAGGCCGTTCGACCCTTATTTGCGATGGCAGCACATCGTCAACCCCTGGGGCTACGGCAGCTTTCCTATCGCGTTGCGGCTGGAAGAGAACATGACCCTCGAATTAGTCGCTCAAGGAACCGGCAGCATCCTTCCCGACATTCCCTTTTCAACGACGATTGCTTCAGCGATTATCGGGGGCACTACGCCGCAATTGGTCACTCCGGCTTCTTTATCAGGAATTAAACCGGGAATGGAACTCCTGGTGGTGGACACACCGCCAAACGCCGCAACTCAGGAGACCGTCACCGTCATTTCGGTCTTGCCTCCTAGTTTTGCTGCGATGTTTCAAAACGCCCACCGCGGTCTGCCGGTGCTGGTTTCCGGAGCCTCGAAGGCAGCAACAAAGGTAACTCGGGTGGGTGGACGGCTGGTGGGCCGCTATTGGTATAACGCGGCGTTTGGCGATGTGGTCCATCGGGGACGATGAGGCACGTGAGGAGTTGCGCCCGGTACCTTCTGGCCTGGCCTACCGGGTGAATTCAGGCCCGGGAAATGCACCGGTCACGAAGGAGCTTGCAGCGGAGCTGGCCCGCGTTCTCGAATGCTTCGCAAGGGATTCAGGGTTTACGCACGAGATGCCAGCGAACATCGAGTTTGGCCAAGGCACTGTCGGGCACCATCAAGTCGGAAGGGCAGCGGACATTTATGCCGTGGAAGGAATCGGGCTCGACAAATGGAAGGCGCGGTGGGACACGCGGCTCGCAGTCGCGCGCATTTCGAACGAGCGACACGCGCTGGCCCGTCGTGAAGGTGTTTCGAATCTCGGCTGGCGGCTATATAAGGCGCTGCAGGTTTACGGCCGCTGGGCCCAGCCGTACGGCTATCCCATACAGCTCTTTGGGCCATGGACAAGGGAAGAAGGTCCTTGGAGGTATATCAGTGATCGCCTGCTGGCCGCGCACAGTGATCACATTCACGTCGCGAGATAAACCCGCGGCAAGGAGGACTTTGCCATGACACGTGCCATTTTTTCCGAAGGATATTTTCGGCCGCCGGAAGACGCTTACGCCGCATTTGAGATTACGCCATCGATCGGGCAAAAGCGGCTCTTTGTAATGGCGATTCGCAGTGGAATCTCGGCCGCCGGCTACGCACCAGCGGCCGACGGGGCCACGGTGTACTCGCCAGAGGCGTTCCAGGGGGACTGGACAAACGTCGCGTACCCCTCATGGCCGGCGAGAGTGCTTCCGGGAAACGGCGGAATTGCGGAAAGTCGCCAAGGGGAATCGTACTGGGCCCGGCCCGTGGCGGGTCGCGTGGTCAGCGATGAGGAAGGCCGACTATGTGAAGTCGTTGGCCGCGAACTCCGCCTACTGAGCCACGTTGTTCGGAGTCCGCAGGGCCAATTGCTGGAACTTTTGCCAGCACGCGCTTGCAGAGAGACAGTTGAGGAGAACGTAATCGACGGTGAACTTGTCGACGAGGCCGCAGCCCGTGTACCACGGGGCCAGGAAAAAATGGCGGCTCACTCGAGCATGGCTGCGCGGCAAGCAGCAGGAGCAAGCCGCATCCGTTGCCGGAGGCTTTTCGCAGACCCAGGGCTTCCTCGCGTCGTCGAACTGGGCAAATTCCGGCGAGCGCTTGCGTCACAACTCGCGCACGCCGAACGTTTGCGCGATCTTCATCATCTAGCTTGCCACGTCCAGATCTATGAAGCGCTGGCCCGGCAACGCGCGGACGAATTTCTTGAAGCAATCCAGTGCGCAGGCCACCAGAACATCCCCATCGAACCGCTCACCGAAGAATCTATCGCCATGCTTGGGTTGAAGGAGCTTCTCGCGCGGCATCCGCGCCCGCCCCAGGATTCTTTGCGGGAACCCGGCTATGTGCTCCCATTCGAGTGTTTTTACGGCCTGCGGATAAGTTCCGACCCGACCGCGGAAACGGTAGAGTCAACAGGAGCTGCTGCGTCCACGGCGCGAGACGTAGGTTCTGAATCCGCCGTTGCCGGTCCTGTGCCACCCGGTTCCCAACAGGCCAACGCACCGTCTTCGCCCCGCGACATTCCCAAGCGCTTCCAGAATCCCTGGGAGTTTCAATTTGACCGCGACGAAGTGATGTACGACATGAATATCGGGGCCGCTTCAACGGGCTCCGTGCGCGCGTTACTGCGCAAGTTCGGCAAGTGGTTCCGGCATCGCGAGGAATTTCGTAGGTGGCGAGCATTGCTCTGTGTCAAGAACCTGGAAGAGCAATTGTGGGCGGTTCGGCCTCCGCGCGGCTCCGTCTCGGATCCGTCGGTGCGCGAATGGGCGCGCCAGACTCTCGAGGGTGCTGGTTACGACTCCCGCGCCATGCTACTGGAGTGGGAAATTTTCTGGCGGCGCAAAGGTGTCTGAGAGAGCAGCAGCTGGTATGGCAGCTCCTCGCGGGTAAGTGGAAGGGACGAAGCAATGGCTTATCACCGGCCAGCAGGCATATCCGCTGTTCCCGCTTCGGCTCCCTCCGATCTTCTCTCGGAGCTGGAAGCGATCATCGTGGCGAGAAATAAGCTCCGGGAAGAGCAAGAGAAGTTATTGGCGGAGACCATTTCGATCCGGCTGCAGTGGACTAGAGAGCTCGCTTTGGAAGCGGCCAGGGGCGTCAACATCCAGTCCATTGTCGCGCGCTGCAAAGACCTGGAGGGAAAGGACCACCGGTACCGGGAACAAGGGGATAGTCTGGCCCGCTCGCTGCGCGAAATCGAAGATGCGATTCGGCATTACGAGCAAGCGCATCGCCAGGACCTGCTTCAGGCTCTACAAGTGCGGCTCGAACAGGTGGGCGAAGCGCGCAAGGAGTATGAGGAGCTTGAGAAGTGGCGCGATGTTTTGCTACGCAAACCAGAAACCGGGAAACCGGCGCGTGGCGCGCGTCGCGCACCAGGCGGGACAGAGTCCGAAGAATCTGGTTAGTCGCAACATGAGGTGATGCCATGTATTTGTATGAAGCCGAAGAGCCTCGGGGTGCTGGAGGACTGAAACCACCGCACGTCGGCGAAGTAGTTGAGGCGATTGGGGTGGGCGTTGCGGTATTCGCGTTAGGCCGGGAAATACTTACGAGCGGCGATTTCTCCAATACCTCCTCGACGGCCAATTACATGCACCAAAACACTCCCCCCACGCAAACCTTTCGCAAGTGCGCGATGGAGTTCAGTTTGAAGGCGCACCACCCTCGCCTTGGTTTTGGCGACCAGACCTTTTGGTACCGGCTCTCCTTCGAGTACAACGGCAACGATCTGCGCAACGCGGCGATCTTGGCTTTGCAGGATCGCTCCAGTTCCCTCGTCATGTCAAAATTCAAGACTTCTTGGACGGGACAGCCGCACAGTCTGCCCAGCGCGCCTGTGGCAGAGGTGATGTTCCAACTCGACGGCCGTTGGGACCCCGTGGGCAGGGGAGACGTGAGCTTCGGGGGTGACTTGAAAGTGAGCGCCGACGGTAAGGTGTCCCTCTCGGTCGAGTCAGAGCGCAACTGGGTAAAAGTGGGTCAACCACCGGTCAACTGCACAGTCGCCGCCTCGTGGCGCCCGCATGGTCCCGCGATCATACCCATCCCCCATATCGTGATGTTTGCCCCAGGCTCGGACCGAGTGGTTGCGGGCGACGAGCGTCGTATCGCGAACTGGGTAAACGGCCTGGACGCGACCATCAAGGCCAGCATCGCCCGAGGCGAATCACCCGTGCGTGTCGAAGGCTTTGCCAGCACGACCGGGTCTGGCCCGTTCAACAGGGAACTTTCGCGGCGACGCGCCAACCGCGTTGTCACTATGCTGCGCGACCTGTTTGGATCGGGAGCGCGGTTTGAGGTTTTCGCGCGCGGGAAGTACACGGCTAAGACCCGCGACCAGGTGGAATCAGCCGGCGAGCGCCGCGTGGTGATTACGATCAATTATGTGGCGGTCCGGGGTACTCCT
>WNFJ01218464.1_pt1 | contig 13369 bp, 13 predicted proteins | sample 5400461 | NCBI WGS metagenome assembly WNFJ01 (sample SAMN13153349, study PRJNA577476) | soil metagenome | isolation source: 115 cm saprolite on Douglas fir-dominated hillslope | place: USA:California | collected 2013-09-17 | reverse complement strand
GGAATCTTTACGTCACCATCAGAGGCTGACACAGGACCACCCCTCTCGGCCGTTGCTACTGGTGCGGCATCTGAAGCGGGAGGCACCGGCATATGCGGCTGTGAGATGGATGGGTCCAACAAGGCTACAACGGGACTGGGAACGTTCGTCGATGTGAGCGTCGGTGCCGCAGCTGCAGCAACTACATTGTGCCGCTGATTTGGCCGCGATTCATTTGGATTGAGATGAATTTGCGGTTTCGGGGCGACGGCTCCCGTGATCAGATTCGGGAGTTTCAGATCCATCGCAATTTGTAAATCGGGAGGTGAAGTGGCCTGATGAATCGTCTGCCAGGAGTTGCGAGGACGGATAGGCTTCGAAACCACGGTAATGTTCAGGTGCTTGGCCGTGCTCCCTAACATCGGTTGAACATTTTCCACAGTCCCGGAACCGGGCCTTCCTCCCAAGCCATTGGGTGCAATCCTTGGCACTCTTTCGAACCGATCCAGCTTCTGGATGCGGTAGTAAATCTTTTCATGTGCGAAAGATGTCCCGCCGGAAGACATCACTCGAGCCGGAACCACCCAGGGCAACAGAGTCAGCGAGAAAATCCCAGCTGCATGGAGCAGCAGGGAGGACATCAGGGTCCGGCCCTTGATGCGAGATTGCGCCACCGGAAAACCGCGAAAACACGGACTGGATTCCTCCAATGACGGCAAATGAATTCTCGTCATGACTACTTTGAACGACTCCCACCAGTCGAAATATCCAGGTTTAGGAAGTGCTCGAAACTGCGGAGATCTTGCTTGTGGTGCAGGTGAGAGGAGTGGGCGTGGAAAGATGCACGGGCCTACGTATGGCCGCGCCCGGAAGATCGTCATTGCAGACCCTTTACCTTGAAAAATCACCGGCTCATCCCGCCCATGCCTGCCGTTTCTTCCACTTCCGCGCCGCAAACGCCTCGTGAGGTTTCGGGAAAGAGTGAAATCGCGCGTTAGAACACAATGCCGACGAAGTGAGTGCACGCATCGTACCAATGGATTGCCTCACCCATCTCCTGAGAACTTGGGCCTTGTCCGCTAAAGGCATGTGCCCCGAGTCACCATTTGGTTACACCAAACCACTTGGAATGCGCGCTCTAAGTCACTTCTTACGGTTCGTTTGGCTAGACCACAGCTACGTCATGAAATAGAAGAAAAACTGGTTGCGAAGAAGGGGGTTAGCGGTCACTTCGCTGCGGTGCCCGCGTAGTTTGGAATGCCGCCTGCTCTATCTCCTGCTGACATTGAATGGGGTGAACCTCTGCACGCTATGAGACTAACTGCTTCCAATCCGGGCGCTCGATCCATAACCAGTCTATTTTGTTCCGTGCGAAAGATTCTGCCCTTCTTTTTGCTGATGCTTTTCCCCGCTCGAGCTGTTTGGGCCCAGGCTACAGTCGAGAGTGCTGGTGCCACCAGCACTTCGGCGGCAGCCGCGGTTCAAGCCAAGCGTCTTGTCATAGTCCCGGCCACACCCGCAGCAGACAAAAACGGATCGGCGCACATCGCAGCGCAGGTGGGTTTGCCACCCGACGTTGTGAACCGGCGTGCGCTCGAGCAACGCGCCGGTCAGGACGCCGGCAAACTCCTATTGCGTTCCCAGCCTGCGGTGGCTCGCGTCTGGGTGGATGGCGCATTTGTCGGGAGCACACCGATGCTGCTTATTTTGCCCCCGGGCAAATTCAAGGTGGAGTTGAGAGGATCCCGATCGGAATACGCGGTGCGTGCCGTCGATTTACTGCCGCGTGAAACACGGGAAGTTGCACTGACGCTCGCCACCCGGTATCCGGCACGCGCAACGGTTCACTGATATCAATTTTAACTAACAGGAAACAGAGGGAATCCTAATGCCAGGAATCGATTTCAATCGGCAAGCTTTCGTACCTTCGGCTGAAAAAACCCCGCAACCCGCAACGCGTCTACTGGGGGCGGTGTTTCTCGTGATTGTGCTGGCGGCGGTTGGAGTTGTTGGTTACAAGGTCATCGCGTCCTCCACGCGAAGTGAAAGCAGCGCGGATGCGCCGGGCCTGGAGAAGATTCAGCAGCATTTGGCGGAGATGGACAAACGTCTAGACCAACTGGAGAAGCGCCGCAAAGTTCCGGTTGCGGAGCCCGTGCCTGGTTCCTCTACGACACACGCCTCGAATGCAGCCTCGACTCCTCCTCCAAAGCGGCCGGCGTTCAGAATTTCCGCTGCAAGTGTGCTGCCGACGGCGCCCAAGCCACTACACGCGTCCGCTACCCACGGTACCGCCGCATCTTCTCCTGTGGCTTCAGGCTCCTCCGTAGACAACACTGCCGACCGCGAAGCTTGGCAAGCCACCACCGACCGGCTCGCGGATGTTGTGGGCGTGGTTGGATCGCAGCAGAGCGAACTATCCCAGGCGCGCGAAGATCTGAACCGGCTGCTGGCCCAGACCAGGCGGAGCGCCATGTCATTTGAATTGCGCCGAGGATCAACACGCCAGACTGTGGGGCCGGTGTCGCTGCTCTTGAAGGCCGTCGACCCCAAGACCCAGCGCTACACCGTTTGCGTGTTCGTCGACGAGCAATGCATAGAGCTGAAGGACCGCGCTGTCGACGAGGTTGTCGTGTTCGTTCTCGCGCGCAATTCGCCGCCACTCGAACTTGTGGCTACAAAAGTACTGCGCGACCAAATTGTGGGTTATCTGGAAGTCCCCAAGGATAAGTAAACAGCCTAATCTTTATCAGGCAAAAGGAAATGAGCTCGGCACGCCTGAGCCACGGTTTCCCGTGTCAGTTGAGGCTCTACACCCAGATAGCGGGCGGCCCAGAAGATTTGATTGATTAGGTCACGCGCGTGGCAAGGCGCAAGAGATTGTTTCATCTCCTGCGTGATGCACTGAACCAGATATTCCGGTATTCCGTCATGGCACGCAACTGCACGCACTTCGCATTCCCGGAGAAAAATCTCGATAAACTGCTCGGGGGTCGCGTGACCAACTTTGATCTTGTTGGGGATTCTGCGCAGGAACGCCTCGTCCGCAAGTTGGCGAGGGTCAAGATTAGTGGAAAACACCACAAACAGGTCGAAGGGTACCTCGAATTTCCTGCCTCCCGGTAAAGCGAGAAAATCCATCTTGCGGTCCAGAGGAGTCATCCAGCGATTGAGCAGCTCGTCCGGACGCATTCGCTGCCTTCCAAAGTCATCCAGGATCAGTACTCCATTGTTGGCCTTCATCTGAAGAGGGGCGGTATAGAATCTGCTTGATGTATGGAACTGTAGTTCGAGCATTTCCGCGGTCAGTTCCCCGCCGGCAAGAACACAGGGACGTGAGCAAAGGACCCACCGTTTGTCGGATTCTTCCGGAATCGGATCGCTGCTGACCTTGTGAGCGCCAGGATCGTAGACGGTGATGATCTGGTTGTCTACTTCGATGGCGTGGGGGATCCACACGCTGTCGTTGTAAGTCCCAGGAATGCTGGTCGCAATGGTGGTTTTGCCGGTTCCCGGTGGGCCGTATAAGAACATGGAAGTTCCGGAAACCAGTGACGTGCCCACACGGGTGAGCGTCTCTGGGTCAAGGACAAGCCGGTGAAATGCGCGGTCTACATCATCTGGCGTTAGCGTTGCCCGCTGGACGGTCTGCATGGTGACCCGCGCGGAGTAGTCTGCCAGGGAGACCGGCGCTGGTCCCGTGTACTGGTTCTGTGCCAGCAAACCTACCGCCCGCTGCCTCCCTTGCTGGCTGGCCACGATACAATGGCTGGCTCCCTTCATCCCTTTCACTTCACAGAGTTGCTCTTTGCGAAGGAATTGGAAGATCTCTTCAATGACCCCGGAGCCGAGGCACATGTGCTCACCTAGCTCCGTAAGGCCCATCTCTCCTTGGAGATACAGAATTTTCACCGCAAGGTCCTCGAGCAGCCCCTTGCGGACGCCAGTGCGCCGTACCTGCTGCGGTATCATTACTTCGTTCATGTCTACCCCTTGCAGGCCGATGCGCTAGCTATCAGTGGAGATTAGGATTATCAGCATTCTGCCTTATGGGGTGGTTTATGAGCAACTTCCGTGCCAACTGGAGCCCGTGACTGGCGTGCTCGCTCAGTGGAGTGCCTGACCTGACCTACCAATTCCCTCGATTTGCGACGAGCCGAGAGGGGCACGGAAGAGCCCGAACGGACACCGCCAATTCCGCTTGGAGTTCACCCCGGCCTGAAAACCTCAATCAGCGGTTTGCTGACCGGTGCGCAACTGTCGAACCAGCCGAGATCGATGCCGCGCGGCTTGTGGGACCTGCTGTCCCGTGCTGCGGCAGCGAGTACGGCAAAACTGCGTCGCATCTCGCATCAGACTATTAGACAGGGTAATTACTTGCTGCAAATTTCGCGTTGGCATTCGGCAGGCCAGAATTTTCTGGTGACAGTAGCGTCGTGAAGAAGAAGGTCCCGGCCCTGTATCGTTAGGCACTCGTGCTATCGTGTTTCGTAGGGTTGTTTGCGAGGCCAGTCTTCGGGCAGAAGATCACAATTCGACCGATCCACGCAACCGCCGGGACGGTCTTAACATTTCACCTACAAACCGCCTGCAGCTAAATAGTTGAACCTCGCGTAGGCGAGAGCATGCCTAAAGAAGCACCCGCACCCTCCCCAGCGGGAAACGACGATTTGTTCCGCGGAGTTTCCTCGGGTCCGCCCCACGCGCAATTAGGGAGCGATGTGGACGCTAATCGCTACGTTCTGCCCGTTATCCTCGCGGTAGGTAACGTCTGCGGTGGCGCCGACCTTTAGCTTGCCATCTATGGTCGTGTTCTTGTCCAAGAGAAAGCTCATGGTCTTTCCAGCATTTTCTTTAAGCTCCTGGCCTTGATTGGAGCTAGCTCCCCCGATGGTGAGTGTGAAGGAACTCTTTTCCACCGAAGCAACCTTGCCGGACACGGATTGCGTTTGCGCTTGCGGCGCCGGAGCCTCCTGCTGGATTGAGACACCTCGTGTCACAAAGTTCCGGGTCGTGGGTATTGCCCAGACCGTCGGTACCAGGATCAAACTGGCTAAGGCTGAAACAACAATTCGACCTTCTTTTCTCATTTCTATGCCTCCCTCAGTATTTTGCTGGTATCGCTAAGGCAGCAGGAAAGGAGCCACTCCAACGACTTTTGGCGGTATCTCCCGTATCCCCTTTTGGATATTCAACTTCCGGCGATCAAAGCGGCATGAGAGCATTATTTATGTCAGTACTGGAACTGGAAAGTTTTCCAGTACGGTTTCTAAATGTTCCACGACCGCAACGGGGGCCGAGAGTCCGAATCCCTTCCTGTCCACCAAGTCCTCTGTGACCTATCCGTTACCTTCTGAAACATCCAAATCACACTCCTGAAACACCCCTGTAATCTGCTTGGTCGGACACTGGGTACATGCCAACTACCGCTGTCTTGGTGCATGACTGCGGAAATCCACTTGCCACAACCGAACGTTTTCGCGTGGGCATGGCGCAAACCTTGGACGACGTTATTGAATGCCAGCGGCTGCGCTATTTGGTATTCAATTGCGAGCTTGGCGAAGGACTGGATAGCTCTTCCCGAACCGGGCTGGACCGCGACCGCTTTGATTTCATCTGCGACCATTTGACGGTGCATGACTCGGCCACCGGGAAGCTCGCCGGCACGTACCGCATGCAGAGCGGGTACCGCGCCAAGGGAAACCTCGGATACTACGGGGAAGAGTTCTTCGATTTCCACCCATTTGAAAGAATTCGCGGTGAGGTTCTCGAGCTGGGCAGAGCCTGCGTCCATGAGGAATACAGGAATAGCATCGTCCTGCACATGCTGTGGAAAGGGATTGCCTGGTACGCGGTGAGTTGCTGCGCCCGCTATTTGCTTGGCTGCAGCTCCATTTCATCACAGGACGAAAATGCGGGCCTGGCGCTCTACGAGGTGCTGAGGAAAAAATATCTTGTGGATCCTGCGCTGAGAACCAATCCGGTGGAGGAGCGCGTGCTCGCCAAACGGTGCTCCTGTGGCGCCTCCACGGCTTCCACGGCTCTTCCGCGCCTATTTGGACATTTCAGGGCGCATCTGCGGCCCGCCGGCGATCGACCGCGAATTCAAGACCATCGATTTCCTAACGTTGGTGGACTTGCAAAGGCTTCCCGATCGCGTGCGAACGCGCTTCTTCTAGGGCTAAGCAATGGCTGGGCGGCGTTTTCCCACGTTCGTAGCCTGCTCGAAAGCGTACCCCATCTGCAGGACGCCCCAATCGTCATTATGCCTCCCGACGATCTGGATTCCGATCGGTAGTCCACTTTCGGAGAAGGCACACGGAACGGAAATCGCTGGATTGCCCACGGTAGAAATGTAGTACGCCGACTTCATCCACGCGATGTAGTTTTCCATCTTCACGCCGGCGATTTCTGTCGGGTAGTGCATGTTAACGTCAAACGGCAGCACCTGGTTCACAGGCAAAATGAAGAATTCATATTTTTCCATGAACTCCCGCATTCGCTGGTAAAGACCGGTTCGTTTGACTTCCAGCCTCGACAAATACGGTCCCGTAAGCTTGCGGCCTTCTTGCACATGCCAGTGGACGTATTCATTCAGCTTGTCAGAATTGGCTTCGAGGATATCGCCGAAACCTGCCTCAACGGACCAGTGCCTCCACGAAACAAAGCATTCATTGGCGTCCGCAAAATCCGGCTCGGCCTCCTCGACGATGCAACCGAGGCTTTCGAATACTTTGCGCTGCGTCTGCACCGCGCTCTTCACTTCCGGTTCCCACGGCAAACCCATATCTTTGAACATGGCGACCCGCACGCCTTTGAAGCTTCGGCCGCCCAAGGTTTGCGAGAATTGGCTCCCAGATTGATCGATAGAGATGGGTGAGCGGCGGTCGAAACCGGCAAGAACACTCAGGAAAAAGGCACAGTCGCTGACATTCCGGGCGACGGGACCGGCAACGCTGAGAGTGAACCATCCAAGACTGCTCGGCGGATTGGGCACGCGCCCAGGAGAAGTTCGCAGACCAACCACATTGCAGAAATTAGGAGGATTTCGCAGCGAACCTCCCATGTCGCTGCCATCCGCCAGCGGCACCATGCCGCACGCAAGGGCCACCGAGCCTCCGCCGGTGCTTCCTCCGCAAGTCTTCGTCAAGTTATAAGGATTGTGCGTCGCTCCGAACACGGGATTGAAAGTCTGCGAGCCGAGCCCCCATTCCGGAACGTTCGTCTTGCCAATCACAATAGCCCCGGCATTCTTTTCGCGTTCCACCACGAGGCAATCGAACGTGGGTATGTCGTATTTGTGAAGCGGCGAACCAAAAGTAGTTCGTATGCCTTTCGTCGGATGCAAGTCCTTCACCCCGACGGGAAGTCCATGCAATGGCCCTTTGAGATTGCCTTTTGCGGCAGCCTCATCAGTAGCAGCGGCATGCGCCATCAATTGCTCCTCAGGAACCATCGTGACCATCGCATTAACCTTGGGATTCACGCGCTCAATTTGTTTCAGGTGAGCCTGCATCAATTCGCGCGCGGAGAGTTTTTTCTGGCGGATCAAATCGGCCATCTGCCGTGCCGGCATAAAGCAGATTTCCGACTCCGGCATCGCAGCGGGAACCGAATCCACAGATGCGCGCGTCAACGCATCCTCTGGCTTCGAAGAATCAGGAGGCGTCGCCAATGATACGCGGGGTGCAATAGCTGCGGTAACTGCGGCAGTGGTGCCCATCTTGAGGGCTTCGCGCCGCGTGATTTTTTCAGGCATGGGCATGTTTTTATAGCGCAGGCGCTACTCCGCCGCCAGCATTCTTTTCGCTAGGGAAACCGCGCTCTCCGCTTGCGCCCCGTCACTCAAACGGCCGCGGGCAAAATCCCGTGTCCCCCCGCCCTTCCCGCCTAATTTTTCCAAAACCTGCTTGAGAATTGCGTTCATGTCCTTCCCCGTGGAAGGATGCCCAGCAAAAAGCACCTGCCCGCCCCCCGTCGCGGCTAGGAGCGCAATCGTTTTTTCGGATTTTGTAAATGCCGTGGCAAAAAAGCCCGGGTATTCTGCGGGAACGCCATCGAAAACTCGTGTGAAAACCCGCAAACCCGAAAATCCGGACGGCGTCGTTTGCAAAGCAAGCGTGGCCTCCGCTTCTGCAAGACGTTGCTGCAGCCCGCGAAGGCTCTTGAAGTTCGCATCGCGCTCCGCAAGCGCGCGCGAAGCCGCGGATGCAATTTCTTCAGGAGCGCAGCTCAATTTCTCCGCGGTCTCCCGCACCAACAAATAATCTTTACGCGCGGCCCGTTCCGCCCGTCCCCCGCACACAAATTCCACGCGCCAATCCTGACGGACTTTCGTGCAGCGCCGCACGAGCACCACGCCAATCTGGCCCGTACTTTTCACGTGCGTTCCCCCGCAGGGTTGCAAATCGGCCCCTTCAATCTCAATCGCGCGCAGAATCCCGGCGCGCTCCACTTCCTTTCGCACGCCAAGTTGCGCCAACTGGTCCGCTGTGCCGTACCTCACATTCACTGGCCGATCCTCAAAGACAATCTTATTTGCGGCGCGCTCCGCGCCTTCCAGAATTTCTGCCGTCGGCTCAGGTCCGCGCAAATCGATGGTGCAAATTTCCGCGCCCAAGTGAAACGAAACCGTGGGCAGCCCGAAGCGCTCTTGAAACATGGCGGACAGCAGATGCTGCCCCGTGTGCTGCTGCATGTGGTCGAATCGCCGCGGCCAATTGACGCAGCAGCGCACATCGGGATCCGATGGCTTGCGGTCTACAAGGTGAAGAATTTCGTCGCCTTCATCTCGCACGTCCAGTACATTGGCGTCGCCGACCTTGCCCAAATCATGGGGCTGGCCTCCGGACGTCGGATAAAACGCCGTACGGTCCAGAATCAACCCCCAGACCGTTCCCGTAATTCCCGCGCTCAAATCCGGCGGTAGCACTTCGCAATGAATCACGCGAGCGTCGAACTCCTGCTCAAAAGCATCATCGTAATAAAGTCTGCGCGTGGTCACGGCCGTGCTACTCCGCCCGCGCGGTCTGCAACGCGCGCTGCCAGGCTTCGGCGTACTTGTATCCCGTGCCGGTGTTAAACAGCACCACGGTTTCTTCCGGCTTGATCCAACCCGAGGCCGCAAGCTTTCGAGCAGCGATCACAGTAGCGGCTCCCTCGGGAGCGGCGAAAATTCCTTCCATAGAAGCCAGTTCCCTGCCCGCGTGCAGCATCTCTTCGTCTGTCACCATCAACGCCGTGCCATTCGTTTGGCGCAGCATGCTCAAAATCATCACATCCCCCAGCGGTCCCGGAACGCGCAGCCCCGACGCCACCGTCGCGGCGTTTTGGAAAAATTGTGCGGAACTCTGACCGGCTTCCCAGGCTCGCACGATGGGCGCGCATCCTTCCGCTTGGACGGCCACCATGCGCGGCCGTTCCCCGCCAATCCAGCCCATTTCCTGCATTTCGTCAAACGCTTTGCACATGCCAATCAACCCCACGCCGCCTCCCGTCGGATACAAAATAACGTCCGGCAACTTTCCCGCGAACTGCTCCCACAATTCGTACCCCATTGTCTTCTTGCCTTCGATGCGGTACGGCTCCTTGAGGGTAGACACGTCGTACCACCCTTCGCGGTCCTTGTGCTCCGCCACATATTTTCCGCAATCGGAGATCAATCCGTTCAGCTTCACAACTTTCGCGCCGAACGCCTGACACTCCATCACGTTGGCGGCGGGCGTGTCCGCAGGCATCACGATGACCGCAGGCAGTCCCGCCGCTGCGGCATACGCCGCCAGAGCGCCTCCCGCGTTCCCCGCCGTGGGAGCCGCCAACACCTTTGCGCCAAGCTGTTTCGCGCGCGAAACCGCAGCGGTCATCCCCCGCGCTTTGAACGAGCCCGTAGGATTCAATCCCTCGTCCTTGATGTACAGGCGTTGCAAGTTCCCCTGCCCACAACGCTCCCCCTCGCCACAACGAATGGACGCGCCCAGGCGCGCCGCATGCACCAGCGGCGTCATCCCTTCGCCTAGCGACACCGCCGGATCATTTGGCAGGACCTCCGCATAACGCCACAGCGTACGCGTGCGTGTTTTCAAGTTTTCCAGCGTGAGCGTCGCGGCCGCCCGCCGCAGATCATATCTCGCCAGCAGTGGCCTCCCGCACGTACACAGGTGCTGCTCCACGGACGCGTCATACTTCTTCCCGCACGCTGAGCATTCCAGTTCAACAATGTTTGTAGCGCCGGATTCACGCCTGTCTCTTTCTTTCATCTTCGTCGCATCGGACATCACCGCGCCAGTCTAGCACACGCCTTTTTGCCTGCCGCTGGCCTTCCCGCCGCTGTCTTTATCTTTCCTTGTAGGGGCGCAGCATACTGCGCCCCTTCTCGGGAAGATCACGCGCCCGCGGCAACGGCCGATGCTATTTTCTCCGCGATTCCTGCGCTAGAATATCGATAATTTCGAACCCATACGCGTATGATTCCCAATGCCTGTGGGGAGGACTGCAGATGAAAACTTATTTGCTGATTGCGCGCAAATCGTTTTTCTTTTGGTTCGCGCTCCTTTCTCTTTTCACCGCGGCTTGCAACTCGGGTTCAAGCCCTAGCGGCGGGCCAGGACCGCTCACCCTCTCGCTTTCCACCTCCATGGTGGTCACCGCGCAGGACGCCACGCCCGCCCAGCTCACGGCTACCGTCACGGGCAGTTCAGCGGCTGTCACGCTTTCCGTTAGTGGCCTTCCGAATGGAACAACGTCCCAAATCGTTCAGCCAAGCGGCACCACCGCTGGCACCATCACACTCACAAGCAGCTCAGCAACTCCGGCAGGAACCTACACATTGCAAGTGACCGCCACATCGAACAATGTCTCTGCCAACCAAAATCTCACTCTCGTTGTAGCGGTTGCAGTGGTCGCGCATGCTACCCCGGACACGAGCCTGGGCGTGAACGGCAAGCTACAAGAGTTCATGTCCACCTCCTTTCAACCTGCCGAGTGGGATTACCAGTTCTTTCAGAATCATCCCGCTTCGGAACCCGGGCAACTCAACACACTGGGTCCACAGCACATCCGCCTCCAGGGGCTTTCTCAGGCAGTGCCGATGCAAAAAAATACGGGGGCAGCGAGTGACTGGGACTTCACCAAGCTCGATGCCATCGTGCAGCCGGTCTTGGGGGTGACCGACCACAGTCCGGAATTCCAAATCGCCGTCGCGCCCAGTTTTCTGAACGACACCAGCGGCCACTTCGTAATGACCTCGGCAAATCTCAATACTTTCGCAGCCTACTGTGCGAATCTTGTGCGTTACTACAACACCGGCGGCTTCACCTGGGGAGGCCAGCATTTTGAATCTCCGAGTCTCCTTTCCCCGAATCCGCACAAAATCACTTGGTGGGGCATTTTCAACGAGTACAACATCAACGGTCTAACTCTATAATGCCGTCGTTCCCGCCATGCTCGCGGTCGATTCAACTATCAAGTTTTCCGCGCTCGAATTGGCTGACTTTGACTTTATGGCAGGCGACCCGCGCAACAATCTTCCAACGTTCGTGTCCGCCCCTGCCAACGGAGGTGTCAACGCGCAGGTCAATATCGTCTCCACGCACTTCTATTCCACCTGCAAGCAAACAGACACTGACGCGCAAATCTTTAGCACGATTCCAGGCTTCGTGAACGATGTGAACTATTTCTATCAAGAGCTGAAGATGCGCACCGACTTGGCGAACGTCCCCGTCTGGGTTACGGAAAACAACGTGAACGCCGATTTCGCCGTAAGCGGCGGCCTCAGCGCTTGCAACGGAACGCCCTTCGTTACCGACTTGCGAGGCTCAAGCGCCTTCTTCGCCGCTTGGCGCCCTTACGTCTTTTCGCAACTGGGAAAAGCCGCCAACCAGGCCCTTTACCACTGGGACTACGACGCCGACCCGCAGTTTGGTGAAGTCGACTTTAATACCGGAAACAAGCAATTGAGTTATTGGGTGGACTATTGGTTGGGTCAACTCTATCCGCAGAATCCTTCTGCGCCGGACATTCTAACCTTGACCGCGACCGAGAACGCTACCACGGAAGCCTTGACAACAAAGAACAGCGACGGTTCCGTAGTCATCATGGTTGTCGATCGCGCCGTGCACTCATCTTCGGACAACAATGGCGCCGGCGATCCGCGCACCGTAATCGTGGATATCTCCGGCCTAGGCACATTCAAGTCCGCATCCCAGTTGAACATTGAAGCGGGCTCTGACGTTACGAATGGCCCTCAGCCCTCCACGATCTCCCTGTCTCCCAAGTTGACCATCACTCTTCCCGGTTACGGCGTAACCTTTCTCATTCTCAAACCCTGACAGCCATACTCGATTTGAATCTTTGTAGAAAAACGCTCCCCTCTCCGCCGATGTCATCCCGAACGCAGTGAGAAATCTCTCTTTTCTTTCCCTCCGCCGCATACCAAAACATCCCTATGTCATACACTTTCTAGTGTGTAGTACAATCAGACATGCGCTCTGCAATTCAAACACGGCTCGATGCCCCCTCCCGAAAGAGACTAGAGGTTCTCGTCCGCGAACTAGGTTGGACTCCTTCTCAGATTGTGCGCGAAGGCCTGCGTGTTCTCGCCGCAAACTATTTGCGCAGGAAGAAACGCGGTGTCATCGGTCTGGGCAAATTTTCTTCCGGCGTGCCCGATCTGGCGTCGAACAAAAAGCACCTGCGAGACTTTGGTCGGTGAAACCGGCATTGCTCGATACCGGCGTAATCGTTGCGCTTCTGGACCGCAGTGAAAAGTTTCATCAGGCATGTGCCGATGCGGTCCACCAAATCCTCGCCCCTTTGATTACCTGCGAAGCGGTGATTGCCGAGAGTTGTTACCTGCTGCGAAGTTTCCCGGGCGCGCAAGAAGCAGTGCTCGAAAACGTCGCTGCGGGCATTTTCCAAATCCCTTTTCAGCTTTCACGCGATGCCCCCGGCGTTAAGCAAGTCCTGCGAAAATACCGCGACCGCAAGATCGATCTCGCCGACGCCTGCCTGATTCGTTTAGCCGATGAATTTGAAACCCCCGATATTTTGACCCTGGACAAGGACTTTGCCATCTATCGCTGGAGCGAGAACAAACCCTTCCGCCTATTGCCTGTCCTGTAGAGGCGGCTTTACGCCGCCATATCCCCTCCTCCTCTCGCGGCCCCCGCGTCACCCACCGTCATTTCGAACGCAGCTGACTGACGCCTTTTCTTCCGCTTTCGCTCCCGCGAAAGCGTCGGCCTGCGCAGTGAGAAATCTCTCTTTCCCCTATTTTATTACCAGATGTCGTCGAGCGTTTTCGCCTTCTCAAGAGCCTCTCGAGTTGTGTAACGCAGATTGTAAAGTGCCTTCACTCTGCTGTTTTTTACTAAGGGGATGGGTCCTATTTCCT
>WNFJ01615044.1_pt1 | contig 13370 bp, 16 predicted proteins | sample 5400461 | NCBI WGS metagenome assembly WNFJ01 (sample SAMN13153349, study PRJNA577476) | soil metagenome | isolation source: 115 cm saprolite on Douglas fir-dominated hillslope | place: USA:California | collected 2013-09-17 | reverse complement strand
GATCGCGGCGAGGAGGAGAGGTGCATCCGGAACTTGAAGCGTTGTTAGCACTGCAGGAGAAGGACCAGGCGGTGACGGAGACCGAGGAACACTTCGCCGCGCTCGCTCCCGAACTCGAGGCGCTAGACGCGGCCCAGGCGAGCGCCGAACGCGCCCTGGCGGCGGCCCAGGCGGGCATCCAGGCGGCCATCGATCGGCGCGACCAGCTGGAGGGGAAGATCGCCAACTACCGCACGATGCAGGAGCAGCGGCGCCAGCGGCTGGAGTGGGTGCGCGGAGCGAAGGAAGCGTCGACGTTGATGGCCGAGCTCGATCTCGCCCGGTCGGTGCTGGCCAAGGAGGAAGCGGAGTTCATGCGGTCGGGCGACGCGGTAACGGAAGCGGAGCGGCGCGCGGCCGAGGCGGAGAAGGCGCTCCAAGAGCTGCGGGCGGGGCAGGCGCCGCGGCGCGAAGCGCTCGCCGGCCAGCGCGAGGAGATCGCCGCCAGCCGCGAGCGCGCCGTGGCCGAGCGGGAGCGAGCGGCGGCCGCCGTGGGAGCTGGGCTCCTGTCCCGGTACGAGCGCATCCGTCGCGGCAAGGCGCCGCTGGCGCTGTACGCGCTGCATGGCGACGCCTGCGGTCACTGCTTCACCGCCGTGCCCACGCAGCGGCGCGCGCTGATCCAGCGCGGCGCGTCGATCGAGAGCTGCGAGGCGTGCGGCGTGCTCCTGTACGCCAAAGAATGATCCCCGCCCGTTGGGCCGTCACGGCGCCGCCCGACCACGACCTGACCGTGGCACTCGCCGCCGATCTCCATATCCCCGAGCCGCTCGCCGCGATCCTGGTGCAGCGCGGCTTCACGGCGCCCGAGCGGGCCAAGGCGTTTCTCCGCCCCGATCTCGAGCGCCTGAGCGATCCCCACGCCTGGGCCGACATGGCCCGGGCGGTGGAGCTCGTAGCGGCGACGGTGCGAGCGGGCGCGCCCATCCTGGTGCACGGCGATTACGACGTCGACGGCCAGTGTGCGGCCGCCATGCTGACGCGGGTGCTGCGCAGCGTGGGGGGCGACGCTCACGCGTTCGTACCGCATCGCCTGCGCGATGGCTACGATTTCGGGCCGGCCGGGCTCGCGGAAGCCCGTCGCCGCGGCGCCGCGCTCATCATCACCTGCGACTGCGGTATCACGGCGGTGGACGCCGTCCGCGAGGCGCGCGCGGCGGGGATCGACGTGATCGTCACCGACCATCACCTGCCCGGACCCGCCCTGCCGCCCGCCTCGGCGGTGCTCGACCCGCGGCGGCCGGACTGTCCGTCCGAAGACAAGGACCTGTGCGGCGCGGGTGTGGCGTTCAAGTTGGCGCAGGCCCTGGTACCGGCGCTCGGCATCTCGCCCCACCTGCCGCTGCATTTCCTCGACTTCGTCGCGCTGGCGACGGTGGCAGATGTGGTGCCGCTCACCGGCGAGAACCGCATCCTGGTGCGCCACGGGCTGAAGCTCCTGGCCGACTCGCACTGGACGGGCGTGCGGGCACTGGTGGACGCCGCGGGACTGGGGGGAAAGCCGCTCCGCTCGGGGCACGTGGGGTTCATCCTGGCGCCGCGCTTGAACGCGGCCGGTCGGATCGGCGATGCGACCGACGGGCTGCGCTTGCTGTTGACCGATGATGCGGCGGAAGCCGCGCGTCTGGCGCGCGAGCTCGAGACCTTGAACGCGCGGCGCCAGGAGCTGGATCAACGGGTGCTGGATGAGGCGGTGGCGCTGGCGGAGGCGGTGCTGCGCCCCGAGGACTGTGCGCTGGTGCTGGCGGCGGAGGGGTGGCATCCCGGCGTGATCGGGATCGTGGCGTCACGGCTGGTCGAGCGCTACGGGCGGCCCACGTTCCTCGTCGGCTGGGAAGCCGGGGTCGCGGTGGGACGGGGCTCGGGGCGGAGCATTGCCGGCTTCGATCTCCATCACGCGCTAGCGCGAGTAGCGCCCCACCTGGAGAAATACGGCGGCCACACGATGGCCGCGGGGCTCACGGTGCGGCGGGACCGCTACGAGGCGTTCCGTGTTGCGTTTCTCGCGGTGGCCGGCGAGCTTCTGGGCCCCGACGATCTGGTGCCCGCGCAGCGAGTGGACCTGGAGCTGCCCCTGAGCCTCGTCAGCGACGATTTGGAGAAGCTGATCCGCCACCTCGAGCCGTGCGGCCCGGGCAACCCGGCCCCGGTGTTCGGAGTCCGGGGGGTGCGCGCCGTGGGGGCGCGCCGCGTCGGCACCAACCATCTGCGTTTCCTGTTGGACGACGCGTCGGGCGTGCTCCCGGCGATCGCGTTCCAGTGGGCCGACGCCGTGCCCGAGCAGTGGCTCCGGGAGCGGCTCGATGTCGCGTTCCGGCTGGAGCGCGACGAGTGGCGGGGTCGCCTCACGCTGCAGGCGCGGGTGGCGGCCCTGGCGCCGAGCGGCGGCGCCGGCGGCGGGTGATCCGCATCATCGCCGGGGAGTTCCGCAGCCGGCGGCTCAAGACGCCGGCGACACCCAAGGTGCGGCCCACGGCGGACCGCGTGCGCGAGGCCTGGTTTGCAATCCTGCAGCGTTCCATGCGCGGGGCGCGGGTGCTCGATCTGTTCGCGGGCTCGGGCGCGCTCGGGCTCGAAGCGCTCTCGCGCGGGGCCCAGACGGCCGACTTCGTCGAGGTGCATCGCCTGGCGCTCGCGGCCTTGAAGGCGAACATCAAGGCGCTGCAGCTGGAGGGCCGCGCGGCGATCCACCGCGTCGACGCCCTCAAGTTCGCCGAACGGCTCCACCCCGGGCAGTACGACGTCGCGTTCGCCGATCCGCCCTATGCCGGAGACGATGCGGCCCGCCTGGTCGCGCTGTTCCGCGTCCACGCGTTCGCCCGCATCTTTTCGATCGAGCATCCGGCCGAGCAACCAATTCCCGGCGACGACACGCGCAGCTACGGCGACGTGGCCGTGACGTTCATTTACGCGCCGTGACCCCGAGCGGCGCGGTGCCCCGAGCCGGCCGATGACGCAACGCGGCTCCCGCCCGCACCGCCGGGCCCCCGCGCGGCGCCCGCGCGGCGGCGCCGAGCCCGCGCCCCGCGCGGCGGCGCGCGCTCCCCGGGTGGCGGTCTACCCCGGGTCATTCGACCCGGTGACGCGCGGGCACGAGGACCTGATCCGCCGCGCCTTCACGTTCGCCGACCGCGTCATCGTGGCGGTGGCGATGAACGTGGCGAAACAGCCGCTCTTCACGCTCGAGGAGCGCGTGGCATTGCTGCGGCAGGCGGTCGACCGGCCGGAAGTCGAAGTCCGGGCGTTCGACGGCCTGCTCGCCGACTTCGCGCGCGACGTGGGCGCCGCGGTGATCGTGCGGGGGCTGCGGGCGGTGAGCGACTTCGAGTACGAGTTCCAGATGGCGCTGATGAACCGCAACCTCGCGCCCGGGATCGAGACGGTGTTCCTGGTCCCCGCGTTCGATCTTACCTACCTGAGTTCCAGTCTGGTGCGCGAGGTGGCGCGCTTCGGCGGTGACGTCTCGCACCTCGTCCATCCCGCCGTCCAGCAGGCACTGCGGCACAAGTTCACGCGGTGACGTTCCGCGACGCGGTGTACGAGCGAGCGCGCCGCGCCAACCGTCGCATCGTGCTCGCCGAGGGGGCGGACCCGCGGGTGCGATCGGCCGCCGAGCGGCTCACAGCCCAGGGCCTGGGCCGGGTGGAGCTGCTGGGCGACGTGGCTCGCGACCCGCGCCGGCCGGCCTGCGCCCGTCACCTCATGGCTCGCAAGCCCGCGCGTTTCCCGAGCGAGCCAGCGGCGCTCGCCGCGCTGGGGCACCCGCTCACGTTCGGCGCCTGTCTCGTGGGGCTCGGCCTCGCCGACGTGATGGTCGGCGGCGCCGTGTTCCCGAGCGCCGACACGATCCGGGCGGCGCTCTGGGCCGTGGGGCCCGCGCCGGGGATCACGACGGTGAGCGGAGCCTTCTACCTGGTGCGCAACGACACGGTGCTGACCTTCACCGACTGTTCCGTCGTACCCGAGCCGAGCCCCGCGCAGTTGGCCGATGCGGCCGTGGCGGCGGCGCGGGATCGCCGGCGCATCGTGGGGGACGAGCCGGTCGTGGCGTTTCTGTCGTACGCGACGAGGGGCAGCGCGACGGGCCCGCGGGTCGAGCGGGTGGAGCAGGCGGTCGCGCTCCTGGCGGCGCGGCGGCCCGACTTCGCCTTCGACGGCGCGCTGCAGGTCGACGCGGCGCTCGTGCCAGACGTCGCCGAGCGCAAGGCGCCCGGCTCTCGCGCGGCGGGGCGCGCCAACGTGCTCGTGTTTCCCGACCTTGACAGCGGCAACATCGGTTACAAACTGGTGCAGCGCCTGGGCGGCTGGGAGGCGATTGGCCCCATCCTCCAAGGGTTGGCGCGCCCCATCGCCGACCTGTCGCGGGGCGCGACCGCCGATGATATTGTGGACACGGCGGCGGTGGTCGTCCTTCAAGTCGGGGAGCCCTCATGAGCTTCACTCTGCAGAAGGACAAGCGCGGGGTGGTGGTGGTCGGCGTGGACGGGCAACTGATCGTCGGCAACCGCCAGGAACTGAAGCAGAAGGTGCTCGACGCGCTGGACGTAGGCGCCAAGAAGTTCGTCATCGATTTCACCAAGACGGGCTACATCGACTCCTCCGGGCTCGGCGTCCTGGTCTCGCTTTCGAAGAAGATCCGTGAGCAGGGCGGGGACCTGCGGCTGGCCGGGCTCAACGAAGACCTGCAGACGCTGTTCGAGCTGACCAAGCTGGACACGCTGTTCGCGATCGCGAAAACGCCCGCGGAGGCGCTCGCCGCTTTTTAGCCCGTGACCGCGCCGCTGCGCCTCCACGTCCGCCGCCAGGCGGGAGGGGAGACGGAGATGTCGCTCGACGTGCCGAGCGACCTCGATTACGTCGGTCCCGCCGTCGAGCTCGTCGCCGACCAGTTCCGGGGTGGCCTCTTGTCGCCGCGGCGCGTCAGCTTCAACCTGCGGACGGCGCTGGCCGAAGCGCTCGCCAACGCCATCGCCTACGGCAACGGCCAAGACCCGCGCCGCCTGGTGCGCGTGCGGGTGCAGGTGCTGGCGGACGCCGTCCACGTGCACATCACCGACGAGGGGCGGGGCTTCGATCCCCGCCGCGTCCCCGACCCCACGCAGCCCGACCGGCTCGAGCGAGAGGACGGTCGCGGCTTGTTCGTGCTGCGGCGCCTGGTGGACCACGTCGCGTTTAACGCCCAAGGGAATTCCGTGTGCCTGACGCTCCGGGCGGGCTGACCCGGCTGGAGCGGCTGTTGCCGGCGCTCGAGCGGCTCACCGGGGCGCGGCTGCGGCTGTGGCGCTTCGACGGTCAGGCGGCGCGGCCCCTCGGTGGCGAGGAGCCGGCGGCCGGGTGGACACCACCGCTCAACGGCCACGAGGCCGGGCGCCGGCTCACCACGCCCGAGGGGAGCGGCTGGTTCGAGCCGGTGCGCGACAGCGACGGCGTCTGGCTCGAGATCGTGGGCGCGCCCGCCGGGCGGCGCGGCCGCGCGGGCCCCTCGGCACCCGAGCTGGCCGAGATCGTGGGCTCCGTGCTCGGCGCCGAGCGCGACGCGGCCCAGGTCGCGGCGGAGTTGTCCGAGCGCTACGAGGAGATCGATCTGATCTATACGATCAGCGAGATCCTCGGCCACACGATCCGGCTGGACGAGGCGGCGGAGCGCATTTTGGGGGAAGTGTCGGCGGTGGTGCGGGCGCGGCGCGCCACGCTCCTGGTGTACGACCCCGAGCACCACGTGCTGCGCCTGGTGGCGGCCCGCGGCGTGGCCCCGAGCGACGTCGACCCGATCGAGGTAGACGATCCCTGCTCGGTGGCGGCCCGCGTGTTCCGCGAGATGCGGATTGTCAGTTACGATCCCACGGACGCCAAGGCGGTGAACCCCGGTTGTGCCGAGGAGCGCAACTACCGGGGGCAGGCGTTCCTTTGCGTACCGGTGCTGTACGCCGCCCCCGGGGCCCGGGCCCGGCCGATCGGGGTGATCAACCTGACCGACCGGCTGGGCGAGGACGCCTTCACGGCGGGGGACCGCAAGCTGGTGGCCGCGATCGCGAACCAGATCGGGGCGGCGCTCGAGAACGCGCGGCTCGTGGCCCAGGATCTCACTCAACAGCGGGTGCGGCGCGAGCTCGAGCTGGCGCACGACCTGCAGCTCAAGCTGCTGCCGTCGCCGCTCGTCGTGGCGGCGCGGGCGGACGTCGCGGCGCGCTGCCGCCAGGCGGAGTCGGTGGGAGGCGACTTCTACAACCTCCTCAATCTCTCCGGGGACCGCGTCGGGGTGATGATCGGCGACGTCACGAGTCACGGCTTCAGCGCCGCCTTGATCATGGCGCTCGTGATGGCGACTTCGGGTATCCACGCGGAGTCGGCCGAGACGCCCGCGGAGGTGTTGCGGCGCATCGAGGAGTCGCTCGCCGAAGAGCTCGCCAGCACGGAGATGTTCCTCACGGTGTTCTACGGGGTGGTGGATCCGCAGGCCGAGCGGTTGACATTCGCGAACGCGGGACACCCGCATGCGTTCCTCGTGGCGCCAAGCGGCGACGCCGTCCGGCTCGAGGCGACGCGCCCGCCGCTCGGGCTCGCCACCGCTGCCGGCCATGACACGGTGCTGCCCTGGGCCCGGCGCCAGGCGCTGTTGTGCCTCTTCACCGACGGCATGACCGAGGCGCAGGGACCCGACGGCACGCGGTACGGCGAGACACGCGCGCTGGGGCACGTCGCGCGCCTTAAGGATCGGCCCGCCCGCGACATCGTCGAGGCCATCTACGCGGACCTCGCGGGCTTCACCGGCGGGGCGCCGGCTACGGACGATCGCACCGTCGTGATCCTCAGGGTGTGAGCCCCGGCGCACGGCTGGGGCAGCACTTCCTCACCAACCCCCACATTCTCGAGCGGATCGTCGCGGCGCTCGAGCCCGCGGCGACGGACGTCGTGCTGGAGATTGGCGCAGGGATGGGGAGCCTCACGGCGGCGCTGGCCGCGCGGGTGGGGCGGGTCATCGCGATCGAGCGCGATCGCCAGCTGGCCGCCGCGCTCGCCACCGCCATCGGCTCGGGCCCTCGCGGCGTGACGATCGACGTAGTGACGGGTGACGCGTTGCGGCTCGACTGGCACCGCCTGGTCGCCGCGCCGGGCGCCCGAGCCTCGCGTTTCAAGATCATCGGCAACATTCCCTACCAGATCACCTCGCCGTTGATCGCGAAGGCGTTGACCCCGCCGTTGCCCGAGCGCGTGGTGTTTCTGGTGCAGGCCGAAGTGGCCGCGCGCCTCGCCGCCGCCCCGGGTTCAAAGACCTACGGCGCGCTGTCGGCCGGCGTGCAGGCGCTGTGCCGCGTGGAGCGTTTGTTCGCGGTGCGGGCCGCGGCGTTCCATCCGCCGCCCCGAGTCGCGAGCGCGGTGGTGCGGCTGGTCCCGCTCGCCGTGCCACTCGTCGCGCCGAGCGAGGTGGTGGCGTTCCGGGTCTTCCTGGCTCGCTGCTTCAGCCGGCGGCGCAAGCAGCTGCGCAACGTCGTGATGGCCGCGACGGGCGCGCGCGCGCGCGTGGTGCTCGAGGGGCTCGCCGCGCTGGGGCTCGATCCCACGGCGCGCGTGGAGACGCTCGCGCCCGAAACGTTCGTGCGGCTCTTGCGTTGGAGTACGGGATTGTGAAACTATTCACAATATGCGGAAGAAGATTTCGGATTCGACCGTGCGGCGGCTGTCGCTGTATCTCCGCTTCCTCGAGCAGTTCGCCGCTCAGGGCCAGACGACCATCTCTTCCGCCGAGCTGGCCCGTCGCGGCGGCACGACGTCGGCGCAGGTGCGCAAAGANCTCTCCTTCTTTGGGTCGTTCGGCAAGCGGGGACTCGGCTATTCGGTGCCGGAGCTTGCGGCGAAGATCCGCGACATCATGGGTCTGCGGCGCCAGTACCGGGTGGTCCTGGTCGGGGCGGGGCGCATCGGCAGCGCGCTGATCCAATATCCCGGGTTCGCGCAGCGCGGCTTCCAGGTCGCCGCGATCTATGACAAGGACCCGAAGAAGGTCGGCTCCCGCTGGAACGGGCTCGTGGTGCGCGACGTGCGCCACCTCGAAGCGGATCTCGAGCGGGAGCCGACCGACATCGCGATCGTGGTGACGCCGGCCGAGGCGGCGCAGGACGTCGTAGACCGCCTGGTCGCGGCGGGCGTGAAGGCGATCTTGAACTTCGCGCCGGTCCGGCTCGCAGTGCCGAGCGACGTGGTGGTGAAGTCCGTCAACATGGCCCTCGAGCTCGAGACGCTCAGCTTCGCGCTGGCCAACCGGTAGGGGATCGGCGGCCCGCCCATCGGCGGCGCGGCCCGGCGTCGTCGACCTCGAAGCACCCCGCGGGGTATCACCCCGGCGTCCTCGAGTGGAGCGACGTCGCCATGCGCCTAGCAGGCGTGCCGCTGGCCCCGACCCTGTTGCTCGTCGCGGCGACGTTGGTGGCGCAAGCGCCGCGCCACCTCATCCAGCCGCCCATCGTGCCCGATTCCGTGGCGAGGGATCATGTAGCCGAGCTTGTCACGGTCGAAGGTGTGGTGGTGAGTGTCGCAGTATCGGAGCGGTCGGACACGGTGCGCTTGAATCTGGGACCGCTGCGCGCGCGCCGACCTTCTCGGCGGTCCTCTTGCGCCCGGGTTTCTCACGGTTTCCCAACGTGCAGAAGTGGCAGTGGAAACGGGTGCGCGTGACAGGAGTGGTGCAGCTGGATCACGGCCGTCCGGAGATCGTCCTGACCGATCCGACGCAGCTGCGGGGCGCCACCTGGTACGTGTTTCCGGCGCGTCCGGCCGCCACCTAACTGCGCCCCGGGGCGTAGCGCTGGGGCGGGCATTCAATCTCTACCTAAAGGAAACCCTCTACCTAAAGGAAGCCGCCAATGCGTAGCTGCCCCGTGGTCGGGCTTATCGTGGGGCTCGCGCTCGGCGCGTGCGATAGTGGTCGGGCGCCTGAGCCCGGTCGCGCGCTCGACCCAGCGCACGCGGTGACGCTCAGCGACAGCGTGCGCGCGTTCGCGGGGACCGTCGCGCAAGGGGTATCGCGAGATGGTCCGACGGCCTGGCGCGGTTTTTTCGAAGACAGCCCGGCGTTCTTCATGGCCAGTGAGGGCCACCTCGTGTTCCCGACGAGCGACGCGGCGACGCGCGCGATCCAGGGTCTGGCGCGGCACTTCGCCCGCATCGAGCTGCGTTGGGGGCAGGGGTTGCGGGTGGATCCGCTCGGGCCGGGGCTCGCGGTGGTGGCCGCGTCGTATACCGAAGTGCAGGTCGATAAGGCTGGCCGGAGAGTCGAGGAGGCGGGCTTCTTTACGGGCATCGCGGAGCATCGCGACGTGGGCTGGCAGTTCCGCGACGCCCACTGGTCGGTGGCCGGGGCGCCGTCCCGCATCCCGTGAGCGCCCCCCGCGAGGGGGCGGAGGACCGATGATCCGCCGCTGTGACGACGGCGACTTTGAGGTGGTGTGGAGCATCATCAACGATGGCGCGCGGGCCTACCAAGGCATCATCCCCGCCGATCGTTGGACCGAACCGTACATGGCGCGGGAGCAATTACAGGAGGAAATCGCCGATGGTGTGGTGTTCTGGGGCTACGAGGAGCAGGGGAGGCTCACCGGCGTGATGGGCCTGCAAGAGGTGCAGGACGTGACTCTGATTCGCCACGCCTATGTGCGCACCAGGAGCCAGAAGCGAGGGGTCGGAGCCCAGTTGCTGTCGCATTTGCGGGAGCTGGCGCGCGGGCCCGTGTTGATTGGCACGTGGGCTGACGCGAGCTCGGCGATCCGCTTCTACGAACGGCACGGCTTTCAGGTCGTGAGCCCCCAGGAGAAGAGCCGGCTCCTCAAGAAGTATTGGACCGTGCCCGAACGCCAGATTGACACCTCGGTGGTTCTCGCCGATCCGAACTGGCGGGAAGCGCAGCGCGATCGCACATAACGCTCCGGGCTCGTGCTCCGGGGCGAGGCCACCCGAGAGCTCCCCGTTGCACGGCTTCCGAGGACCCACCGCGCGATCGCGGGCCGCGGGCTTCCGATGCGAGAGCGGCCGGGCGACGGTCGGGCGATCGATGGTGGTGTTAGATTTTCCGCCATGCCGCGCGTGCGTGTGACGTCCGAGATCGGCCCGGTGCGGGCGGTGCTCGTCCATACCCCGGGGCGCGAGCTCGTCGCCGTCACCCCGGGAAACCGCGCCGACTATCTCTACGACGACATCATCGATCTCGAGCTCGCCGAGCGCGAGCATGGGCGGTTCGTGGCGGTGCTCGAGCGCTTCGCCCAGGTGTACGAGGTGCGCACGCTCCTGACCGAGCTCGTGGCGCGGCCCGACGTGCGGGAGTTTCTCGTGACCCGGGCGCTCGAGGTGGTGCCCTCGGACGTGCTCGCGAAGCAGCTGACGGCGCTCGCCCCCGAGGCGCTCGTGGCGTTGATGGTGGAGGGCGCGGTGGAGGAGGCGGGCCCGATCGCCCGGGCCCTGAACGAGACGGGCTACGCCCTGCCGCCCTTACCGAACCTGTTCTTCACGCGCGACGTCGGGATCGTGATCGGCGAGCATTCGATCATCGGCTCGATGCGCCACGGGGTGCGCTGGACGGAGGAGCTGCTGGTGAAGGCGCTGTTCCGCTACCACCCCTGCCTCGAGAACGCCGGGATTCTGTACGACGGCTCCGAGGAGAAGCGCAACAACTACACGCTCGAGGGTGGGGACGTGCACCCGCTGCGACCCGACCTGGTGCTCCTGGGGTTCAGCGAGCGCTCGAGCCCGGCCGCGCTCGACCACTTGTGCGATTTGGTATTCGAGCGCTGCGCGGTCACGGACGCGCTCGTGGTGGTGCTGCCGACCGAGCACACGGCGATCCATCTCGACATGATCTTCACGCAGCTCGACCGCGAGCTGTGCTGCATCTACCCGCCGCATTTCGTCGGGGCGGAGCGGCTCGCGGTGCTGCATCGCCGCAAGAACTCCGCGGGGGTCAAGGAGATGCCCAACCTGTTCGCGGCGCTCCAGGCGGTGGGTCAGCCGCTCGAGCCGGTGTTCTGCGGCGGCTCGAGCCGCGCGCTGCAGGAGCGAGAGCAGTGGTCCTCGGCCTGCAACTTCTTCGCGGTACGACCGGGGGTCGTGATGACCTACGCGCGTAACGAGGCGACGCTGGGCGAGCTGGCGCACGCGGGGTTCGCGGTGGTGCCGGCCGCGAGCCTGCTCACGGGCGAGGCGACGCTGGGCGACGAGGAGCGGGCGGTGATCACGCTGGAGGGGAGCGAGCTGGTGCGCGGGGGCGGCGGGCCTCGCTGCATGACGCTGCCGCTGCGGCGGGACGACCTCTGAGCGGCGTCGTCGCCTACCCCTCGGCGAGCCTGGCCCAGCGGGCGGTCGCCTACCTCGAGACCGGCCCGGCGGCGAGCGGGGCGCTGGTGCGCGACGTGTTGGGGCTGGCCCGCACACCGCGCGGCGTGGCGGAGCGGCTCGCCGCGACCCTGCTCGCGGCGGACCCCCGGGTCGCCCGCACGGCCGACGGACGCTGGACGCTCGAGCGGGCGGGCGCGAGCCCGGCCCTCGAGTGCTGTCGCTTCGCGGTGGTCGACGTCGAGGCCACGGGCCCGAGCCCGGCCCAAGGCGGCCGCATCATCGAGCTCGCCGTGGTGGAGCTGGCCGGCGACGGTCCGCGGCTGGCGTTCGAGACCCTGGTGCAGCCCGGGCAACCGATCGCGGCGGCGGTCGCGCGGCTCACCGGCATCACGGACGGGGTGGTGCGCGACGCCCCGCGCTTCGGGGCCGTGGCGGACCGCCTGGTGGCCGCGCTCAGCGGCCGCGTGTTTGTGGCGCACCACGTGCAGTTCGACTGGGGGCTCGTCGCGGGCGAGCTGGCGCGCTCGCGCGCGCTGCTCTTGGCGGGCCCGCGGCTCTGCACGGTGCGGCTGGCGCGCCGGCTGCTGCCCCGGCTCGCCAGTCGCTCGCTCGATGCGCTGGCGCAGTATTTCGGCTTCGCGATCGCCGGGCGGCATCGGGCCGCTCCCGACGCCCTGGCGGCCACGCGGATCCTCGCCGAATTGCTGGGGCTGGCGCGGGCGCGCGGCGCCACGACGCTGGCCGACCTGCTGACGCTGCGCGCGCCGCGCCACGGGTGCCGCGCCAGTGCCGGCAGCCCCGCTCCCGCCTCGTCCGGCCCCTCCGGCCCCTCCGGCCGCTCCGCCCCTCCCGCCGCCACCGTCGCGTCGTGACCACCACGACGTTTACGGTGGGACGGTTGACGTGCCACGCGCTCGAGGCCGGCCGCCAGCACCTCGACGGCGGCGCCATGTTCGGCGTCGTCCCCAAGCCGTTGTGGGCGCGCCGCGTCGCGCCCGACGAGCGCAACCGCATCCCCCTGGCGCTGCGCTGCCTCCTGGTCGAACACGACGCGGGCCTCGTGCTCGTGGACACCGGGCTCGGCAACAAGGAATCGGCCAAGTTCACCGAGATCTACGGCGTGGAGAACGCGGGGCGCGACGGCCGCACCCAGCTCGAGGACGCGCTGGCCGAGCTGGGGCACGGCCCCGCGGACGTGCGCTGGGTGATCAACACCCATCTGCATTTCGATCACGCCGGCGGCAACACCTACCGCGATGCGGCGGGCGCGGTGAGCTTGAGTTTCCCCCAGGCGCGCTACGTGGTGCAGCAGGGCGAGCTCGACTTCGCGCGGCACCCCAACGAGCGCACCGGGGCGAGCTATCTGCCACCCAACTTCGAGCCCGTCGCGTTTGCGCTCGTCGCGGGGGAGGCGGAGGTCGTGCCCGGGATCCGCTGTCTGCCGACCCCGGGGCACGTGCCGTTCCACCAGTCGATCCTGGTCGAGAGCGGCGGGGAGCGCGCCTGTTTCCTGGCCGATCTCGTGCCGACGACGGCGCATCTGCCGCTGGCCTGGATCATGGGCTACGATGTGGAGCCGCTGGTGACGCTGGAGTCGAAGCGGCGGCTGTACGCGCGGGCCGAAGCGGAGGGCTGGCTGCTCGTGTTCGAGCACGATCCCGCGGTCGTGGCGGGGCGGTTGCGGCGTGACGGGGCGGGGTTCGGGCTTGTGGCTCCGCTCGGGGTCGGCTAATTTAGGCGCCGACAACACGGCAAGCGGGCGCCGCTCGGCGCCTCACCCGCTCTGCCTCTCCGCCAGACGCGCGGCGGAGAGTGCTCCAGGGTTCCGAAGCAGCGCCTCGCCGACACACGGGGTGTCCGGGCGAGGAGGGCGGATTCCGGGGCGGTCTGGAATCCGCTCTTCATTTGTTCGCGGAGGAGAACAGCACCTGGCGATCGAAAGCACCAACAACAAGGCGCCGCGCATCCGGGTCAACCGGCAGATCCGGATCAGTCCCATCCGGGTGATC
>WNFJ01149282.1_pt2 | contig 13372 bp, 11 predicted proteins | sample 5400461 | NCBI WGS metagenome assembly WNFJ01 (sample SAMN13153349, study PRJNA577476) | soil metagenome | isolation source: 115 cm saprolite on Douglas fir-dominated hillslope | place: USA:California | collected 2013-09-17 | reverse complement strand
CTGGCACCGCTCCTGCCGTCACGTGAAGTGTGGTTTTGAATAACGGACGCCGGAAATGAGAAGCAAATCCGGCCAGGAAAATCACGACTTACGAAAAAATTGGTGGGCCCGCTAGGATTTGAACCTAGGACCAACGTGGCAATAGAAAAGCTATGTTGCTGATTCGTTTAGCCTCTAGCTGTGTCATACATCACGATTTGGGGGGGTATTTGGGGGGTTCTGTTCTCAATCTGTTCTCGATTTTGAACCTGTAAATGAACCTTAATTTTGCACCTGAAAACTCAATTCTCAGAAGGAGCATTTTGGAGTTATTGGGAGGCCCTTTTTTGGGGATTGTTCTCGACTTCGAACCTGTATCCGAACCTTAATTTCCCCAGAACGTTTCAAGCGCCTCTGCGCCAGAACTATCTTCTCGGATCCGGAAGCCGCAAACATATTACTAGCAAGGAGCTGGAGGTCCCAATTCTCCCCGGTACGCATAAGCTCTGCACTACCGGCATGAGGGCGTCACGAGTGCCTGGCGTCAGACGCAGGATATCAAAAATCCTATTATTTCCGTCGGCAGCGTCGTGGGCACACTCGGCGGCGCATCCCACCTTGGCCATTGTCGCCGTGGCGCTGCCGCAAGCGGAATACATCAGCCAGCAGATGAAAGCGCTCAATAACTGAATCACAAAAAATTCTATTGCGCGAAGCAAGAAGGAGGTGGTGAAGCGGGCAAGCCAGGAACCTGAAACCCGCTGCCGAAGCCAGAAATGCCAAGTAGTTGGCTTTTCAAGCATTTTCTTGCGTCGCGTCGCCATGGCCTATCGGCCGATGCAGAACGGGCACGTGGAAAGTTTTCACGGGAAGTTGCGGCCCTTCGGTCGCCAGCGGCTACCTGCGAGCCGCAACTCGCTCCACTGCCGGGTGGAGAAGCTGTGAAGTTAGACGATTCGAGTGTCGCATGATTCCGTCCGCGGAGGTACGGAGCGGATCAATGTGATGCACAACTTGATTACGCTTTGCGTCGGTTTGTCATGGCAAATGTCAAGGAGGGCGCCGGTAGAAACAGCCGCCCAGCATGAAAATCTCAATTTGCGGGTGGTGGTATGCTTGCGGGGTCTGTAGCACCGAATCTCTTTAGGATATTGCGAGTTGCTTGTTGCGCTTCGGGATTGGTAAGCACAGGATGGCCCCATGCGAAGTCGTCCAGTCCCCAATTCCAATCCATAGAACCTGTGGCCACAACGGTGCTACCTGCTGGCGTGACATAAGACGTCATATCCGAGTAGAGGAGCCGACCAGCCATGTCATGATAGGGAGAGTGTGCAATACGCCGTGTCGACCGGGGAGCATGGTCGTATGTTCGATCGGCTTCATAACCCAAGAGGCCAGTAAGGTGATCTCCAGCTTTCAGTCCCGTGTTCTCAAAGACCCAGCTCGAACCATCTTCGATTACGATGTCTTCTCGTCGGTCGAAAGGAAACCAACTCTCATACATGACTCCAATCAGCGCATCTTCTGGCCGGTTGACTGGCGGTTTCCGGAATTGCGTTGTGGTTAGGAAATTGACCCATCGAAATCTACCCACAGGATCCAGCGATGCGCTCTTATAACAAACGATCGTACGGTCGGGATCACCCGTAGCAGGGCTGGGTTCGAGCCGAATCTGCCAGTAGGCGGTATTGGCGCCAAAGAAGCCCAAACTCACTCCATTGTCTCGTGCTCTCTCCACATTATCGCGCATTTGCCAGGACCAATATTCGTCGTGCCCCACCGATAAGAACGCCTTGTGCTGCAGCAGCAGCTGACCACGGACATGGGTGTCGACATCGCTCGAGTAAGTGACATCGTAACCCTCTCGTTCAAGGAACCGGACCATGTTGCACTCCCACAAGAGTAAGTGCCCTGCTCCTTCTTCGGATACGAATGGCCGATTGAACGAAACCTTGTAAGCGCGTGGTTTCGTGTAGAGAGACCAGTCGCCCCAGTCGTTGTAAGCCTCGTATGTTGTCACACTCGACTGAAACAGCAGATCTGATGACCGCTCGTCATCACGCACGACAAAAATGACATATCTTTGCTTGCCGCTCGATCCGCCGGTAAGCTTAACTAGGTATATACCGCTAGCCCATTCGGTCGGATCCGATGAGTTAGGGATGTGAAGCACATACGGATCGTCCCATCGGCACTCCACGAGGCGTGTTTCCGCGTCTGGTAAAGGCATCGGTTGCCTTGTCCCTGTACGAATAATCGGTGGCGCCACTGCCCTGCCACCCATGCCGCTATACCAGCCCAATCGGAAGATCTCCATCATATACGTCGGTTCGGCAGTGTTCACAAAGATACTGATATCCTCGCCGCGGTTCACGCTGGTCAGTGAGGCGAACCCTTCGATCTCTCGGTTCGTTGCTGGGTTGGTGATCTGCCAAGCGGTGGTGCCCAACTTGGTATTCTCGGCCTTAATGGTCCAACGTGCCGACAGGACACCGCCCAGGTCCCTCGCGACGCCACCTCCGGCACACCCCGAATTTAGCGAACTTGCAACGACAAGAGTTGCAAGGAAGACAGCTCCTTTGGACAATGGCCCACCTTTCAACCTCAAAGGACACTTTCTCTGACTCGATTTTGGCTTCAGTGGGAGCAGCTCCACCCTAGGGGGACTTAGCTAAACCACTTTCTACGAAGTGACTCAACAGGCGCAATAGGCCGAGCAAACCACCGTTTTTGGTACCGGCGGTTCAGTACTCTTCCTCCGCAGTGTCCTCGCCCAGGCCTTTCTTGAGTACCATCTCCGCAATTGCCAGCGGCATTATTCCTGGAGGCTGGGCCCTGGTGAGCTGTCGTGAAGACAGACCCCTTCGGGCTGCTCTTGTCCCCACGAATTGAGGCAGACAATAATTCGAGCCTGGATCGCTTGTCAAGCGAACAAGTTAGGGCAACCAAACGATGCGTCAGGGCCGTCTCACCCCAACCTCCCGGAAAGGTCGATGAGATTCTGCTCTTTATCGTTCCCCATCCGATGTTATGAGCAGCCTGACCACGCCTTATATCATTTGTCAGAAGTGGCATGATAGAAAACCAGAGTGCGCAACAGGACGCGGTTTCGTTGGCAACTCAAGCGGCATGACTAGGAGGTACGAAGATCCCAGTCAAGATCATCGGAGAAGCAGGGACGTCGGGCGCAGAGCGCGAATGGATCCATGCGGAGTGCCAGCTCGCGATCAAACACCTGAAGAGGTCTGTGGGAGAGCCCCCCTGAGATAGAACTGGAAGTTCAGTGGCAGAACCATGAATTGGGCGAATATCCGACGATTGTTCTGACGCGGGAAGACGCAATGCGTGGCGCGCCATGGAAATACATCGAAAAGTCTGAAGAAGCTTTAAGTGGGTATGGAAACAGGTGAGGGGGTTTCTTACAGCGAAGCGTTCCAAACACCAAGACTCCGCCTGATGGCGGTCCGGCTGCGGAACATCGCCGTGCCGTTTGTTCGGAGTGTTCGATTAAAGAGGGAGGGGCTTCGAGAGAAAGGCGGCTTAAGTCGGTTCTAATCGACGCCACCGCAGGCTGCGATACTATCGGAAACGAAGCAGCGTTGCAGTTGAGCATGCCAGTCTGGTAGTGCAACACGGAAAGTCTGAATCAGGCGGGAGTTCGAAAGAATTGAATATGCCGGGCGAGGCGTGGGAGATCCAAATTCTTGCGTAGAGATGGGGATTACACGCCGCGCAATCATCTGACTTCCCTTAGTGGCGTCAGCAAGCCATTTTGGATTATGCGAGGTGGCTTCTGCTTCCTCAAGGATCGCCTTGGCGAAATCATACCAGGTCGTTTGACCTGCCGCGCTCATGTGGTAGGTTCCACTAACCTCGGAAAAAACAAAACTACGGCCACTGCTCGTACATATCTTGGTCAGGATGTTGGTCGTTGCTGCCGCCACTTCCGATGCGCAGGTTGGAGCTCCGATCTGATCACATACAATTTTTAATTCTTCCCGTTCGGTTGCAAGACGCACAATCGTCATCAGAAAGTTGCGCCCGCGTGTAGCATAAACCCACGCTGTGCGGAAGATCAGATGAGCCAAACCTGAACTGCGAATAGCTTGCTCACCGGCAAATTTTGTTTTCCCGTATACGTTGATGGGATTTATAGAATCGATCTCATCGTAGGGTGCTTTCTTAGTCCCGTCAAATACGTAGTCGGTCGAATAGTGGACCAGAACCGCACCAATTTTCTTGGCTTCCTCGGCCATCAATCCGGGGGCTTCCCCGTTAACAGCTCGCGCCGTCGTTTCGTCTGTTTCCGCTTGATCGACAGCTGTGTATGCGGCCGCATTGACGATAAGTTGCGGCCGAACTTCTCGTATTGTGCGTGAGATGTCAGTGGGATTCGAAAGATCCAATTGATCGTGGCCGGGCGCAACCACTTCACCCAGTTGGGGCAAGAGACGCAAAAGTTCCGCGCCAACTTGGCCGTTCTTTCCGGTCAGCAAGATCACGGGTTTCATTTCCCCGGATGTCCCGGTAGATGTTCTGGGAGAACTTGAGTGAGGGCTGCGTGCCCTGCGTCTTTCTCGGAAACAATCGGCGCGCTCACGCCCCAGCATATTTTGAGATCTGGATCATTCCAAGCGACGCCATACTCGTCTGCTGGTTCGTAGTAGTCGCTACATTTGTACAGAAAATGGACGGTATCCGTGAGGGTTAAGAACCCGTGAGCGAACCCAATCGGAACATAAATCTGATTTTGCTCTTTCGCGGTGAGAAGCACGCTTGCCCATTTTCCGAAGGTAGGTGAGCCGACTCGAATGTCAACTGCGACGTCTAGCGCTTCGCCTTCCACGACACGGCAGAGTTTTGCTTGTGGGTGACGCAGTTGGTAGTGAAGACCGCGCAGTGTCCCCTTGATAGAATGCGAATAGTTGTCCTGAACGAAGGCATCCGCGATCCCGAGGGCGGCGAACTTCGCTTTGTGATACGTTTCGATGAAGAAGCCGCGTGTGTCGCGATGGATGACAGGTCGCAGCTCAAACACGCCAGGAACGGATGTCTCGATTCGTTGCATTAACTCCGATGCTCGCTTGTTCGCACATTTGCGGCAAATTCCGATAGTTATCCGTTGACAGATCAATCAGAAGCTGCTGATCTGGATCGGGCAATCGCACGAAGAGAACTCTCACGATTTTCGTAGTATTTTTCGTAATAGGAGAGGTACTCGCGACTGTGAACGTCGGCAAGCCAATGCCCATAATTCTTATACCAGTCAATGGTCCGGCGGAGGCCATCTTCCAGAGAGATGGCGGGGCTCCAGCCTAGCTCCGCATCTATTTTCTTGCAGTTCAGTGCATAACGACGGTCGTGACCCGGGCGGTCCTCGACATAGGACACTAAGCTCTCGGACTTCCTAGTCAGTTTGAGGATGCGCCTGACTAATGTCAGATTTTCCTCGAGATCTAGTCCGCCGATGTTGTAAACCTCTCCGATTTTGCCCTTCTCCAGGACTGAAAGAATCCCTCGGCAGTTGTCCTCGACGTGCAGCCAATCGCGTTGCTGCTTGCCGTCGCCATAGACGGGGAGAGCCTTGTCGCTGATGGCATTTGCGATCATGAGCGGCACAAATTTCTCGGGGAACTGGTATGGGCCGTAGTTGTTCGAAGACCGTGTGATCACCGCGGGAAACTTGTAAGTGCGGACGTACGACCGAACCAACAGATCAGAGGCCGCCTTCGACGCGGAGTACGGACTGCTCGGCTGCAGGGAGAAATTTTCATCGGCGAAGACCCCTGATGGAATGTCGCCATACACTTCGTCAGTGGAGACATGCACAAACCGGGACACCGAGATTTTACGTGCCACTTCGAGCAGAATGAAAGTGCCCGTGACATTGGTCTGAATTACGGGAGCTGGCTCGTAGATACTTCTGTCGACGTGGGACTCAGCGGCGAAATGAATAACAACATCACAACCATGCATTGCTGCTTCTACTGCGGCGGCATCACAAATGTCGCCTTTCACAAATTCATAATTGGGATTGTCCACTGCTGATTCAAGATTTGCGAGGTTTCCCGCGTACGTGAGCTTGTCATAGTTGACAATCGAAAAATCCGTCTTGGTCTCGAGGACATATCGAATAAAGTTGGAGCCGATAAATCCAGCGCCGCCCGTGACAAAAATCCTCATCGGGCTGCCTCCTGAATCGTGACCGCTGCCGTTTCTTTTATATTTGTCAAATTGGTAGCCTGTGCCGTGCCGATCGTCTGGCAGTGAAACTTTTTGACTTATCGCGCCGATGCTGCAGCCAGCCTCAGTTCCTCGGCGAGCAGCACTTTCTCCCGCACCATTTTCGTGGCGCGCCAGAGCGATTCGAACGTTCCCGCGTCCGTCCACCCTCCGTCGATGACGTCGTAACTGAGCTGCTCTTCGAAAAGAAATGAATTATTGACGTCCGTGATTTCGAACTCTCCACGTCCCGAAGGCCTTAGCGTCCGCACCCGGTCGAACACCGTTCCGTCGTAGAAATACACTCCTATCACCGCGTATGGCGACCCTGGAACTTTGGGCTTTTCCTCGATTCGCACAATTCGCTTCCCTTCGAACACCGGCACTCCGAACCTCTCCGGGTCCCGCACTTCCTTTAGCAGGATCAGCGCGCCCTCCTGCTGCCTTTCGAACTTTTCTCGAGCTCTCCGCACGCTGTTCTCCAGAATATTGTCGCCCAGGATCACGCAGATTTTTTCACCTGCCGCAAAGGGTTCCGCCAGCCGCAGGGCGTCCGCAATTCCTCCTTCGCCTTCCTGGTAGGCAAAGCTGAGTTGGTTCAGGCCAAAGTCTTTCCCGTTGCGCAGCAGCCGCAGAAAGTCTCCCGCGTTGTTGCCTCCCGTCACAAGCAAGATGTCCTGGATTCCGGCTTCCACCAGAGTCTGTAGCGGGTAATAAACCATAGGCTTGTCGTAGATTGGCAGAAGATGTTTATTAGTGACGCGCGTGAGTGGGCTGAGTCTGCTGCCCGTTCCACCCGCTAGAACGACACCTTTCATTCAGGTCCTCCTGATTCAAGAATCAATCGCGTAACGCTTTGGTTTTATCACACGACCGTGTGAGTCGCCCCCATGCGCATCCATAATTCTCTTCGGCTTCGCAGGGTGCATCATTCAAGATGAGCAGCGCGGCGAAGCGTAGGTTTCTCAAAGCACTCTTCCTTTTGACTCGACGCCGCAGCGTCGTTATGCGGCGTTTCCAGAGCAGCCAGACCTTGTGGCATTGCGCGCTGCAGCGCATCCGAAATTGAGGTTCGGACGCCGTCTGTCATGACACTCAGGTCGAACGATTGACGCCGGTCCTCGTGCAATTGAAACAAACAGAGATAGCCTAGGTGCTGGCCTGAATTCGTAATAAGCTGCAACCGTAGCTCCCAATCGGGCTCTGCGCCTATCCCACCTACCCAGCAAAACTGCATCCTGCCCATCGAATCGTAACTCAGCGGTAGGATCATTGAGTCGGGCAACCTGCGGTCGTTCATATTCTCCAAGCGAAATCCGCTGAACCCTAGAGGCTGCAAAGTATCCCGCAGAATCCGGCAAAAAGCCTCGCGATCGGTGCACGTATCCAGCAGTTCCGCGGCTCGCCGAAGGTTGACGTTATTCGCTACAATTCGGTTCCGGAATATGGCGCGCAGAACCGCGTTCAGTTCCGAGAATTCCACGTACCGCAATTGTTGTACACCGGCCACCACCCCAACCGCGATCGCCACAAGCACCAGCGCTATCGTCAACTCTCCGTGTAGCAGTGCCACGCTTAATAGCCCGAATCCCGCCGTCGCTCCGTAGAGAACCAGCACGGCCGCCCGATGTGACAGGCCGCGCTTCAGCAACTTATGGTGAATGTGGTCGTGGTCGCCGTCGAACAATGGCTTTGCCCCGATCACTCTCCTCGCTACCGCCAGCGCCACATCCAGAATCGGCAGGCCCAGCGCAACCACCGGAATTGCCACCGCCACAATCGTCGTTGCCTTTTGCGAACCCGCCAACGCCAGCGCGCTCAACATGAATCCCACAAACAGGCTCCCGGAGTCGCCCAGAAAGATGGACGCGGGATTGGAATTGAATCGCAGGAAACCCAGGATCGCCCCGGCAAGCACTATCGTCATAATCGAAACAATCGAGTTATGCCGAAACAAAGAAATCACAAACATGACCATCGTCGAGAAGAACGCCGACCCCGCCGCAAGTCCGTCCAACCCGTCAATCAAATTGAACGCATTCGTGATCAGCAGCACCCAAAATACAGTCAGTGGCAGTCCGATCGCCGTTCCCAACGCCCCCATGTTCGATAGAAAATCCACGTGATGCACTCCATACCCGCTCCAATACAGCGCCACTCCCGCGCAAGCCTGCACTCCCAATTTCAAGTACACGCCGGCCCCTCGTAAGTCATCGTAAATGCCCAGCGCCAATATGACTGCACTCGCTCCAAAAAGACCTATCAACGGCCGCGCGCCCGCCGTTTCCACCGCCGCTCTGCCTTCTGCGGTCACCAACGCCAGCCCGCACACCACCATAACCGACAAAAATATCGCCACACCGCCAAGCCGCGGCACTGCGCGCTGGTGGATGTGCCGCACCGACACCGGCGGCGCCACCCAACCCTTGCCCACAGCAAAATCCCGCACATACTTTGTCAGAACCAGCGAAAGTCCACAGCTCGCTGCAAAGCACAATAAATAGTTATAAATGATCACACCCTATGCTCCTCCCGGCTTCGGCATTTCACAGAAGCAGGGGCTAATAGTTTTAGGTGCAAATGGAATGAGGACGGCTAAAGGCCCGCGGTTTCCTTCGGCAAAAGAGGTGCACAGTGAACAATCTCGCTCTGGCTTCGCGATTTCGAACCAACCAGTGAGATTAGCTCACAGTAGTAATCGGTGATCCGCTCCCAGGTGTAAAACTCCTTCACGCGCTCAACCACGTTCATCTTCATGCCGGCTATGTCCGCCTTGCCGGAATCCACTAAATCGATACAGGCGCTGACCGCCTGGGGACTAGAGAAAAAGAGGCCTGAGCCGCCAAGCACCTCGCGATTAAACGGGTTGTCATTCGCTATTACAACGTTCCCGCATCCCATCGCTTCCAGCAGCGATGGATTTGTCCCGCCCACGCTATGTCCATGCAGATAAGCCCGGCAGAAAAATCGAAGCGCTTGCACTCTTGCTGTCTCGTAGACCGGCCCGGTAAACAGAACACGATCCCTCTTGCGTCCGACTAGGGATTGCACGTAGGCGCTCTTGCGCACGTGATCGCCAACGAGCACAAGCCGTGTTCGCGTGCCAGAGCCCAAAAAGCCTTCAATGATTTCCTTGATGCGGTTTTCCGGTTCAAAGCGGCACAGCACCAGGTAATAGGAGCCAGGCTCTAAGCCGAAACTCTTCAGTTCCTCAGCACGTGCGCTGCTCACAATTTCGCACCCGTAGGGAATCACGTCGCAAGGGGGCAGTTTCCGGTAACGCGATTGCAAGTTCGCCTTAATGGCAGCCGCATCGGCGATAATCCGGTCTGGCGTCCGCATGGCAATCGCCTCAGCCAAACGCAAGTACCATCGTGCCATCGTGCCCCACTTGCCGCGCGCCCACTCCAGACCGTCCATGTTGATCCACACTTGGCTGCCCCACATTCGCGGCAGCCAGCAAAGCGCCGATGAGCCGTAGCCAAGCATGTAGATCACGTCGAAGCTGGATCGTGCTCGCCATAAACAGGCCGCGTCGTACACCACTGTAACCAGCGGACCGAGATCACGGGTCGGGACGTGTCGAAGTTTTACGCCCTTGTATTCCTCATTGGCTTTTCCGGCGGCTTCACAAAATACAGTGACGTCGTGCCCCCGCTCAACCAGCCGGACGGCTAGCTGCTCCGCAAACGTTTCAAACCCGCCATACCGTGCAGGAATGCCTCGCGCTCCCAGGATAGCTAGCCTCATCTAGTTCCCCGACAATCCGAAGTATCGAAGATAAGCCTCGCGGACAATGCCGGCAGAGGAATCCCATTTGAAGTTCGCCGCTCTACGCAATCCACGGAGAGCCAGATCTTGGCGCACATCACACCTCTCGTCCAATTCGCGGACCGCATCACCGATTTCTCCGACTTTCCCAGGATTTACCAACACGGCGGCGTCCGCGCAGACCTCGGCCAACGCCGTAGACGCGGACGATATGACCGGGACGCCCGATGCCATAGCTTCAAGAACGGGCATCCCGAACCCTTCAGCCCAGCTGCAATAAATGAACGCCTTCGCATTACGAAAGATGGAAGGGAGCTGTTCATCAGAAATGTTCTCAAGAACAACCACGTCTTCCTCAAGCTGAAGTGTGCGAATCAAATCTAGCGCCTCGCTGTAGCCAAAGTGCCGAGGTCCTACGATCACCAACTTGGGTCGCGGCTTATCAAGTCCAGCCCACGCGCGCAAAAGATTCGCGTGATTCTTACGAGGCTCCAAACGCCCTACAGTCAGAAAATACCGTCCCGGCTCCAACCCTGCATTCTCTGCGACCTCTTTTCCTTCCGAGCCCGGAAAAAACCTCTCGCCATCCACCCCATTGTGGATTGTGTGCACTGTGTCGAGGCTGATGCGAAAGGTTTCGGAAATCTGCCTCCGCGAGAAATCGCTGACGGTGAAGACCTTTACGCTCTTGCGTACGGAATGGCGAACTAACAAACGGGAACGGAGAACAAATAATTTGTCAAAGTACTCTGGATGCGATTCAAATAGAATGTCGTGAACGGTCACTGCGGTCGCGCATGGTGAAAACGGTGGTGCGATGTACTGTGTGTGGAGCAGATCCATTCGGTGCTGTCGCGCCAAATGAGGCAACTGCCAAAGAAGCCTGATCGCCGCGGCGGCAGGCCTCATCGCAACCAACGTGACATTAGGGGAGTCAAATAGTCCGCTGAAATTCAGCAATCTCTGAGGGTCTGCCGCCAGAACGATGAAGTCGCACTCAGGTGTGGCGGCTACCACCCGGGAAAAAAGCTCCAGACAATGCGTCCGCGACCCTTGGTAAATCCCATCAACCACGTGTAGATCGAGACCTATTCGAGGACGCTGAATAGAACACCGCTGTAGCCTGCCAATTTCTGATTTCCGCACGGCTCATGCATGAGAAAGCTTTGGACGAATAATTCTCTTGAAATCCATCTCCGGAAAAAACGGGCCAAACGCCAGAACCCATATCAGATATTCCTGAACATTCATGAGATAACTGCCCGTAAGTTGGGTGATGAATACCACCACAAACATCGCTAGCCTAAAGGCATTCCTATAGACGCGAGTACGAAAGAAAAAGTAAAATTCCAAAGCAAACTTAATCAGCATCCCGATAATTCCCAGTTCTGCAAATCCGCCGGCGACCGCATTGGGGATTACACCTATGGTAAAAGCCAAACGGAGATCGGACACATCGGCCAGCTTGGCTTGCCCCAATCCTGCGCCCCATAACAAGCTTTTCGGCTCAGCCACGCTGTAGGCAACGATAAACGAAGAAACCGTGCGGGAATCGGCGGAGGAATCCTGACCTGTGGCAACCAGAGAAAGCCGCTCCGAGATGGGATTAGGCACATACACAAGCCCCGCTACCAAAATCACCATCACTGCAAGGACCAACAACGCTTTCCGCTGCTTGAATACATGGCGAAATGCGACCAGTACTGCCATTCCGATTCCCGCAAGGCTTATACTCAGGCCACCAAACGATTGACATAGTAAAAACGGAATAACAATCATGACTGCATATTGGAGATTCCGTTTTCCCGGATTTTGGAGCAGACGCAAAATCATGAAAACGAGAAGAGGAGCCATGAGGAGGGCATACACCGAAGGCTCCGAAGTCAACAATCTAAGCCGGAAAACTTCGCTCAAACCCTCGATATCATAATCGTCCCATAGAACTCCACGGAGCGGTGTAAAGAACAAGATGACGGCGATCACTGTCGCGCAAAAATTCAGGACAATCAACTGTTCAAAGAAACGCTCCACGCTCTCACATCTCAGAAGTGCCAGAGAAAATGCATACACCGTGATGCAGACCGTCCATAGCAAAAGGCTGGACCGCCCATAATAATACGGAGAGTCAATTCCATTGATTGCGTGCGCCACCACAAATGGGAATAAACATGCCAAGAATTTAAATGTTATCCACCGTTTTCCGTGCCGGAACAGCCAGAGAAAAAACAAGGGCGACAGAATGCCCGTATAAAACAAACCCGTAGGCAGGCCCGCACTATTGAGAAAGAAGTAGAGCACGGCAATGGGCAGGTATTTCTGAACATGAAGAGCATGCCCAGCCGTTTGAACGGTCACGCTCGGCACGCCCGCCGCGCTTACGCTGCCTCCATTCAAGATCCCGCCTCCCATTCTGCGTTCACAACGACGACCTCATATGGAGTAATCCCTTGAACGCCAGCCAGGATGCGTTTGACATCGTCCGAGTTAATTCATCCCCCATGAGCAGCACCCTGGCGCGAAAAAAAACGGCCCTTACCAGGCATCCGCTACACAGAATGCCCCAGGAAAATAGCCTCCAAACTCCCCGCATGTGATGGCTTATGTAGATACCCAGGCCTCTTACTTGTTCTGAAAAACGCGCCGAACTATACCCGCCCAAATGCATATAGCGGATGTGAGGAAGATAGGCGCATTTCAAGCCACCGTCCCACACTCTTTTGCAAAGGTCTACGTCTTCCACATACATGAAGTAGTTCCCCAAAGCCCGCCACTGTTCGGCCCGTATAAGTAGAAAAGAACCTTGCACCCAATCAACTTCATACCCGAAATTGTCGCCGAACTGCTCCGGGTCAATAAGCATGTTGCGCAGAAGTATTAGCCGCAGCGGCGATGGAAACCTTCCCGTGCAGGCTCTCGGGATGCGTTCCCCATTTAGCATATTGATGGTGAGAACGGCGTATTCAGAGCGTCCATCGAGCCAGTCGACCGCCGGACCAATCGGCTCAACCAGCACAGTGTCTGCGTTCAAGAGTAAAATAAATCTGCCCGAAGCCTCTTTTCCTGCCAGGTTGTTCGCCGCGGAGAACCCAAGATTCCGGTTACTGCGGACGATTCGCACCCAGGGATATTCACGGACAACGAATTCAACCGAATCATCGGATGAAGCATTGTCGGCCATAATCACTTCTGTTCCCGGAGGCGCAAACCGTGTTATGGACTCTAAACAGTCGGCCAGATAACGCCTGCTGTTATAGGTGACGAGGAGAATCGAAAGATTCATGTAAAGTGCCAGAAACGTCGATGCCGCATTCAAGCCCCGCTCCCTCCGCGCGCATCAATTCAAGAAAATCGACACACGGCGAGAGATGGCCCGCTGCCCAGTGCGTCGCGATCCCGGGCA
>WNFJ01649870.1_pt1 | contig 13373 bp, 10 predicted proteins | sample 5400461 | NCBI WGS metagenome assembly WNFJ01 (sample SAMN13153349, study PRJNA577476) | soil metagenome | isolation source: 115 cm saprolite on Douglas fir-dominated hillslope | place: USA:California | collected 2013-09-17 | reverse complement strand
CCGGCACGAGCGGCCGCCAACCTCTGCGTATCCGCGCCAACCGGTGGCAGGCGACGCACAAGCCTGATATGCACGCGCTATGGGGGCTACGTCTGGCATCGGCAGTGGCGCGGCGGGTCCGTGGTACCGCGTTCAGGCCATGACGGCCGATGGGCGCCGTGGAGCTACCGCGGAGCGTGACTACGCGTCCGTCCTGCCGGCCGTGCTGAACGCCGCGCTGCACCGTCGGCCGTTTGTCGCGGGGTGGCTGTCCCGGGGCGGCGGCGCGCCGCTCGAGCTGATCACCAACGCCGGACCGCTCCCCGAGCCTGGCCGGGTGATCGGGCCTGGCCGGGTGATCGAGCCGGGCCGCGTGATCGCCATCGAGGCGAGCGGGCTGGTCGAGGCGGGCCGGGTCGCGGGGCCCGGCGGGGCCGTCGAGGCGGGCCGGGCAGCGGGGCCCGGCGGGGCCGTCGAGGCGGGCCGGATCCTCGAGCCGGGGCGGGCCGTCGTCATCGGGCCGGGCGGGCGCGACGAGCCCAACGGGACCATCGAGCCCAACGGGACCACCGAGCCCAACGGGTTCATCGAGCTCGGCGGGACCATCGAGCCCAGCAGAACCAGGGAGCACAGCAGGCCTAACGAGGCCAGCGGAGCCGCCGGGGCTAAGGAACTGCTGTTCCCGTGGGGCGCCCGCGGCGTGCCGATGCCGGGCGGGCTGCTCGCCGACCTCGACCGGCTCGTCTGGGCGCCCTGCCCGGGCCGACAGGCCCCGGCGCTCGGGTGGGATCCCGTGCAGCCGTTCGGGGACGCGCCCGCAGGGCAGCCGGGCCGCGACGCGCCCCCGGGACGCCGGGGCGGCGACCAGGACGGCAGGTACCCCACGCTGTTCGAGTCGGCGCTGGTGACGCTCATGGCCAGGCCGTTCGGCTGGCTGGTGGTCGCCGAGCCCTCGGACCTCATCGACGCGGAGATCACCGAGCTGCGTACCCAGCTGAACGTGCTGCGGCGCTACGACGAGGAGCACTCCAGGTTCGACGTCAGCCGCGCCGAGCGCCGCCTGGCCGAGCTTGACGCCTTCAGGGAAGCCGGGCTGTGGAACGTGCGGGTCCTCGCCGGGGCGGCGACTGCGGAGGAGCTGAGGCTGATCGCCCCCGTGCTCGTCGGCTCGGTCGACCTCGCCGCCCACCCGTACCGGCTGCGCAGCGCCGAGCAACCCCGTGACCTGGCCGACGCGCTCGCGGCCAAGCTCGCGGACCCGGTCGACGGCGCGCAGGTTCCCTTCGCCGCCACCGCGGGGGCCCTCGCGGCCCTCACCGGCCTGCCGCGCGGCGAGGTGCCGGGCGTGCGGGTGCTCGACCCCGGCTGCTTCGACGTGACCAGCGAGACCACCGGCGAGGCCACCGCCGATAGCGCCGGCGAACCGGGGGGCGTCGACACCCAGGAGGAGCGAGCCATCGAGCTCGGTGCGATCCTGGACGGCCAGGACCGCAAGGTCGGAACGTTCCGGGTCCCGCTCGCCACCCTGAACCGGCACGCGTTCGTCACGGGTGCCACCGGCGCGGGCAAGTCACAGACCGTCCGGCACATGCTGGAGCAGCTGACCCGGGCGGGGATACCGTGGCTCGCGATCGAGCCGGTCAAGTCCGAGTACGCGGCGATGGCCGGCCGGATCGCGGGCACCGGGCACGTGACGGTGATCAATCCGTCCGATCCGGCGGCGGTGCCGCTGTCGGTGAACCCGCTTGAGCCCGAGCCGGGCTACCCGGTCCAGGCCCACATCGACATGGTGCGGGCGCTGTTCCTGGCCGCCTTCGACGCCAGGGAGCCGTTCCCGCAGATCATCTCGCAGGCGCTGCAGCGAGCCTACGAGGGCTGCGGCTGGGACCCGGTCACGGGAGCCGGGCGCCCCGGCGCGGCGGCCCCTCCGGCCGTCCCGACTCTGGCCCAGCTGCAGCGGGCGGCGCTCGAGGTGATCGAGGACGTCGGCTACGGACGGGAGCTGCGGGCCGACGTCCGCGGCTTCGTGGACGTGCGGCTGCGCTCGCTGCGAACCGGCTCCGCGGGCCGGTTCTTCGAGGGCGGGCACCCGGCCGACATCGCCGAGCTGATGCGCCGCAACGTGGTGCTGGCGATCGAGGACGTCGCCAACGACGAGGACAAGGCGTTCCTCATCGGCACGCTGATCATCAGGCTGGTCGAGCACCTGCGGATGCGGGCGCGCGCCCACCCGGCCGACGGCCTCGCGCACGTGATCGTCATCGAGGAGGCGCACCGGCTGCTGCGCGCCAGCCGGGAGGGCGCCGGCGCCCACGCGGTCGAGCTGTTCGCGAGCCTGCTCGCGGAGATCCGCGCCTACGGCGAGGGGATCATGGTCGTCGAGCAGATCCCGGCCAAGCTGGTCCCGGACGTGGTGAAGAACACAGCGCTCAAGGTGCTGCACCGGCTGCCCGCGCAGGACGACCGGCAGGTCGTGGGCGCCGCCATGAACCTGGACTCCGACCAGTCGCGGCAGGTGGTCTCGCTGCGGCCCGGGGTGGCCGCCGTGTTCGCCGACGGGATGGACCGGCCGCTGCGGATCCAGGTCCCGTTCGGCGGCACCAGGGAGCGGGGGCCGCGGCCCCGCGACCGCTCGGTCCCCGTCCGCGGCAGGCGATCGGCGGCCTGCGGCCCGGTGTGCGTTTCCGGCCGCGCCTGCAGCCTGCTGGAGCTGCGCGCGGCCGACCTGCTCGCCGGCGCGCCGGAGGACGCCTGGCTGCGGATCTGGGCCGAGGCGCTGGTGCTCGCGTTCCTGACCAACCGGCCGCTGCCCGTGGTGCCCGCGCCGCTGCGCGCCCGGTGGGCCGTGCTGGAGCAGCGGCTGCGCGAGTGCCTGCTGGCGACGGCGGTGGACAGGTCGCTGCGAGGCCGGTCCCTGGCCGTCCGTGCCTATTACGATCCGCAGCGCCTGTCCGCGGCCACCGCGGCCACCGCGTTCAGGCTTCTGGAGGGGGGCAAGGGAGCCGGGGCCCCGCCTGGTCCTGAGTGGGTGATCCCGCAGCTGCAATGGCTGCACGAAGTCGAGCGGGTGTGCCCGCTGAACGGCAGCCCGCCCGACCCGTTTGCCACGGCACCGCTGCTCGAGTACCGGCTGGAGGGCCTCGCCGACCGGCCCGACGTGCGGATCGGGCAGCGGGTCAGCGGGCTGCGCAGGCACCCGCTCTCGATGGAGCTGGCCCGCAACCGGCAGCCCGCGTGGACCGTCCTGCTCGGCGAGGATGAGCAGCGCGGCTTCGCCGACGACCTGGCCGCGGTCGTGATCGGCGTGAGTCATCGCGGGCAGCTGCGCCAGGCCGCCGGCGAGATGGGGATCGTCGGCTGGCTGGAGGCGGTGCTCTCCTGGCCGCGCCGGTTCATCGTCGGCAGCGACGACCAGGTAGCGGCCGCGGCGCCCGCGTCGGCCCCCGTGGCCATATAGCATCGGCGGCCATGGGAAAGCTTCCGCTGCGCGCGCGCCTGGCCACCACCGTCGCCGGCGCGGCGGGACGGATGTCGCGGCTGTCCGGCCGCGGCGACGGGTCCGTGATCGGCGGCGCGGTCGGCCTGCGGATGGAGCCCGACCTGCTCCGGCTGCTCGCCGCCGACCGCCAGATCGTGCTGGTGACCGGGACGAACGGCAAGACCACCACGACCAGGCTGATCACCGCGGCGCTCGAGGCCCTCGGCCAGGAGGTCGCGACCAACGCGTTCGGCGCGAACATGGAGGCCGGGCTCGCGTCGGCGCTCGGACGGGCCCCGGACGCCCCGTTCGGAGTCCTTGAAGTTGACGAGCGGTACCTGCCCGCCATGATCGAAACGACCCGTCCCCGGGTCGTCGCGCTGCTGAACCTGAGCCGGGACCAGATGGACCGGGCGGCCGAGATCTGGCTGGTGGCAAGGCGCTGGCGGGAGGCGCTGGGCCAGGCCGCCGACTGCCATGTGGTCGCCAACGCCGATGACCCGCTGATCGCCTGGGCGGCCGGCGCGGCGAGGCAGGTGACCTGGGTCGCGGCGGGCCAGCGCTGGCACGAGGACTCCTGGTGCTGCCCCAACTGCGGGTCGCACCTGCGCCGGGACGACCTCGGCTGGCGGTGCGGCGAATGCGGCCTGGCCCGGCCCGCGACCAGGTGGGTGCTCGCTGTCGAATCGGTCGTCGACTCCGGCGGCCGGGTCCGCGAGCTGGCGCTCACGCTGCCGGGCCGGGCGAACCGGTCCAACGCGGTGATCGCGCTGGCGGTGGCCGATGTCTTCGGCGCGGACATGGACCAGGCGCTGCCGCGGCTGCGCGAGGTGCGCTCGGTGGCCGGCCGGTATACCCAGATTGAGCGCCGCGGGCGGAAACTGCGGCTGCTGCTGGCCAAGAACCCGGCCGGCTGGCTGGAGGCGTTCGACGTGCTCACCCCGGCGCCGGCGCCGGTGCTGCTGGCGGTGAACGCGCAGGGGCCGGACGGCAAGGACACCTCCTGGCTGTGGGACGTGGACTACCGGGTGCTGCGCGGCCGCCCGGTGCTGGTCGCCGGCGAGCGCAGGCTGGATCTCGCGGTCAGGCTGGAGGCGGACCAGGTGGGGTTCACGCTGGTCGACAACGTCGACGATGCCGTGGACCGGGTGCCGCCCGGCGGCCTCGACGTGATCGCCAACTACACGGCGTTCCAGCAGATCAGGACGGCCCTGGGCCGGGCTCAATGAGAACGGGCCCGGTGAGTAGCGGCCCCGCGTGGAGGGCAGGCAGATGACCAATCCCCGCCATCGTGCTCCGGGGCCGACGCCCGAGCCGCCAGCGTCGGCGCGGCCGGGCCGGCGTCGGCGCGGGTCGAGCAGCCTCCGGCTGGTCTGGGTCTACCCGGACCTGCTCAGCACCTACGGGGACCGCGGCAACCTGCTCGTCCTCCAGCGCCGGGCCAGGCTCCGCGGCATCGGCGCCGAGTCCATCGAGGTGCACGCGGACCAGCCGGTGCCCCGTTCGGGCGACATCTACCTGATGGGCGGGGGCGAGGACCTGCCGCAGATCCTCGCCGCGCGGCGGCTGCGGGCCGATGGCGGGCTGGCCGCGGCGGCCCGCGCCGGGTCCGTGGTCTTCGCCGTGTGCGCGGGATACCAGGTGCTGGGCACGGAGTTCGGGGGCACCGAGGGCGAGCCGGTGCGCGGGCTCGAGATTCTCGACATCCGCAGCGGCCGCGGGGAGCGGCGCGGAGTCGGCGAGATCGTCGCCGACGTGGACCCCGGGCTCGGCGTGCCGCGGCTCACCGGCTTCGAGAACCACCAGGGAGTGACCAGGCTCGGGCGCGAGGTCCGCCCGCTGGCCCGGGTCACCGTGGGGGTGGGCAACGGCGACGGAACGGAGGGCGCTTACGCGGGCCAGGTGCTGGGGACCTACCTGCATGGTCCCGCGCTCGTGCGCAACCCGGGACTGGCCGACCTGCTCCTCACCTGGGCCGCGGGGCCGCTGGCGCCGCTGGACGCGGCCGAGGAGAGCTGGGCCCGCCGGTTGCGTGAGGAGCGCCTCGCGGCCGTGCCCGGATAAGCCCCGGGGTGAGGCGGGGCGGGCCTGGGGGACGCGGGCGGGTCAGGCCGTGGGGCGGGCGGGGTCAGTACACCAGCGCCTGCGCGCCGTCGGCCATGATCTCGGCCAGGAACGTGGACGCTCCAGCGATGCGGACTCCCTTGATCGTGTCGTCGGCCGTTATGTCCCGGCGGGACGCGCACTGCGTGCAGACGGTCACCGTGCCCTCATCGAGAACCTTGGCCAGGAGCTGCGCGAGCGGCGCCGCATGCGGCAGCGCAACGCCGTCGGCCCGGTCGGGCAGGGCGAACCACGCGGCCTCGCCGGTCAGCCAGAGGGACACCTGAAGCCCGCTCGCGACGGCCGTCGCGGCGACGGTGAACGCCTGATTACACCGTTCCTGGTCGTCCTGGCCCGCGGTGACCTTGACGACTAGGGATCGGCGAGCCATGCAACGGAGCCTAACGCGGATGGGGAGCCCGCGTAGCGCTCTGCTTTCCCCTCGCCTCCGGGGCGCTTCCAGGCACCGCCTTCCGTCGCCGCTCGTTCCTCGCTCCTCAGTCCAGGCGGCGCCGCGCGCCTTCGGCTCGCCCAGCGGGGTAACTAACTTATAACGGCCCCCGTTGGCGCTCTGGGGCCACTGACCCTCATACTCGAGATAAGTACCTTTCGCGGAACCGGTGGAGGAGGGCCAGCTCTAACCGGGGGAGGGCGCCTGTGAGTCTCCGGCATCTCTGGCGTGTCGCGTTGCTGATCATTGTGGGCTTGTCGGTCGCCGGATGCTTCGCTCCCGATTTCACGTACGTGGCGGACTCATCCGACAACGCGTACTTCAAGGTCCCGCCGAGCTGGCACGAGGTGAGCCCGTCGAGCCTGGAGGCGGTTCAGGGCCAGTCGGGGAGCCAGGGCACCTATCTGTGGTCCCGGGCCTATGACGACTCCGCGACGCCGTCGGTCAAGCACGTCTTCTCAGCGTCGCCGAGACCGGTCGTCTACGCGAGCGTCCTGGGCCTGTCCTCCTCCCAGCGCGACGCCGTGTCGTTCAACAGCATGCGGGACCTGCTGCTGCCGGTGACGTCGGCGGCGCGCAACGCCGCGTCCGCGGCCCACATCGGGCTTGCCGGGTTCGCCTCGCTTGCCGATGAAGTCATTACCGACAGGAACCACGATCGTGGCATCCGGGAGATATTCGACTACAACCTCGGAACCACACCGGAGACGTTCGACCTGACGGTCATGGCGAACAGCACCACGACCAAGCTCTACTTCCTGCTCGTGCACTGCTCGGCCACCAGCTTCGTCGCCAACTATCCCGAGATCGAGAAGGTCGTCGGATCATTCACGCTAGGAGGAGGATCCTGATGCCTTTCCGCTCCAGGAAGCCCGGCGCGGGTCCCAGCCCTGGTCACCCCGGCAACGTCCACACCGAACGCCTCAGAGACTCCGACCGGCCCACACGCAAGCCGCTCGCGCCCTGGGACAGGCTGAAGTTCCTCGCCCTGCTGGTGCTGATCTGGTTCGTGCTCGTGTGGTCGGACATGGCCAACAACCCGGTGATCGGGTTCGTCGATGCGGCGCGCCAGCAATTCACGCTGGCGGCCTGGGTCGAGGTCCTGATCGGCCTGGAGGTCCTGCGGCAGCTGCACTTCCTGGCGTCGGAGCGCTGGGCGGGCTACCACCGGCTGTGGAGCCGGGGCGTCTTCGGCCGCACCGACCGGGTCGCCCACCGGCTGAGCGACTGGACCAGGTTCCGGATGGCGCGGGCGGCGAAGTGGCTGATCGTGATCGCCCTCGCCGCCCTGCTACTCGGCAAGGCCTACCACACCTCGCCCGTGCACGGGCTGTTCCTGCTGCCGGGCACGATCATCCACGCGCTGCCGATCATCCTCTACAGTTCGTCGCGATCTTCTGGTTCATGTCCAAGGGCGGGGTGGACGTCTACTTCCCCGACGACGTCTCGACCCGGTTCTCCGACGTCTGGGGCCAGGACCATGTGCTCGAGCGGGTCAAGGAGAACATGCTGTTCCTGGAGGATCCCGAGTCGATCGAGCAACACGGCGGCCACGTCCCGGGCGGCATCCTACTCTGGGGGCCGCCGGGCACCGGGAAGACGCTGATGGCCGAGGCGGTGGCGGGCGAGACCGGCAAGCCGTACGTGTTCGTCGACCCGGGCGCGTTTATCAACATGTTCTTCGGGGTTGGCATCCTCAAGGTCAAGTCGCTGTTCCGCAAGCTGCGCAAGCTGGCCGTCCGGTACGGCGGGGTCATCGTGTTCTTCGACGAGGCCGACTCGCTGGGCAACCGCGGTGGCAGCGTCGGGGTCCAGGGCGGCGGCACCTACAGCCCGGCGAGCCAGTTCGAGTCCTGCCACGGGTTCTGCTATCTCTCGCCGGATGCCCAGTCGGCGCTGTTCGCGGAGGCGCTGAAGGCGTCCCCCGCTCCCCGGCCGGCGGGCCGGTTCCGGCAGATGATCCCGGGCATGGGCATGGGCGGGGGCGGCATGGGCACCCTGCAGGCCCTGCTGACTGAGATGTCCGGCCTGAAGAAGCCCCGCGGGTTCTTCAACCGGGTCGTGCGGCGGACGCTCGGCATGCGCCCGAAGCCGCCGCCGAAGTACCGGATCCTGGTCATGATGGCCACGAACATGCCCAGCGCGCTCGACGAAGCGCTGCTGCGTCCCGGCCGCCTGGACCGGGTCTACCGGGTGGGCTACCCGTCGAAGGAGGGCCGCCGCCGCACCTACCAGGGCTATTTCGGCAAGGTCAAACATGATCTGACGCCGGACCAGATCGACCACCTGGCGACGATCACACCGTACGCCACGGGTGCCACGATCAAAGACCTGGTCAACGAGTCGCTGATCGTCGCGCTGCGCGACGAGCGGGACACGATCACCTGGACGGACGTGCTGCGGGCCAAGCTGCTGAAGAGCGTCGGCCCGTCCGAGGGCGTGGAGTACATCGAGCGCGAGCGGCACGCGGTCGCGCTGCACGACGCAACGTCATCGACACGGCGACCATCCAGAAGGGCGCGGACTACCTCGGCTTCGTGAAGCCGATCCCGATCGAGGAGCAGTTCACCTCCTGGCGGAACGAGTACGAGGCCGACATCATGGTCAGCCTCGCCTCGCTCGTCGGGGAGCGGATGTTCTTCGACGGCGATTCCTCGTCCGGCGTCTCCGGCGACCTGCAGAACGCGACCAGGATCTCGCTGGCCATGGAGGGCCTGTGGGGCATGGGCGGCCAGTACGGCTCGTACGCGGTCACCCCGGCTCCGCATGACGCACATCCCGTGGCGGACGGGCAGGACCGTGCCGTGTTCGAGACCACGCTGGGCAGGCGGGTCGAGGCGCACATGGCCGCGATCGCCGAGCGCACCGGGACGCTGCTTCAAGAGAACCGCGCCAACGTGCTGGCGGTCGGGCACGCGCTCGAGTTTCACAAGACCATCACCGGCCAGGATGTCGACGCGATCATCAAGGGAACGGAGGGCCCCGTCGTCGACGGCAGGCCGTATCACACCCAGGAATTCGCCGACACGCTGGAGTCCTACCACTTGCAGGTCATGGTCGCGCACCGCGGGCGCGATCGCAGTATGCCGCTGCCGGTTCCGGCGCCCGTGGTCGAGGATGCGGAGTCGATCTCCGCCTGGAAGAGGCAGGCCACGGATCCCAACGCATAACGGCCCGACAGCAGCCGCGACACGCCCGGTCGATGGCGGCGGCTGTCGGCCTCGAGCCCTTTACACTCCGGGTATGACGGGCGTGCTCAGCGGGACGGCACTGGTCGGGGTGTTCGGCGCGGTGACCGGGGTCTGCGCGATCCTGGCCGCGAAGCTCTACCGAGCCGGATCCCCTGGCAGACCGCGCCAGCCAGGTGACTCATAGCGGACCGACAGTGATCCGCTGTCTACCGCCGTGGGCGGCCGTGCCGTTGTAGCCGCGGCGGCGGTCGTCACCTACCCGCGTCCTGCCCTGGCGGAATCCAGGCCTGCCTCCTCGGGGACATCAGCGCCGCCGAGCACGGCAATCCTGTGGGCAATCCTGTGGGTCGGCGCGTGTGGTGCTTGTCGCGGCCTCTGGCGACAGTGGAGCCAGCCACATGACACCAGGAGGCACGGACGATGGCAGAGACCCGGATCTGGCGAGCTTTCCCGCGGTGCTGTGCCGGGGGGACGACCCCCCTGATCTCCCCGGTAGGTGTCGCCGCCGGCCTCGCACCGAGGGCGAAGCGCAGCGAAACCCCCGGCCGACGGTGGCGCCTCAGGCTATTGAAGTTCCCGGCCAGCTTATGCGCAGAGTGCACGGCGAAGGTGGTCTTCCCGATCCCGGCCATCCCGTCGATAGCGTAGATCCCCGCCAGCCCGCCGCCTCCGGTCACGTCGGCCAGCGAGTCCAGCAGCCGCGCCAGCTCGAGCTTGCGGCCGGTGAAGCTGCCGATATCACGCGGCAGAGCCCGCGTTGAGGCCGCCGCTGACGCTTCAGGCGCCGCGCCGTGCCTGGCCGCCAGCACCTCCCCGGCCGACGCCCGCCCGCGTGCCGCCGCGACGAACAGCACCCGAACGTGCCCGGTCAGGCGCAGCGCATCGGCCAGCAGCTGGGCGGTGTCCTTGCGGGTGGTGCGGTTGATGCCCCGCTCCAGGTCACTGATCGATCGCGGGCTCAGGCCTGCGGCGTCGGCCAGCTCCTCCTGCGTCAGCCGGGCCTCGGCCCGAAGCTGCCGCAGGAGCTCGGCGAACCTCAGCGCGGGCTCTGCCACCGGTTCCATCGCCTCCCAGGGCAGTGGCGTCAGTGCTGGCCCTGGGGGGGACGACCCCCCTGCAACCCCCCGCCGCGGAGCAAGCTCCGCGAGCTGTGTTTGCCCTAGGGGGGACGACCCCCTGCAACCCCCTGCCGCGGAGCAAGCTCCGCGAACACCTAATCTGGCGACATGACCGATGAGCCCGAGCCGCATCCCAGCCTGGCCCCGCTGAGGTTCCTGCTCGGCCGCTGGGAGGGCGCCGGGGTGGTCGGCTACCCGACGATCGAGAGCGCTCAGTTTGGTCAGGAGATCACGTTCAGCCAGAACGGCAAGCCGTACCTGATCTACTCCAGCCGCACCTGGCTGCTCGACGAGGAAGGACACATCGGCCGGCCGCTCGCCATGGAGACCGGTTTCTGGCGGCCGCAGCCGGACGGGCAGCTTGAGGTGCTGCTCGTGCACCCGACCGGGATCACCGAGATCTACCTGGGCGAGGTGACCGGAACAAAGATCGAGATGGCGACCGATGCGGTCGTGCGCACGGCGACGGCCAAGGAAGTCACGGCCGGCAAGAGGCTTTACGGTCTGGTCGGGGCCGACCTGGCCTATGCCTACGACATGGCGGCCGTGGGCCAGCCCCTGCAGGCGCACGTCTCGGCGCAGCTCAAGCGCACCGGATAGGGGCGGCACGGTATAGGGGCGGCACCGGACAGGGGCCGGGACCGGATAAGAGGCCGGGACAGAAGAAGCCCCCGGGTGCCTCCCGTAACGGGCCACCAGGCCGATCCCGGAACTGCACAGCGCACAAGCGCCGCGCAATGCAGCCTAGGCTGCGCTCCGCGGGACCGGAGGTGGGACCCGCCGCGGGGGCCGGCTGGACAAGGCCGGCCAACCCGGGGGTCCGGTGTCTGCCGTGTATTCGCCGACCGCCGCTTGCGGCGCCCAGGTCCTGACACCTCCCGGTGCCAGCCTGTGCCTGGCCGGTGAAGCGCGCCCCGGCTCGCCGAGGACGCTACACGGGACGGCGGCTAGCTGACAGCCACCTCGCGAGTCCGACATCTATGCATTCTGTTGGACCACCTCCTTTCCCGCGTTAGCCAGAACGCTATGTCAGAGCGCGCCGCGGAGGCAAGCGCGTTAATCCGCGGCTGCCCTGGATCGGCGGCTCGGGGCCAGCCCGGCGGCGCCGGAGTCTTACTAGACTCGGGTCATGTCGCAGACGTGGGACGCGACGCTGCGGGCCAGCGGCTACCGCGTTACCCCACAGCGCCAGCTTGTCCTCGAGGCTGTCACCAAGCTCAACCACGCGTCACCCGAGGAGATCTGCACCGAGGTGCAGCAGACGGCGCGGGGGGTGAACGTCTCCACGATCTACCGCACCCTCGAGCTGCTCGAGCAGCTCGGCCTGGTCACTCACACTCACCTCGGGCACGGCGCGCCCAGTTACCACATCGCGGCCGGGGCGCAGCACGTGCACCTCGTCTGCCGCGGGTGCGGCCGGGTGACCGAGCTGGCTCCTGAAGCCGCGCGCCCCCTGGTCACGGCGCTGGACGAGCAGCACGGGTTCGAGACCGACGTTGGGCACCTGACCGTGTTCGGCACCTGCCGGGATTGCCGCGGGGCGGGCGCATGAGCGAGCCGCAGGGGCGCGGCGCCGCCTGGACTGAGGAGCGAGGAACGACCGACGAGGGAAGGCGGCGTCATAAGGCGCCCCGGAGGCGAGCGGGAGACACAGCCGCCGCGAGACCGGACGCACGGAGCGCATAGCCTGGCGTCTATGCAGAGCTCGCCAGCCCAGAGTTCACCGGCGCACACTTCGCCCGCGCCGAGCCCGCTTCTGGCCGTCCCCGGGGCCGTCCCAGCCGAGGGTCCCGACGCCGGGGTCGCCGCGCACTACGGGGATCCGTTCGCCGAGCAGCGGGCTCTTTCCGGCGCCCTGGGAGTGGTCGACCGGTCGCACCGGGGCGTGATCCGGATCGCCGGCCAGGACCGGCTGTCCTGGCTGCACAGCCTGACCACGCAGGACCTCGAGCACCTGGCGCCGGGCAGCACCGCCGAGGCGCTGGTCCTCAGCCCGAACGGGCATATCGAGCACCATCTCACGCTGACCGACGACGGAACGCACCTGTGGGCTCACGCCGAGCCGGGGACCGCCGCCTCGCTGCTGGAGTTCCTCGAGTCGATGCGGTTCATGCTGCGCGTCGAGCCGGCCGATGTCAGCACCGGCTACGCCGTGCTCACGATCATGGGGCCCGGTGCCGGGGCCGCCGAGATCGACGGCTGGGCGAGCGCGACGGCAGCCGCGACGATGCGGGCGTTCGGAGTGGACGTGATTGTTCCCAGAGATCGGATCTTTGCGGCCGCCGCGGACCTGCGGGCGCGCGGGGCGGTGCTCGGGGGCATGTGGGCGCACGAGGCGCTGCGGATCGCCGCGCGGCGGCCCCGGTTCGGGCTGGACACCGATCACCGCACGATTCCGCACGAGGCCGGCTGGATCGAGACCGCCGTGCATCTCAGCAAGGGCTGCTACCGGGGGCAAGAGACCGTCGCGCGGGTGCACAACCTGGGCCATCCGCCCCGCCGCCTGGTGTTCCTGCACCTGGACGGGAGCGAGGACCGGCTGCCCGCGCACGGCGACCCGGTCTCGCTCGCGGGCGAGGGCGGCGGCGCGGCCGGTGGCGGCTCGGCCGGCGGGGGGGAAGTCGGCTTCGTGGGCTCAGCGGCGCGGCACTACGAGCTCGGGCCGATCGCGCTGGCCCTGGTCAAGCGGACCGCTCCGGTCGACGCCACGCTGCTGGCCGCGGGCATTCCCGCGGCGCAGGAGGTCATCGTGCCGCCGGACACCGGGGCGAACGTCACGGTCACCCTGCGGCGGCCAAAGGGGAATCTGGCCCGGTCACGCGAGTAATCGCGGCCGGCATGAGCAACCCCGTTCCCGCGCGTCCAGGAGGTCATCGCAAATGATGCGCCGCGCGCTGCTGGCCGCGTCCGCCAGCGAGCGGGTCCGCCGGATCGTCACCACCGCCCCGCTGACACGTGACGTCGTCGCCAGGTTCGTGGCCGGCGACACCGCCGATGACGCGCTGGCCGTGACCCGCCGGCTGCTGGACGCGGGGCTGCTGGTCAGCCTCGAC
>WNFJ01120251.1_pt1 | contig 13379 bp, 10 predicted proteins | sample 5400461 | NCBI WGS metagenome assembly WNFJ01 (sample SAMN13153349, study PRJNA577476) | soil metagenome | isolation source: 115 cm saprolite on Douglas fir-dominated hillslope | place: USA:California | collected 2013-09-17 | reverse complement strand
AATAGAGGTGACGCTGGCGATGAAAAAGGTTTCGAGCAGACGGCTCAGCTTGAGAACTCGGACAAACGGAACTCGTTGTTCCATCTCGATTGCTCCTAAACAGAAGGATTTCCCGATGGTAATGTAGCATATTCACGCCTCTCCCGTCACGTCAGCAAGTCATCCCTATGGTGATCAAGTCATGTGCATGGAGGCGCAGAGAGAGTACGCTTGTTTTTTGCAAGAGGAAAGTGGATCTCCTCACATCTGGTGATTTTGGAATTGCAGGGCTATTTCTTATCGGCTTGAAATGACTTGTTGAAAAAAGGCAGCTTCTGGAGCAAGTGGTTATTATTCAATTACACACAACAACCAACAACCTTGATCTCTCTATAATTCTGAGGTACTCTTTCTCTTGAGAGAGGCACTCACAGGTCGCTCCTTTGAGAAGTGAGAACCGGAGAACCTTTTTTTCAGTTTGGAGATCGACTCTTGGATGATAAGTTAGGAGGTCATGAGATGGACGCAGAGACGACCTGCCAGAGCGAACTTGAGAAGAGTGAAGTTGACAGCGGCATCCTCTCTCCTCGCTGCTTTTACAAGCATGATCTCCTGCTGGTGCTGCTCAAAGACAAACTGCACCGAGGTACTCTTTGGATCGTCGCAGGGGGATTTGGCCTTGTATTATTCTCTTCTTTCTTCGACACCATCCCGAGTTGTGTGTAAAGAAAGAGGCTATGCAAAGAGGTGCATTTAAGAGGATACTACAGGCATAGACCGTCCCTTGAGAACATTTTACCCATTTTTCCAAAAGGAGGATGTCATGCCTGTCTCCAAGAACAAGCCTACCACATTGTCCCCGGAAGGTTCAACCTCGGAGTCCGCGTCAACCACCATCCCAGAGCAGGAGGAATTTCGCCAGCATTTACGGCGTCTGGCCGTGAGCGCCGTGCAGGTCCTGATCGAACAGGTCATGCGTGAAGAACTGGAGCAGTGCATCGGAGCCTCGTGGGGCGAATGCACTCCCACGCGTCGTGGCTATCGCAATGGGTCCTATACGCGCGATCTGGTCACCCCGACCGGGCGCATGGAGGCTCTCAAAGTCCCCAGGGACCGGGAAGGGCAGTTTCACAGCCAGGTCTTCGAGCGCTACAGCCGCTATGAACCCGAGGTGGCCGAGGCGCTCACCCAGATGTTTGTGAGCGGAGTGAGCACGCATAAGGTTGGAGAGGTGGCTCAAACGCTCACGGGAGTCGCACCCAGTGCCAGCGCCGTCAGTCGTCTGAACCGCACGCTGACCGAGCAATATGAAGCCTGGCGCGAGCGTCGGCTGCTCCCCCACTACCGCATCCTGTACCTGGATGGCATCCATTTCACCGTTCGTCATGGCACCCAAACCGACGCGACGATGATTTTAACGGCCCTGGGAGTGGATCTCGAGGGCAGCAGAGAAGTGCTGGCCTTCCGCGCCTGTGCTGAGGAAGACAAAGATGGCTGGAGTTGTCTCTTACAAGATCTGCGCACGCGCGGAGTGAGCGAGGTCGATCTGCTCGTGACGGATGGACATGATGGACTGTTGGCTGCGGTCGCTGCCTTGTTTCCGACGACGCTGCGCCAGCGCTGCCTGGTGCATAAACAGCGTACCATCATGAACGCTATTCCCAAACGAGAGCACCAGGAGGTCACCACCGAACTGACGGGCATCTGGAAGCAGGAGAAGCAAGAGGATGCTCTCCTGAATCTGGCGGCCTTCAAAGCCAAATACCAGAAGCGCTATCCCGAAGCCATGCGCAGCTTACTCGAAGATGAAGAGCATGTGCTGACCTTTTATGCCTTTCCACCAGTCATGCATCGGTACATTCGCAGTACCAATGCGATTGAAAGCTTCTTTAGCAATGTGCGGCAGCGCACCGATCAAATTGACGTCTTCACCACCGAAACCAGTTGTGTGACGATCGTCTGGGCCGTGATGCAGGATGTTCGCTTGCCGAAGATTCCCGTCGGCTAAAGGCTGATCAGTGATCGCTCTCGGTACACCAGCAACCAGCCGAAGAGGGTGGTGCGGAGGGAGATGGTTTTTGCAGAGGTTCCTGTGTAACACCTGGCGCGCCAGTAGCTGTCTAGCTTCCACGCACGGGCTTTTCTGAGAATGACCAATGGCGCTTTTGGGGCCCATGGGCTCGTTCTGTCAGACCTGGTTGACTGGTTGGTTGGTCCCGCATTTCTGCTTGCTTATTTACCGCCCACCTGTACACAAAAGTCGGGATGGTGTCGGGACTGACATTAACAGACTGTGTTTAGTAATGACTGTATTTGTCACTTGAGGAGGCAGGTTGCTAAGGCTCACCGACAGCAAACTTGATAGCAATGCCGACGATAATCGGCATTTCGCAGTGAATGGCAGCAATACAAAAGGAGCTTAACCATGCAACGAAGACCACGACCAAGTCCCGACACATGTCCATCTGCTGTTAAACAAACCCTTATTGATCTTGGAAATCCTGAGTCGTGGGCTGGCCCATCGCCAGTGTCTTCAGAATGATAGTCCCAATACTGCTCATGCAACTAGGCGCGGATGAGATAACAGCAAATATAAGATAAGCTTGGGGTGCATACGAACTAAGTGAAGCCGCGCTCAATGCAGCAGCACAAGGCGTAGTAGAGTGGGCCATATTTTCTATAGAAAATATATTTTTCGTTTCATAGATATAGTGATGAGATAATATAAATACTTGACAAGGCAACGGATACGGACGTATACTTTGTACGGTAAATATAAAGAAGACCTCGTTGTAACAAACGTGCAGTCTCCTTTCGTTGAGGCTCTCATAGCAGTTTCAGCACCAACTCACTCGTGTGCTCTGTTGAGACAAGCTGGAACAACAGGAGCGATACCTCTGTAGTGGTGTGCTTTAAGTCTCTATATGTTTCACCGACTTATTTTAGTTGCGCAACCAAGAAAGTGGGGAGACTCCCTGAGAATATAATGAAGAACAAAGTAGAGAAATATTGCGAAAAGCCATCGGGAAGGAAAAGACAACATAATATCACCGAAAAGTAACAGAAATTGCAAATTCTTAACCACATCTCAACCACTTCTGAACCATATCCGAATCGCTTCTGAACCACATTCAGACCTATAATAATCATGTATTTAGTCCCTCTTTTCGCGGTACTTTATATATAGTAGCTTATAGGCTTGAAAACCTAAAGCCTCTTAAGCACAAGGCTAAAGGGTATAATTATTGAGCGCTAGAGGTGGTCTTTACGATTATTTTGTCAACTTTAAAGTCGAAAAATTGTATGTGTTTCGCGTTCTTTATAAAGAGGATATGCAGGTCCCGAATCGAGGATAGGGAAGCATCTCTGTGCAAGAAATGAGAAACCAAGTATTACGTCGAAGAAGTGAGACCCCATCCATGACTGAGAGAGATGAAGTAGCACACGCGGCGGAAGATGTCATAACCCTCCCTTCTTATGTTCCATCAGAGAGAGTGTGGGAAGTATTGGTACACGGCGGAATACTTTCCAAAACAGAAACACCTCAAAACTTACTAACAAGAGTCGTAAACACTATCTTTTCAGTAGAGACTCATTTTGGTACTTCGTTAGAAACCATTGAACAACTACAGCAAGAGTTTGCCACATATATGATCGATGGTTACTGTATGCTTGGCACACCCATTCTAACCAACGCAGGACGATACGATACAGCATTATCTTCTTGTGCAATCGCACCGGTCGATTTGCTAGGCCTTGATCTCAGTGTGGAGGAGTGTATCTGTTCCTACTACAAGCAGAATATGGGGTTGGGTTTTGATCTCTCGAACTTCACTAATCCGGTTTCGTCACTTCATTGGATTGACAACCTCTCCGCCAGGGAAACTGCAACGGGTGGATATGATCGCTATATCGGCAATATGGGGATGCTGCATGTATCTCATCCTTTCATACAGGAATTCATTCAAGCCAAACGCGAAAACAATATGATCCATTTCAATATCTCAGTAGATGTCACAGAAGAGTTTATGGAAAAGGCAAAGAACGCAGATATGTTCTTCCTATCTAATGGCGTAACAGTGAATGCCTCCGATCTTCTACACCAGATGGCGGAGAACGCATGGTATAACGGTGATCCTGGATTGATCTTCCTGGATAGAATGAATAGGGATAACCCTGTTTTTAAAATGAGCAGGTCTGTAAGCACTCCTCCTTGTGCTGAGATGGGCTTGGCAGTAGGAGAGACATGCCACTTCGGATGCCTCAACCTGCGTCGCTTTGTAAGGGGATATGGAGCGTCAGCAACGATTGATTATGATAAGCTCAGAAAGGTGACCTACCTGTTAACACGTGTCCTCGATGATGCAATTGAATATAGTATTCCACGTTACCCAACAAAGGTAAGTGCTGATATTGCGAAGATGAAACGCAGAATAGGCATTGGGGTGTGCGGATGTGCGGATATGCTACTTGCACACGACCTTCCTTATGACTCGCGAGAGGCAAGAGACCTAGCAAGAGATATAATTTCTGTTATCAACTACACTTCTAAATGTAGCTCTGTGGAGTTAGCAGAGCTGCGGGGCTCATGTACAGCGATGAACTGTTCGTCTCTGAATAATTACCTGAACGGTGAGTTCATTGAAGAGAAGTATGCACGTCACTCAACGAGTACAGTCTCGGCCGATGAATGGATACGATTGGCTGCCACCATCCGCGAAAAAGGCCTTCGCAATATTTCAACCACTGCCCTATCTCCCACTGGACGTGCCTCTCTCTTGCTCGATACAACATCATCTATAGAGCCGTTCTTGAACATCGCTGATAGCAGAGGGAACGTACATCAAAGTATCAAGGAATTTCTTGATAGGAAACTACTGGAAGATAAGAGACTCGTAGAGGATGTATGTAGGGAGGCTGTATGCGCTGGTAGTTTTCAACATCTTGAAAGCCTACCCGACTGTGTACGTGACCGACTCAAAACAGCAAAAGAAATCACACCAGAAGCGCAGGTAGGTATGGTGGCAGAGATAGCAGGGCTCTATGGAGTCGTAGATGAATCAGCATCAAAGACGGTCAATCTTCCTAACGAGGCGACTGTGGATGATGTACGAAATATCTTTCTCTTAGCCTATGATCTAGGTTTGAAGAACATTTCTGTGTTTAGAGATAAGATGAAAGGTGGTCATTGAAGTAGTTGTGTTTTCGAAAGCGACAACACGAAGGCATCGCAACCGCAACGCCTCCGTGTTGTCATTGTAGTTGTATTTAGTCCTCTATTGCCCCCAAGGCCCTCAATATGGATCTTTGACCAAATGTCAATCCCCTGGCACCATTGATACTCATACGTTCATACGGCCTGTCACTTCTTAACGTTCGCAGATTTTCCCCTGTGTGCCAGTTCCACAACTTGATGACTCCATCATGGCTACCACTGGCGATTATCGGTTCCGTGGGGTGAAAGACGACAGAATAGACCGTGCCGTCATGCCCCCGTAGCGTCCGTTGACACTCTCCTCTATTGATATCCCATAGTTTGATTGTAGCATCTTCACTTCCACTTGCAATCATGTTGACATCAGGACTAAAAGCAACGGACCAAACCCAACTCGTATGTCCTTGCAAGGTTTTAAGACATTCTCCAGTCTTCACGTCCCATATCTTAATCGTAGCATCCTCGCTTCCGTCAGCGATGGTATTCCCATCAGGGCTAAATGCGACAGATCGAACGCGACCAGCGTGACCACCAAACGTTTTAAGGCAGGCTCCTGTACCTATGTCCCATAACTTTATAGTTTGATCGTCGCTACCACTTACAAGCATCGTCCCATCTGGACTGAAAGCCACCGAATAAACTCTGCTCTCATGGCCTGTAAACGTTTTGAGACACTCACCGGTTTTCATGTCCCACAACTTCACGGTCTGATCGCCGCTGCTACTGGCAACCAATTTTCCGTTCGGGCTGAAAGCTACTGAGTATATCCTGTTTTCGTGACCAGTAAGCGTATTAAGAAGTTCGCCTGTGCGAGCGTTCCACAAACGCAAGGTCTTGTTCTCACTACCGCTAGCTAGCATGTTACTATCCGGACTGAAAGCGACAGACCAGACCCAGTGGCTATGTGCTTGAAGTGTCTTGAAACAATCGCCCGAGTGGATTTCCCACAAGCGCACCGTCTTGTCCTCACAACCGCTAGCAATTGTCTCTCCGTCAGGGCTAAAGGTTACAGAATACACTCTACTTCCATGCCCTTGAAGCGTCTTGAGGCATTCACCTTTACTGGCATCCCAAAGTCGAACTGTTTGGCCATCACAACCACTTGCAATCACATCGCCATCAGCGCTAAATGCGACAGAGTAGACTCTATTACCGTACTGTTCAGCTTTCTCATAACGATGGAGTATCCTTTGACATTGACCAGTGGCAACATTCCATACACGAATTGTTTGATCATCGCTCCCGCTGGCGATGCAAGCGCTATCTGGGCTAAACGCAACCGACCAGACCCAATTTGTATGCCCTTGCAGCACCCGGAGGCTTTCACCTGTACAAGCATCCCATAACCGTACAGTCTGGTCGCCACTTCCACTGGCGAGCATCGTTCCATCTAGACTGAATGCTACTGATCTCACTCTATTCGTATGGCCCAGGAGAATTGACAGGCATTCTCCTGTATGAGCATTCCATAATCGCACTGTATTATCTCCCGAGCCACTAGCAATCATGTCGCCATTCGGGTGAAATGCGACCGAGTATATCCGCCATCGATGTCCTTGCAGTACATTCAAACACTCACCTGTCTCAACATCCCAGATGCGGATTGTCTTGTCATCGCTTCCGCTTACTACCGACTTACCATCAGGACTGTAAGCTACAGAGTAGACTCTACTCGTATGTCCTCGCAGTATACTAAGACATCTTCCCGTGTGAATGTCCCACAGGCGCACCGTTTGATCCTCACTGCCGCTGGCAAGGTACTGTTGGTCAGGGCTAAAGGCTACGGATCGGACCCATTCAGTATGCCCCTGTAAGGGAGGCATCGGACTGGCAGTAGTAGTATTCCATAACCTGATCTCCCCATTGGCAGTTCCTGCGGCGAGTAATCGACCATTCGCGCTCAATGCAACAGAGAAGATACTTCCAAATGTATCGGTAAACACTGATTCAGAGAGGTCAGCATCAGCGAAGTTGACATCACGCAGAGAGACGCCTTGTAGATAGGCTTGTCGCACCGGTAGACGAGAAAAGTCATACCTCTGAAGATCAACGTTAAGATACACCAAAAGGTTGAGTATGTTGCCTGCAGCGTAACTCCGGCTGTAAGGATTTTCGCGCAATGACTCGAGTATTCTTTTGAGCTTTTTCTCGCTTCCACTCCGCTCAAAGTTGTCAAGAAGCTGCGTAGCAATGGGTTTAAGAATAAGATCGGTTTGGAAATCTCTGATATAGTCCTTTGCCTGGGCCTTCATTAAGGCATGACTGGAGAACAGCCCTGTAGCCACATTCTCGTCGTATATCTCACGGTATATCTGCTCAACGAACCGGTCCGTCAAATACTCCATTATGACTTGTTGTAGCGTGTATGTTGCTGCTCTGTGTGTTTCAATCATGGATCGTCGTAGTAGTGCCTCTACCGCCTCAAGGAGTTCTCTCTTTGGCACAGGGCGAACTAACTCTTTCTCCAACTCATCTAACGACACCTCCTCACGCTCAATCGCCACCCAATACATGATATCGCGTTCCAATTCAGAAAGACGCGAGAACTGCTCATCTAATAGATTATGGATGTCGCCGAAAACGGACTCACCCGTTCTGAGAAAACTCCTAATAACCCCGCCGAAGAGTGCTCGAATAGACTCCGCGACTAGCTTTAATGCCAGCGGGTTACCAGAGTAGAGATCAATTAGCTGCTTCCACTCTGCATCGGTCCCTTGCAGTTCTTTCTCTTGGAGAATAATGCGCGCATCCTCTTGCTCTAGACCATTCAAGAGCATAGAACGTACGTGAGAATCTTTCCCTTCGATGCGGAGCATCTCTTTCGGCTTTTCACGGCTTGTCAAGAGCAGACAACTATTGTGCTTAACCTCTCCTATACGCTGGAGTAACATTCCATACTTCTCGTACCCTACTCGATAATTTCCTGAACGGCTACCGACACGCAGTACCGACTCGAAATTGTCGAGTATAATCAAACAACGGTGCTCTTGTAAGTAGTCGATAAGCAGCGCGATCTGGCCATCTACATCATCTACCAAGTCCGCAAACGCTGTTAAGGCTTTTGACTGTCTTCCTGAGAATAAGTGAATACAATCTTTCAGTATCTTCTCAATAGATGGAGCATTCTGCAATGAACGCCAGAGAATATAGTCAAAATCATTCTGTACTCCTTTTTCCGCTACATACGTCGCTAATAAAGTCTTTCCTACACCCCCTATCCCTACAATAGAAATCAACTGGCAACCATCAGCTACGATCCATCGTTGTAGCTGTTCTACCTCATTCTCACGGCCACGGAACAGCTGGATTCTGGGGGCCTCGCCCCAGTCTCTGCTGACGAGCTGGTCTCGTTGTTTGCCACTAAAGAGGTACGCCGTCGAGGCATCGTAGCCAGCAGACTCGAACAGCTCTATTCGTTCTTTTACATCTAATTCCAAAGCTTCAGCCAAGTCGTGAACAACTTCTTTTGACGGTGCTATGCGTGTCCCACGTGTCAAAAGGCTGATATAACCGGGCGATATGCCAGCGCGGAGAGCCATATCTTTCTTGCTGATACCCCGCGCCTCCCGCAGCTCTTCAAGTCGTTCCATAAAGCTCGGAGTGTTTTCAAAGTTTGGCATGGTTGTTCCCTACATTATGTATGTAAATCTTGCCAGTTGAGTAGTCACAATCCGCTCCATCCCCATTCTAAAAAGGCCCTTTTGAGTGTGAAACGTGGATCTTTAGGTAGGTAGGAAGCATGACTACACTTCTGCTAGAGTTGTTGACACTACACCTGTCCTATATTTGACGATATTTGAGGCATTTCTGAAACCAAATTTGTGAGCAGTGATCACGCCGCTTCTCTTTAGAGAAGGTTACTAGTAAAACTAAGTATAGCATAGAAAGCTATAAATATCAAAACAAAACAGAATTTACGCCTATACTACTAATGAAAGACGCACGAATGATAAGTTTTTAGTAGTCGGGAAAAGTATCTCCAAGTCCTTTTACCTGAACTATTCGTAGGTTCCTTATGGCTAAAGCAAAATTCCTCTTTATATACCTTGACAAATGACTACTTTGCAAGTTACTATACTATTGTAATCTGTAAAATTAACCAGTTAATTTTACAGATTACAATGAGCCTAAGATAATTGCCATCTTAGGCGAGGAAAGCCAGAGTTGTAATCGTCTTTCACAGAAAATTCTAGTCATATTCCTATTTTCCTTAGTAAGGATATGGGAGATGCTGCACTATTTGAGCAGACTGTCATCCTATTTCTCTCCTGCAGCGCTTTGTCTGTTCATCCAGCCAGCCTGCCATTGTCTGGAAGAAGGAGAAGAATATGACGAACTTTTCTGGGCATTACTTTCGGCACTACTACCTGCAAAAGAGGATAGGAAGTGGTGGATATGCCGATGTTTACAAAGCTTTAGACATCTTCCTCGACAGGTACGTTGCAGTTAAGGTGCTCAAGGTACGTGTCAATCCCAATGATCTCCAGGCAGTTCATCAGAACGCGCGCGAAGCGCGCATTGCAGCCAATTTAAGGCATCCTCACATTGTAGGCGTCATCGAGTTTGACATCCACTATGACATCCCCTTTATCGTCATGGAGTACGCGGAAAACGGTTCATTACGACGCATTCATCGCGCTGGTGACCGGCTTCCATGGGAAACGATCATCGACTACGTTCGGCAGATCACAGAAGCTCTCACTTTCATCCATGCTCACGGCATCATTCATCAAGACGTGAAACCGGAGAATATATTGCTGGGTGATAACTACGAAATCCTCGTCAGTGACTTCGGTACGGTTGCATTTATTCAAAATACGGGTCCTCAGAACGTGCAAGAATGTATAGGGACGCCTAGTTATATGGCCCCAGAGCGCTTTACGAACGATGATCCTACTCCCGCCAGTGATATTTACTCACTGGCGGTCATTGTCTTCGAGTGGCTGACAGGTGAACCAATCTTCTTTGGCTCAACCCCTGAGATCATTTGGCAACACAGGTTCATTATCCCTTCCACCAAGCGCATGACCGCACTCGGCATTAAGCCGGATATTCAGCATGTTTTGCTCAAGGCTCTAGCCAAGAATCCGTGGGATCGATATCAGAGCGCGGCAGAGTTCTACGCCGCTTTAAAGAGTGCAGGGCGTGTGCCAGCGCAAGAAACAACAATAGACAAACTATCAGACAAGTGGGGAGAGATGTCTTTCATCTTTACCATTAGTATATCTATATCTCTATTGCTGGGTATTGGGCTTTACTTAGTAGGTGTCAGGTTGGAAATCGACTTGCTCAGCATTCAGGTGTGCTTACTCCTACTGCCTGTTCTAAGCGCTCTTATACGCAAGAACTGGTTAGCGATACGGTTTGCACTTGTCGTTCCCGTGGTCGCTGCGTTTATCGGCTTCCTCCTCCACTCCCGGCTTAGCTTCTGGTGGGCATTGCCTATCTCGTTAATAGTATGTTCGATCATTGGTCTCTTGCGTGGATTTCGCAATTGACCGGACAGAAAAATCTAGAACAGGAGATTTTATGGATCCAGAAATGATTGTTATTCTCATACTCTTAGCATTTATCGTGGGATTCGTACTGGGTGTAATGATGGGACGCCCAAGAATTCCACCATACTTTTAGTTTCTTCTACAGGGACGAAGTCCCGCTCACAGTAGAGCAGAAGTAAGCGCATTAGATAAACTGATTCCCTGTTTTAACTGCACTAATGTAAGCGTTAAACTTAGAATGACGATTTGCATTATTGACGATACTATTACATAGTAATTATTAGTTCCATCAAAGTTACTATTTTAGCATTGTCTTAATTCAAGGAGTTGCAATATGGAAATAAGTAGATTCAAGTTACTCTCTACTGTACATCTCTTTCTCATACGCGAGGGTAATATCCTCTTGCTGCGCCGCTTTAATACTGGCTATGAAGATGGAAATTATAGTGTTATTGCAGGCCATCTGGACGGAAATGAAGAGATCAAGGCGGCAATGGTTCGAGAGGCACGAGAGGAGGCAGGAATCGAACTTTCAATACAGGATCTTCAAGTGGTAGGGGTGATGCATCGCAAGTCAACAGACGAGCGTATTGATTTCTTTCTCGTTGCAACCTCGTGGTCCGGTGAGATTTCTAATGAAGAGCCTGATAAGTGTGATCTGTTAGCTTGGTTTGATATAAATAATCTCCCTGAAAATGTGATATCATACGTTAGAAAGGCCATAGAAAATTATCGCCAAGGAGTGTGGTTTGACAGTTTCGATTGGTCATAAGGTATTTTATCCTCTTCAGATTAACTACTTGCTAGATCCACCTTGAAAAATGACCTTTGAGTTCGGTTTCCAAGGCGAGCACTGACGCCGTAGGCCGTCTCATGGTATCATCTGCTTCATGCACAACACCTCTGCGACTGCTAATTTGGCTGCGCGTTCTCCGACATCATTATGCATCATAGCATGCCATCTAGCTTGAATTGTCAGGCATATCCTGGCGCTGTACCACTCGCGCAAAACTACCGAGCAGGAGGCCGCCTTCTGTGCAAACGCTACATATTTGTGGCATCACCAAGCTGAAGTTCTTGCGGCAGTTCAATCAGGTACGCTGACAGTTTGTACAACTACCCCCTACACCTCAACCCCTGCCCTCGGCGCATGCGCCACCGACAAATCAGCAGGAGGCGGCTCCAACCTCGTCCTATACGTCTCCCCCGTCCCCATCGCCCGTCTCATCTCATCATACACTTCCAAAATCACGCGCTTCGTCCGGTACTCCCCGTACTGCTTCTCATCCTTGCGCTTCACAATCGGGAAGGTCTCCATAATGTAGTCCACATCGTCGCGCTCGATGCCGTACAGGTGGAAATAGGCAGCATCAAGTTCACAACGCAGCAGGAGACGCCGCTCCTCGTTCCAACGAAATGGAGGGCCATCGTAGCCGCAGTCTTTAGCGAAGGGTTCTAGATCCCAGGCGGTGTAGGAGAGTTCCAACGCTCGTGCGCTAATCCAATCAATGAGCTTATCATTATACGACCAAGAGCATAAAGCGGAATAACTTGTAGGAGGAAGAAAAGGAACCTGCTTGGCGATGAAAAAGTTTAGATTATTACCCCCAATATTCTGCCTCATCACATAATCCTCTACAAATGAGGATAAATTTGCTTGCAGACAAAGAATTTCTGAAGCCTTAGCTTTTGAAGATAGCATGAAATTCAAAGAATCACCTGCCGCCACACCGGGTATGATAGTCCCTATAAAGGTTCGAAAAACACTAGCATTGGTGATTTTACGGAAACAGAGGAACCATCGCGGGATGCATAAACATGCTTTCTTTACTTCAGGAGATGGTACCCAATTATTTGGCATTGGATAAAAGTTTGAATAATCGAGTTGCCCAGGACTAAGTTCAGGTAATTTACCACGAGCTAATTCTTCTGCTGTTGCGCCTTCATATGTACCAAAGCGATGATTGAAAAGCCAAATCATTTTTGCTTCATAAAGAGGTAGGTACACCTCGTCGTCCCGATGGAAAATATTGCCAATAAGTTGCCAACCATCTGCCTCCATCTGTCCACGTGAGCGGAATAAGTGAGAGTCATTCGCCATATCGAACATTCTTAAAAACGAAGCTCCCCAGGGATTCTCTTCTGGAGGGCCTTCTTTAATAAGGACTGGTATGCGCGAGTATATGGATTTCGTCAATTCCATATCTCGCTTCGAGCGAAAAATAGGACAGGTATGAGTGTTAGGATTCAGCAAAGTTATATCTTCCGCAGAAAGTGAGAAGTGCCTAAATTCATCCTGAAGATAGGATGTTTGGCGTGCAAAAAACACAAAATCTGTAATCCTTTGTGCCCTTTCAGATCCAGAAATTGTGAGGAGACAAAATCTAGTGGCATGGTGAACAGCAGGAAAAATAAACTCTTCGTTTTCAAAGCCATATAGGCTCACTAAGGTATGTGACTCCATCAAATCATGGAAAAAGTATTTGGTGGTGTTATCAGTAGCAATACCAGAAGGAACAATACAACCAACTCGTCCTGTAGGATTAATAATAAACCGCATTGTTTCGGCAAAAATCGCATAGGTGGTGTGTCCAGTACCTGCTATAATAAACACAGCAACAAGGAGAGGTATTGGATCACATGGACAAGATACGGAAGAGTTATACGCCAGAGTTCAAACTCAAAGT
>WNFJ01241594.1_pt1 | contig 13382 bp, 6 predicted proteins | sample 5400461 | NCBI WGS metagenome assembly WNFJ01 (sample SAMN13153349, study PRJNA577476) | soil metagenome | isolation source: 115 cm saprolite on Douglas fir-dominated hillslope | place: USA:California | collected 2013-09-17 | reverse complement strand
ACCGCCACTACCAGGATCAGACGTTCGACGAACGGCAGTCTGGCGAACGTTTCAGTCAGGCCCAGATTCTCGACGGAAGACAGCCCGGCGAGAATCCTGGCGATGACAGACGACAGTTTGGCGGGAATTTCGTTTATGTAATGGGGCACGCGGAGAGCGATCCTTGGAAAAGATTTAGGAAGCTGTGTCCAGCCGGGCGGCCGCGCGTGTCTGTCGCCGCCGAACCCCTCACAATAACAGTCCCCGCATCTGATCGGAACCGAAACTTGCGATCCGGACGTCGAGAAGACGGCAGGTTAAGCGGCGCGCGGAATCGCTAGCGAGATTAGCCGCGAGATTCCCGGCCGCTCCATCGTCACACCATGTATATGATCGGCGCGCTGCATCGTGCGCTGGTTATGCGTGATCACGATAAACTGCGAGCGGCCCTTGAGTTCGGCGACCAAGCTGGTGAACGCCGCGAGGCTGAACTCGTCCAGCGGCGCGTCAACCTCGTCCATCACGCAGAATGGGCTCGGATTGAGCAGGAAGAGCGAAAAGATTAGCGCCATCGCGCACAGCGCCTTCTCGCCGCCCGAGAGTAGCCCGATCTCCTTAACCTTCTTGCCCGGCGGCTGGACCAGGATATTGACGCCTGCCTCCAGCACGTCGTCGGCGGGCAGCAATTCGAGCCGTCCCTTGCCGCCGCGCAGCAGTTTGGGGAAAAGCTCGGCGAAGTTGCGCGCCGCGCCCTCGAAGGTCTCGCTGAAGCGCCGGCGCGCCTCACGGTTGAGCTTTTGGATAGTATGCGTGAGGTCTTTGACCGCCGCTTCGAGGTCGGCCCGCTCGGTGTTGAGCACTCCTGAGCGTTCTTCCAGTTCCTTGACCTCGCTTTCGGCTGCGAGGTTAACCTCGCCCAGGCGCTCGACCTTGGCTCGCAGCTCGACCAGGCGAGCTTCGTCGGCCATGGCGTCGCGCGCCGCGAGTGCGGATGAGAGTTCGTCTTCGACCGCGGCGAATTCGGTCTGAAATTTCTCGGCGAAGCTGCGTCCGAGCTCTCCGGCCAGCGTGCGCGCGCGCTCGCATCCGAGTGCACACTCCATCGCCTCGCGCTCGAGCGTCTCAGCCTTCGCGCGGGTCTCGGCGAGCTCGGCCCGAAGGGCCTGGAGCGCCGCCGCGGCGGCCTCGCACGCGACGCGCATCTCTTCGGTCGCGGCGTCCAGCTCCGCCTCGCGGGTACGCGAAGCCTCGGCCTGCGCGGCTAACTGATCGAGTTCGCGCACCAGTTCGACCCGCTCGTCGCCGAGCCGCGCAAGCGATGCGCGGTCCTTGCCGATCTGCGACTCGAGCTCGTCGGCCAGGCGGCGGAGATGTCCCAGCTCTTGCTCGATCGCGCTAAGGCGTGTGCGCCGTGCCTCGACCCGGGAAGCCGCTTCGAGCATCGCCGCCGCACGTTCCTCGGCGTGCGTTTTGCGCTCGTTCATCTCGGTGCGGATCGCGGACAGGCGCTCGCGCCCCGCCGCCTCGCCATGGGCGAGCTCCTCGAGCCGCGCGTTGGACTCCGCGATGAGCCGCGCAATCTCCTGCAGGCGCACGCGGGCCTGCTCGTGCTGCTCGCGAGCGGCGGCCGCCTCGCTCTCGATGCGCCCCAGGGCGCTCTGCCGTTCGTTCATCGCGCGCTCGGCGCGCGAGAGATGGTCGCGCCCCTCGTTGAGTTCGCGATGCGCGGTCTCGAGCACGTCGCGCGCCGCCTCGAAAGCCGCACGCAGCGACGCGGTTTCGGACTCGGCCTGCTCGGCACGCGCGGCCGCCTCTTCCAGCGCCGGAGCGTCGGGCGCCGCCGCTTCGGCCTCGTCGACAGGAGCGGCGCTGCTGCCGCCGGCGATCATCCCCGGCGCTATCAGGTCGCCCTCGCGCGTGACGAAAAGCGTGCCGTGACCATTCAGATTCGACGCCGCGAGCGCGGACCGCAGATCGTCGGCGACGATTACGTGGCCGAGTACCGCCTCGGCGACGTGGCGAAAACGCGGCTCGACTTCGACCATGTCGAGCAGGCGCCCGGCGATTCCAGGCGCTTCGATCGCGGGATGGTGTTCGGCCGGGCCGGGCTCGGGAATGAAGCTTAAGCGCCCGGCGCGGGACTCTTTGAGAATCTCGATCGCGCGGAGCGCCAGATGGGGCGAGTCGACGATCACTGCTTCGGCTTCCGCACCGAGCACAGCGCCCAACGCCGCGCGCATCGCGGCCGGCGCACGCAGCACCTCGGCCAGCATCGCGGGCGGCTCAGCGGGGCGATCACCGTTGAGCGAATCGAGCACAACGCGCAGGCGCTCGGCGGCGCCACCGCCGATGCTTGAACGCGCCGCGCGTTCCGCGCGCGCGCGTGCGGCGCTAAGCGCCTCGCGCAGCAGTGCGAGGCGCGCCGCGCCGGCATCGAGCGCGGTGCGGGCCTCCCGCTCGCGCTCCGCAGCCTCTTTGCCGCGGCCGTCGAGCGCCCCCAGGGCGGTGCGGCGGGCCGCGAGTTCGCCGTCCGCCGCCCCGAGCGCCAGGCGCGCCGCGCTCAGCGCCTCTTCGAGCGCCGGAAGGCGCTCGGCGGCGGCGCGCAGGCGCTCTTCGAGCTCGGCACGCTCGCCGCCGAGCGCGCCGAGGCGACCGCGTATCGCGGCCGCCTCGCGCATCAGCTCGGCAACTTCGTCGCGCGTGTCCTCGCCGCGCCGCTCGGCCTCGCCGAGCGCCGCGGCGGCTTCGTCATGGCGCTCGCGCAGCGCGGCGAGCGCGGCCTCGCCGCCGTCGTCCTCGTTGTGCTCGCGCGCAAGACGCGCGCCGGCTTCGGCGCGCGTCGCGCGCGCGGCGGTGGCCTTGGCCTCGAGCTCTTCGACGCGCGCGGCAAGCTCGGGCGCGGCCGCGTCGGCGGCGGTCAGGCGACGCTCGAGGAATTCGCGCGTATGCCCACGCTGCGCGGCGGCCGCGCGCAAATTGTCAAGCTCGCGGCCGAGCGCACCCACGCGATCGCGCTCGGCCGCAAGACGTGCGGCGGCCGCGTCGGTGCACGATTGAAGCTCGGTCAGCGCTTCGCGAGTCGCCTCGCGCTGGGTGTCGAGTTCCTCGGAGCGCGCGCGACTCTGCTCGAGGCGAGCGCGCTCTTCGAGCAGCCGGCGCGCGGCAGTCAGCCGTTCCAGTTCGGCCAGCTCGACGCGAATCGCCTTATAGGCCTCGGCCTTTTTGGCCTGGCGGCGGGCGAACGCCAACTGGCGTTCGATTTCGGCCAGCACGTCGTCGACGCGGGCGAGGTTCTCGCGCACGCGGTCGAGCTTGCGCTCGCTCATCTCGCGTCGGCCCTTGAAAAGCGAAAGCCCGGCCGCCTCTTCGATCATCCCGCGCAACTCTGCCGGCTTGGACTGGATGATCTCCTCGATTCGGCCCTGTTCGATCAGGGCGTAGCCACGGCTATGAATCTGCGCGGCCATGAAGAACTCGGTGATGTCCTTCAGCCGGCAGGGAATTTTATTTATGAGATATTCGGATTCGCCGGAGCGGTAGACCCGGCGCGTGACGCATACTTCGCTTAGCCCCGCGTAAGGCTCGGGCAGCGCGCAGTTGTCGTCGGCCTCGAGCAGCAGCGAGACCTCGGCCATCCCGGCCGCCGGATTGGAATCGTTGCCGGCGTAGATGAGATCTTCGGCGCTCTTGCCGCGCAGCCGCGTCGGCGCCTGCTCGCCGAGGACCCAGCGAATGGCGTCGACCACGTTCGATTTGCCGCAGCCGTTGGGACCGACGACCGCCGTGATCCCGGGTGCGAAGCCGACGCTCGTCGGCTCCAGGAATGACTTGAAGCCTACTAAATCAAGGCTTTTGAGCCGCATACCATCATCGCCTCCACCTCACCACATCCGCACCCGAGCTTAGCCCAAAGCCCCGAGCCATGAAACCGCCTAGAGCGTATCGTATCCCCTACGCGGAGAGCGGCCTGTGGATATCGTGCGAAACTGTGCAGAGGTCAGTTCAGACGCTGCTACTGGTGTAAATTACTTTCTACTCTTGTAGCTCGGTGTTCCAATAGGCACTGTCGACCGCCGTCAGATACGGCATCCACTCGCGATAACGCTTGAGGCTGAACATCTCGGCGCTGAACGGCGTCCAGTGCGGCCGCATCGGTTTACGCACGAGCGCCATCCGCGCCTCATCGGGCGTGCGGCCGCCCTTGCGCCGGTTGCAGTTGTGGCAGGAGCAGACGATGTTCTCCCAGGTCGAAAGGCCCCCGCGCGAGCGCGGCATGACGTGGTCGAGGTTGAGCTCGGTGCGCGCGAACCGCCGCCCGCAGTACTGGCAGGTATTGTTGTCACGGGCGAAAATGTTGAACCGCGAAAAGCGCACGTGGCGACGGGGCACCCGTTCGTAAGCCGTCAGCAGCAGCACCCGCGGCACGCGGACCAGCCCACCCACTACACCGAGGCGCTCGTGATGGGTTTCGATTGCGAGGTCGCGCCAACTGGCGAAATCGAAGGTGTGGTACTGCTCGTCGACCGCCCGTGCCACTCCCTGGTACAGGAGCGCAAAGGCGCGCTTGACCGAGGTCACGTGGACCGGCAGGTAGGAACGGTTGAGGATCAGGACCTTGCTGTTGAGCAGGGCCATCCCCGACGGACGGATCGCCAGACTGTCGGCCGCGGCAGACATTAGAAAACGAGTATCGGCACACGAGAGCCAAGTCAAGTTGACGGGTTCTGTGCAAAACACGTTTATGCTCCGTGCCAGTGCGCCTTGCGGATTTCGCGGCCTCTCCGTATGATTCGTCTGAAGTTTCAATGGCATACTCGATGGGTGGAGGGGTCAGCGACGAAGCCGCAGCCGCGCTTGCATTTGGATGGCCGGAAAGCGTTGGCGCAGTTTGCCAGCGCGCCCCGCAACGCCGCCCCGCCTGACCAGACTCTTCCTCCATCGCATCCGGATCTCTCGTGAAACGTGAAATTGTCATTAATGCGAGCGCGCTCGAAGTGCGGGTCGCGCTGCTCGAAGACGGCTCGCTAACCGAGCTCTATCTCGAGCGCCAGCAGCATCGCGGCCTCGCCGCCAACATCTATAAAGGCAAGGTCACGCGCGTGTTGCCGGGGATGCAAGCGGCGTTTGTCGATATCGGTCTGGAGAAGGCCGGCTTTCTGCACGTCTCGGATTTTCACGACGACATACAAGCGGTCGGTTCAATCGCCGAGGTGATCGGCGAGGACGACGTCGAGACCTATCCGGTTGATGGCGACGGTGACGGTGGCGATGAAGCGAAGTCGCCGCAAGATTTGCGAGACCAGCAGCAGTTGGCCGAGCTGGAAAACCTGGAAGAGCCGTCCGAGAGGCAAACCGATCGGCAAAACGATCGGCAAGACGAGCAAGATCAACGGCAGGCGGAGCGGCCCAGTGTGCGGCAGGGCGGCGCGCGGCAAGCCGTGCAGCAAGAGGTACAGCGGCGAGACGTAGCGCCAGGCGTAGAGGAAAACTCAAAAGAAGAAAGCATAGAGCAAGAAGGCATAGAAGTTGACCGGCTCGATCTCGGCGACGAGACCGCGGCGACATCCGTCGAGGGCGAGGCCGACGCGGCGTCGCCCGCTGCCGCCGCAGGCGAGGCGGGAGCGGCGCCGGGCACCAAACGCCGGCGAAGCCGGCGGCGGCGCCGGCGCGGCGGCAAGGCGCACAAGCGGCGGCCCCGCGTGCACGAGCAGCGCAGCCGTCTCCCTATCGAGCAGCAACTGCATCGCAACCAGGAGATCATCGTCCAGATCGCCAAGGAGCCGATGGGCACCAAGGGGGCGCGGCTGACCTCCTCGATCTCGCTGCCCGGGCGCCATCTGGTCTACATGCCGACCAGCGGCCACGTCGGAGTCTCGCGGCGAATCGGCAGCGCGGAGGAACGTGCGCGCCTGCGCGCGGCGGTCAAGGAACTCGGCCGCGTGCAGGGCGGATTCATCGTGCGCACGGCGTGCGAGGGCGTGAGCAAGCGCGAGATCCAGCGCGACGCGAATTTTTTGACCCGGCTATGGGGATCGATCCTGGCCAAGAGCGAGAGCAGCCCGCCGGCGTCGATTCTTTACAGCGATCTCGACGTGGCGCTGCGCACCGTGCGCGACCTGTTTTCCAGCGAGATCGACAAGCTCTGGTGCGACGATCCCGAGACCTTCGAGCGCATCGGGCAATTCGTGCAGCACTACATGCCGCGATTGCGCGCGCGCCTCACGATGTATCAGGGCGCCGAGCCGATCTTCGACCACTTCAAGATCGAGCCGCAGATCGAGCGCGCGCTCGACCGCAAGGTCTGGCTCAAGTCCGGCGGCTACCTGGTTTTCGACCAGGCCGAAGCGCTAACCGCGATCGACGTCAACACCGGCCGCTTCGTCGGCAAGACCAACCAGGACGAGACCGTGCTGCGGACCAACCTCGAAGCGGCCGAAGAAGTGGTCAAGCAGCTACGCCTGCGCAATATCGGCGGGATCATCATCGTCGACTTCATCGACATGTCGCGCGAGGCCGACCGCAAGAAAGTCAGCGACGTGCTGCGCGAGGCGCTGCGGCGCGACAAAGCGCGCACCTCGGCGCTCAAGATCTCCGAGCTTGGGCTGGTCCAGATGACCCGCAAGCGCACGCGCGAGAGTCTCGAAGAATTGCTCACCGACACCTGTCCGCGCTGCGAGGGGCGGCGCGTGGTCAAATCCGTGCCGACGCTCGCCGCCGAGGTCCTGCGCGGAATCCATCGCGAGGCCCGCCGCCGCAGCGGCGACGACATGCTCCTGGTCAAGGTCCATCCCGCCGTCGCGCGCTATCTTTACGACCACGGCGCCCGCGACCTCGAGGCGCTCGAGCGCCGGGTGGGAATCAAAATCGTGCTGCGCGCGATGCAAGGTCTCGAGCCGGGAAGTTTCGAGCTGAGCCTGGTGCCCGCCGCCGCCTGACCGAAAAATCCGCAAGACTTAACTCCGCGAGACGGTCGATCGCGTAGGCTGAACAACAGATCTGATCAGCGGCTGCGTTGACAATCGAGGCAGGGCCAAATACCGGTTTTCACCTATGGCAGCCAGCGGCAACGAGACGGAGGAGTGGCGGCTCGGTATCGAGCCCGGCGTGCACGGGGCTCCGGCAACCCCCGAGGAGGCCGCCGCCCCGCGCAATCGCTCGGCTGAGCGGCTGGAACGGCCGCTGTGCGTTCTGACGGCGGAGCATGTCGGATGGGCAACGGTCGGGGTGTTGGCGCTCGCGAGCCGGCTCGTGACGCTCGGTGCGCGCCCGTTGGATTCAGCCGAGGCGAGTCACGCGCTCAGCGAACTGGCGTTGCTGCGCAGCGGGCCGCCCGCCGGAGCGCATCTCTCGTGGATTCATCTGTTGCAGGCGGCGGTGTTCGCAGCCGTGGGCGCCGGCGATTTCAAAGCGCGAGTGATCTTTGCGCTGAGCGGGCTGCTGCTGATCGCGTCCAGCCTGGGGATGCGCCGCCAGCTTGGCCGCGCCGGTGCGATGGCCTTCGCGGGGCTGCTCGTGCTCTCGCCGAGCGTCGCCTATTTCTCGCGCACCACCGATAGCGTCGTGCCCGCGCTGGCCTTCGCGGTGCTCGCGCTGGCGATGTTCCTCGAACTGGCCGTCGAGCCGGGACGAATAATCGCGGCCGGATTGGGTGCGGCGATAGGTCTGGGACTTGCCACTGGCGGGAGCGCGCTGATGACCGCGCTGTTCATGTTCGCAGCCCTCGCAATCGTTGGTTTGCTGGCGGCTCTGGCGGGGACGCGCGTGCGGCTCCAGATGCGAGTCTGGTGGACGCGGCGCAAGAGCCTGTTTCTGATCACGACCTTGGTCGCGGCGGTGGTCTGGCTGGGATGCGAGAGCGGCTTTTTCACCCGTTCGCCGCTCGGCGCGATCGTCGCCGCTTTTCGATCGAACCTGCCGTCTAACTTGTTGCATGCGGACCCGGCGGACCATCGCGGCTTCATGGCCGGACTGGATTTCTACCTGCCGATTCTCTCGCTGTACGAATTTTTCGTCGTGTTGCTCGCGCTAATCGGAGCCTTGAGCGTTTTGACGCTGCGCGTCCGCTCGCGCCTGGCGACGGCCGCGCTGGTATGGAGCGCCCTGGCAATCGCCTTCTATCTTTGGACACCCGCGCGCTTGCCGGCGCTCGGCCTTCAGATGATCGTCCCGATGGCGCTACTGGGAGCGTTCGCGATCGATTCGCTCCATCACACTGTAGCCTGGAGCATCCTGCGCTATCCGCTCGCGGTGCTGGCGCTGCTGACGCTCAGCGTGCAGGTGGCGAACAACTTCATCTGGTATGCGCCCGATGCCAGCGAGGCGCCGTGGGCGCGCACCGCGCTTTTATTTTGGACCGAGCCCGCGACCACGCTGCAGACTCCGGTTGAATGCGCGCGAGTTACAGGCCAGTTGCCGCCGCACAAGGCGAGCGCGTTTTTCGCCAGCGATTCGCCGGTGCTGCGATGGTACCTGCGCGCGCTGGCTCCGGCTGCCACGGCCGAGGGCGCAGACGCGATCGTCGGCAGCGCCGAGCCGGCGAGCGTGTCCCAGGCGCAAGGATTTACCACGTATGAATTCGAGCTTGACGACTCGTGGCATCCGTCGTGGCGGTCGCTTTCGCCGCACGCCGCGATGCGTTACCTGGCGAGCGCTCACCCATGGACGCCGCTGGAGTCCCATCGCGTAACGATTGCCGCGCGGCCCGTCGTCACGCTCGCACCGACAGTGATTCTGGCTCCCGTTGTGACGCCGCCGGCGGCGGGACCGGCCGCGTCCGCGGGATCGGCCGGATCGGAGGGACAATCGGTGCCGGAAGCTCCCGCGTCCGAGGCTTCTGCGTCGCCTGCCCCATCTGCGTCGGCAACCCCGGCATTCGGTACCGGTCCTGAAAGCCATCCCTCGGCCGCGCTTGCGTCGACTCCCGCTGCCACGCCGACCGCGACCATCGCAGCTACTGCGACCGCCGCCCCCACGGCTACCGCGAGTCCCTCTGAGACGCCTGCCGCGACGCCCGTCGCAACTGCTTCGGCGGTCTCCGCCCGCAAGCCTGCCGCAACCGCTTCTGGTTCACCTATCAACAAGCCCGATCGGATCCACCGCCGTCACAATTCAGCTGGCTCGGCGAATTAAGCTCTGAGGCAAGTCCGATTGCCGGCCCGCCTTTCGCTTAAACGCGGCGGGGCGGACGGCGCGCGCGAGCGGCGGTGCGCCTGGGCGGCTGTTTTTTAAGCTCCGGGATGTTGGCGTAGAAATCCAGCGCTTCGGGATTCGCCGCCGCCTCGCGGTTGGTGACCGCGACGCCATGGATCAGGTTGCGCACGGCGAGTTCCATCAGCTTGCCATTGCGTGTGCGCGGGATGTCGGGAACCTGGATCACCTTGGCCGGGACGTGGCGCGGCGTGAGATTGCGGCGAATCGTCTCGCGAATTTTATCGCGCAGTGCGTCGTCGAGTTCGAGCCCGTCGCGCAGCTTCACGAACAGCACGATCCGAACGTCGCTATCCCACTCCTGGCTGACCGCCATGCACTCGGCCACTTCGTCCATCTGCTCGGCCTGGCGATAAATCTCCGCCGTACCGATCCGGACGCCCCCGGGATTGAGCGTCGCATCCGAGCGCCCATAGATGATCATCCCGTCGTGCGCAGTGAGCTCGGCCCAGTCGCCATGGCACCACACGCCGGGGAATCGCTCGAAGTAAGCGGAGTGGTATTTCGCGCCGTCAGGATCGTTCCAGAAAAATAACGGCATCGTGACGAAAGGCGCGGTACAGACCAACTCGCCCTTGGTCTCGCGCACCGGATGTCCGTCCTCGTCCCACACCTCGACGCGCATCCCGAGGCCGCGGCATTGCAGCTCGCCGCGCCACACCGGCGCGATCGGATTGCCCAGCGCGAAGCACGACACTAGATCGGTGCCGCCCGAGATCGACGCGAGGCACATGTCTTCCTTGACGGCCGCGTACACGTAATCGAAACCCTCGGGCGCGAGTGGCGATCCGGTCGAGCACATCGTGCGCATCGCGTCCAGCCGATACGTCCGCCGCGGTTCGAGTCCCGCCTTGCGAATTGCGTCGATATACTTCGCCGAGGTGCCGAACATCGTCATCCGCTCGGTCTCGGCGTAGTCGAACAGGATTCCCGGATGCGGATGGAACGGCGAGCCGTCGTAGAGCAGCAGCGCCGCGCCCGAGGCGAGCCCCGAGACCAGCCAGTTCCACATCATCCAGCCGCACGTGGTGAAATAAAAAATCCGATCACCGGGCCGCACATCGGTATGGAGCTGATGCTCCTTGAGATGCTGCAGCAGCACGCCGCCCGCGCCATGCACGATACATTTGGGCACGCCGGTGGTGCCCGAAGAATAGAGGATGTAAAGCGGATGGCCGAACGGGAGGCGCGCGAATTCTATTTCGCCGGGCTTAAAGGGGCCGAGAAATTCGTCCATCGTGACGGCGCCGGCAGGCACGTGGAGATCGGAGGGCGCGTTGACATACGGCACGACCACCATCCGCTCGACGCCTTTTATCCGCGCGCGCAACTCGCCAACTTTGTCCAGCGTGTCGAAGGTCTTGCCCCCGTAGAAATAGCCGTCGGCGACGAATACGACTTTGGGTTCGATCTGCCCGAAGCGATCGACCACGCCTTCGACGCCGAAATCGGGCGAGCATGACGACCAGATCGCGCCGATCGCCGCCGCGGCCAGCGCGGCGATCACTGCCTCGGGCAAATTGGGCAAATATCCGGCGACGCGATCGCCCTCTTTGACGCCGGCGGCGCGCAAGGCCTGCACAGTGCGCGAGACTTGTGCGTAGAGCTCGTCACGGCTAAGGCGTCGGCGCACCTTGTCCTCGCCCCAAAAAATCAGCGCGTCGTCGGCGCCGCGCAAGCGCAGGCAATTCTCGGCGAAGTTGAGCCGCCCCTCGGGAAACCATCGCGCCCCCGGCATCCGCGCGCCGTCGGCGACGATCGCGCCGCCCTGATCGCCGATGGCGCCGCAGAAATTCCACACCATGCGCCAGAACAGCTCGCGATTTTCGACCGACCATCGCCAGAGCGCGCCGTAGTCGGGAATCGAGACCGAATGCGCCGCCTCGACCGCACGCACGAAGGCGGTCATCCGGGCGTCAGCGACGCGCTCGGGCGACGGCTGCCACAATTTCTGCTTGGTGGCGGACAATTTTAAAACCCTACCTAAACCTTGTTTCACCTTTGGAACGCTATAGTTTGTCGATAATCTCGGCGCGGAAGCGCTCGAGCTCCGAGCCCTCGAGCGCCTTGATCGGAAGCCCGGCGAGCGTGCGGTCGACGCCGAGCTCGGCCATCCGGCGCACGTCGTCGGCCGTGAGCGGCTTGCCAGTGCGCAAGCTGAGCGTGACTTCGATCGGCCGTGTGCGCTCCGCCGCGCGCGCATACTCACGCAGGCGCGAAATCAGCGTCCGCGCCTCGTCCAGGCTGTGCGCGATCCCGTACCATCCGTCGCCGAGGCGGACCGTGCGCTTGAGCGCGGGCTCGCTGGTGCCGCCGAAAACGATCGGCGGATGCGGCTGCTGAACGGTTTTGGGCATGAACTTCATCCCCTGGGTCGCAACCGTCTTGCCCTTGTAGAGCGGATCGCTGTTGCTCCACAACTCGATCATCAACTCGAGGTACTCGCGCGTGCGGAGCGCGCGGTCCTCGAACTTCATCCCGACGGCCTCGAACTCTTCCTTCAGCCATCCGATACCGACGCCGAAGATGACGCGGCCCTGGCTCAGTTGGTCGAGCGTGGCGATCGCCTTGGCGGTGGCAAAAGCGTTGCGCAGCGGCACCACGAAGATGCCGGTGGCGAGGCGAATCTTGGTGGTCAGCGCGGCGACGTAGGCGAGCGCGAGCAGCGGATCGTGAAACGGCGCGTCGGGCGGCACGAGAAAGCGGCCGTCGGGCGTGTACGGATAGGCCGAGGTCTGCTTCACCGGCATGATCAGATGTTCGGCGATCCAGGCCGATTCGAAACCGAGCTGCTCGGCTTGGCACACGTCAGCAGCGATTGCCTCGCCGCGCTGCTTGGTGATGAACGTGCCAAATTTCATGAGCGCGTACCTCGCCCCAAACTCGTCATCTGTGTCGGACTAATAGATAGGCCCGAAAACCGCTCGCGCGTGGCGCTCGAGCTGCTCGCGAAAGTCCGGATGCGCGATCGCGATCAGCCGCCGCGCGCGCTCCTCCAGGCTGATGCCGCGCAGATGCGCTGCGCCGTACTCGGTCGCAACGATATCGACGTCGGAGCGCGCCGTGGTCACGATCGGATCGTTCAGCGACGCCACGATCCGGCTGACCTTGCCGCCGCGTGCCGTCGCCGGCAGCGCGATTATCGATTTCCCGCCACGCGAACGCCGCGCCGCGCGCACGTAGTCGACCTGGCCGCCAACCGCGCCGATATAGGTTCCGCCGGCGACCTCGGCGTTGACCTGGCCGCTCAGGTCGACCTCGATCGCCGAGTTGAGCGAGACGAATCCGTCGATTCGCGCCAGCAGCTCGATATTGTGCGTGACGCTGAGCGGCACGAGGCGCAGCGCGCGGTTGCGATGCGCGAAATCGTAGAGCTTCCGCGTGCCCAACAATGTCCCCGTGATGCTTGCGTCGCGATCGAAGGGCTTAGTCTCGTTGGTCACCGCACCCGAGTTAATCAGATCCACCACCGCGTCGCTGACCATCCCCGAATGCAGCCCGAGTCGGCGATGGCTGTGCAGGGCGTCCAGGATCGCGCAAGGCATCGCACCGATTCCCATCTGGATTACCGCGCCGTCGGGCACCAGCTCCGCGACCCGCCGCGCGATTTTTTTATCGACCTCACTCGGCTCGCGCGTTGAATGCTCCAGCGGCGGACGCGAGCTGCGCACGAGATAGTCGACCCGCGCCATATCGAGCGGCTCGTCGACGTAAGTCCACGGCAGACGATCGTTGACCTGGGCAATCACCGTGCGCGCACGGCGCATCGCGATCTTCAGATAGTCATTCACGAGCCCCATGCTGTATTCGCCGCCGCCGTCAACGGGCGGGCTCAGATGGAGAATCACGACGTCGGCCTTGAGGATGCCGCTATCGAACAGCGACTCGACGTCGGAAAGCTGGCACGGGATGAGGCGCAGCACGCCCGCGTCGACCAGCCGGCGCCGCGTCCCGATAGCGCTCATGCCGAGAAAAGTCAGGCAATCAGCGTGCTGAGGATGAAGCGTCTCCGAATATCCGGGGCCGAGAAATAGCGTGATCGGACCGATCGCATGGCGCTGCGCGACCAGCGTCTCAGAGAGCGTCAGCGGCTCGGCCGCCCCTTGCGCCCAGACCACGGTGTCGCCGCGCCGGATGTAGCGCGCAAGCTCAAGTTCTTCGGCTCGCAGTTCGATAGTCATCGTGAAAAGTGAAAA
>WNFJ01133151.1_pt3 | contig 13382 bp, 10 predicted proteins | sample 5400461 | NCBI WGS metagenome assembly WNFJ01 (sample SAMN13153349, study PRJNA577476) | soil metagenome | isolation source: 115 cm saprolite on Douglas fir-dominated hillslope | place: USA:California | collected 2013-09-17 | reverse complement strand
CGGTGCGCGGGAATGCCGAGGGCCTCTACCGGTTTCTCAGCGGTCAGGACGTGCTTCCTATGTGCCTCAGCGCGACCGACACCAGTTGCGATCCCTCCCCGCTGAACAATTTGGAGTTCACGACATCCTTTGACGTGAGCAAGAGCAACACGCAGGCTGTTACGGGACAGAACCCCACTAGTGGCGCAACGCTCGCAGCGTTGCTGACCTCCGACAAGCGCCAGTTCTCGAGTGCCAGCGCCCGCTTCGCCATTATCAACTCTCGCGATCTCAGGTCCAAAAGATATCGTGATGCTTGGACTGCGTGGTTTAATCAGAACCGGGCTGCCCTCATGCAGGTGAGTGACGACTTGCTGACCGCTGAAGACGACATCTTCACGAAAATACAGACACAAGACGCCAACGGAAATGCAGTCACGCATGTTGAAGACAGCGTATATGGCAAGTGGCTGCAGAGCGCCACAAGAGCTCTGCAGACAGCCCCTCGTAACCAAATCGGCGTTAGCGCGGTGTTCGCGGAGCAATTGAACGTGCTGGTAAGCCAGATTCGAAAGTTGATTCCAGATCTCGACAGCAAGGTGCTAGCCGCCCGGAACGCCTACAGCCGCTATTACGCGAATACGAGGGGCGGATTTGAGCTGGGCAACCAGCCAATGCTCACTGTGGAGGCTTCCTACCTTGAACCTTCCCTTCAGCCCAAACTAGTGAACGCCAAGCTGGCATTCGCCTGGAGCCCCAAGAGCAAGGGTGCCGTCAATCCGGGGACGTTCACCCTCAACGCGGGCGTCTCTACCTACACGAAAGCCCAACCGAAGGATGCCAAAGGGAATACCAGCAGATGGCACGACGCGCAGTTCGCCGTGCAGTTCGACCGTCCGTTCGACAGCAAGGCCTTGTCCACGCTCACGATTGGCGGCTACTTCCAATATCAGATCAGTCCTGGTCTTGTGAACATTCCAGCAGGGGCCACGTCTCCGCCCGGTACGACTATCCCCTTGCCTCCGAACGGCGCCCAGTTGCTCGCCAAACCGGGTACAATCGCCCTCGCTCAGGCCAGCGTCACGTTGCAACTTCCGAACAGTGGCATGAAGGTGCCGATTGGAATCTCCTGGTCGAATCGCACAGAATTGCTCACTGGCAACGAGATCAGAGGTCACATAGGGTTCAGCTTCGACACGCATTCCATAATGCTGCTCGGAAAATAATCTCTACATTAGATTCCGCAACCTCGACGAACCCATCTGTTCAGACAAAGGGCTCCTATTACACCCGAAAAATATCGGCGCGCCAATTCACGATCGCCTTCTTGATGTCTTTGGCCGGCGACTTTGCGTTCACGGCCTTCTCCACCAGGCCCGCCACCTCGCTATCGGAAGCAAAGCGCAGCGCGACCAGTTGGGACTCGGTCAGCTCGCCGATTCGCGACTTGAGCGGCTCGCTCAAAAGCGACGCAAGGCGCAGCCGCTCTTCCAACCGGATCAGCCGATCCTGGGCTCGCAGGGGATTGATCCGAATCAAGAAGACTGCAATCGGCGCCATCGCGGCCAGCAGGAACACAACCCAGGCTTCGAGTGATTCATAGTGCCGGATCACATTCACGATTCCCAAAATCGCCACGATGGCCGAGCAGGGAAGCAGAAAGAAGTGAAACGGTGGATGCCACCGGACGTGGTTCGCATAAGTTTGCGGAAGTTTCTCTGCCATAGCTGACTATTCTACTATCCGCGCTCATCCGCGTTCATCCGCGGCCCAAATTCTATTTCCCTCGAATTCTCGCCGGTAGTCCGCAGCCGGATCTCAATCCGATCTTCCGGCATCAACTTCGGAAAGCGCTCGCCCCATTCGATGAGCACCACTGCCTGACGATCGAAAATCTCATCCAGGCCCAGCGTGGCCACCTGCTCGTCGCGATCCAACCGATACAGGTCCACGTGATAGACGCGCGGGCCGTATTCGTGGATCAGCGTGAACGTAGGACTCGAGACTTCGTCCGGCTGCGCCGCTCCCAGTCCTTTGACGATGCCCTTCGCCAGCGTCGTTTTGCCCGCGCCGAGATTGCCGATCAGCAGCACCACGGCTTTGGCCGGCAGCTCGCCGGCGAGCCTTTCGCCGAGCGCGACGGTCTCTTCCTCAGACTGTGTTTGAAGAATTCTCGACTTCACGCATGGCCTCGGGCAGGAATTGGAACAGGTCCGTGGCGATGAGCGTTTTCTCGCCGAGCTTGGCAGCGCCGAGTTCGCCTGCGCGCCCATGCAGGTAAACCGCCGCCAGCAGCGCCGCTTCGAGTTGATCCGGGAATTGCGCCACCAGCCCCGCGATCATCCCCGTGAGCACATCGCCCGTGCCGCCGCTTGCCATGGCGGGAGAACCCGTCGGATTGATCCACGCGCGCCCATCCGTGGCAGCGATGATCGTGCCGTTTCCCTTCAGCACCAGATAGACGCCCCGCTCCTGTGCGAAGACGCGAGCCAAGCCGATTCGATTGGCCTGCACATCTGCCACGCTTCTTCCCATTAGCCGGGCCATTTCACCGGGGTGCGGCGTGAGGATGCGCGGCCCGAAGTCGCGCAGCGGTTTTTGCGCCAGTGCATTCAGTGCGTCCGCATCCACTACCATCGGCTGCGGCAGATCCTCCACCAACCGGCGGATGAGTTGCACGGTTTCCGGATGCGTGCCCATCCCAGGGCCCAGCGCGATCGCAGTCTTTTCTTTTGCGATCGCGAGCAGCCGCGACTGCTCGATGGAATGCACTGAGATGGAACCGGTCTCGGTTTCAACCAGAGGCTCGGTCATGATTTCCGGCGCGTGCGACGCGATGGCGGATATGGCGGACGGCGCCGACGCCACGGTCGCCAGTCCGGCGCCCGCTCGCAGCGCTGCGATTCCGGCCATCGCAGCGGCCCCGGTTTTCCCGCGCGCGCCGGCGATCACGAGCACGTGTCCGTACGTTCCCTTGTTCGCGTCGCGAGCGCGCGGGCGAAACAAGTGCGCGAATAACGCGGGCTCCGACACCGACAGGTAAATCGATCCGTCTTTCTCGTACAGATCGGGCGGGCTCCCGATCGGTGCGATGTGCAGTTTGCCGGCGAACTCGCAAGCCGGCGAAAGCACCAGGCATGGCTTGGGCGCAGTGAACGTCACCGTGTGATTGGAGTGAACGGCCTCGCCCGGCGGCACGGCGGAATCGCTGTCGAGGCCGGAAGGGATGTCCACCGCCACGACTTCGGCCATCGGGAATCCATCGTTAATGGCGCGAATCAACTCCAGCGGTCTGCCTTCGGCGGCGCCGTGGATTCCCGTGCCGAGCAGCGCATCCACAACCAGCGTCGCGCCCTCAACGGCGGACGTGATCTCGAAAGTCACCGGGCAACCCACGGCCTGAAGCATTTGGTAATTCGCCGCGGCGTCGCCTTTCAACTCGTTCGGGTCGCCCGCCAGGACGACGTGTAGCGACCGCGGCCGGATCCGGGTGTAGAGCTGGCGGGCCACCACCAGTCCGTCGCCGCCGTTATTGCCCTTGCCGCAGATCACCGCGATACGCTGCTCCCGCAAGGGCGCGTAGGCTTCAGCGAGAAACTCCAGCACGCGATGGCCGGCGTTCTCCATCAGAACGATGCTGGGTATGCCGAGTTCGCTGGTGCGGCGATCCACCTCCCGCATCTGCGCCGCGGTGAGCACCTTCACGCACGCACCTCCGTCAGCACCTGTTCCAGCCGCCGCAGGTTGGCGGCCTCGCCCATAACGATCAGGTAATCGCCGCCTTCGATAGCCGCATCGGCCGGCGGATTGAACAGCATCCGCCCGTCGGACTTCCGGATCGCCAGAACGATTACTCCCAGTTCTCTGCGGATCTGCAGCTCTTCGAGAGACTTGGAGGCCACCTCGCTCGAGCTCGGCACGCGCACCTGTTCAATTCCGACATCCAGCCCCATGCCCTTGGTTGTGAAATCGATGAACTGGGAAACATGCGGCTTCAACATCACTTGCGCCATGCGGTTGCCGGTCATGTCGTAAGGCGCGAACACGTAGTCGGCGCCCGCCCGGCGCATCTTGCTTTCGGCCTCCTCGGCCGCAATGCGCGCCGACACCAGCAGCGCAGGGTTCAAAGCCTTGGCGGAAAGAATGACGAACAGATTGTCGGCGTCGCTTTGCAGCGTGGCAATGAGGCCTTTGGCGCGCATGATGCCGGCTTCGCGCAGCGTGTCGTCGTTGGTTGCATCGGCGGCCACGGCCAGCATGCCGGAGTGTATGGCGCCTTCAACGCGCTCGTCGTTGTTGTCTACGACGAGGAACGGCACGCCGGCGCGCTGCAATTCCGCCGCCGCGCCCTTGCCCACGCGGCCGAAGCCGCAGACAATGTAGTGGTCGCGCAAATGGTCGATCATTTTCTTAGTCCGCCGCTTCCCAAAATACTGGTTCAGCTCCAGCTCGATGATAGCCTGCGTCATGGCGCCGACCGCCAGAAGCATGATGGTAACGCCAAAGAATATCAGAAATGAATTAAAAACGCGGCCGCTAAGACTTAAGGGATGCACTTCCGCGTAGCCCACCGTGGTGATGGTGATGAGCGTCATGTAGAACGCATCGAACGGCGGATAGTGCTCGATGACGATGAATCCCAGCGTTCCGCCCGTCAACGTCACGAGCAGGGCGATGGCGATCAGGATCAGCCGGTTGCGGAGACGGCCCATCCATTCGATTCTAGTTCATTGGTTCCTTTGTTCATTAGTTCCTTGGTTCCTTGGTTCCTGAGATGCATCGATCGCGGCAAGAAGAACAAAGGAACTAATGAACCAATGAACTGATGACCGTGCTATTGGCGCCGTGCCAATAGCACAGTCATGTCGTCGGACAATTCAGGTGAGCCGGTCCATTGCCGGACCGATTCCATCACGGTCTCGATGATCCGGGCGTCCTCGCGGTCGGCGTTCTTCACCACCAGCTCGATCAGCCGCTCTTCGCCGAACATTTCGCCGTATTCGTTCTCGGGCTCCGTGATGCCGTCCGTGTAACACACCAGCAGATCGCCGCTGTGCAGTTCGACCTTGCTCTCGTCGTATTTCGAGAAAGGAAATGCGCCCACCACAGTGCCGTTCACATCCAGGCAGGTTGAGCGGCCATCGTGAATCAAGACCGGCGGCAGGTGCCCGGCGTTGGTGTACGTAATGGTTCGCGTGTCCTCGTCGTAGAGCGCCATGCAGAACGTCGCGTATTTTTCCGCGGACGTGGTCGCGTGGAGTTGCTGGTTCAGCTCGGATACCATGCGTGCCGTGGAGAGCCGGGGGTTTTGCACTGGCGAGTTCGAAGGCATCGCCAACTCAATCGACGAGCGCAACTCCATGCGCATGGCGGATTGAATGCTGGCCATCAGGAGCGCCGCCGAAATCCCTTTTCCGGCGACGTCGCCGATTGCGATCGCCAGTCTGTTGCCGGTCAGCTTCTGATAGTCGTAGTAATCGCCCGAAACCATGCGCGCGGGCTGGCACATGCCGGTCACCCGCAGGGTTTTCATAACGGGAACGGTCTTGGGATAGAGCTGCTCCTGCACCTCGCGCGCGATTTCGATCTCCGCCTGCAAGCGCTCCTTCTCCTTGGCGACGGCCAGCAGACGCTCCAGGTTTTCCGTCATGGTGTTGAACGACTGGCTGAGGTCGGCGAGCTGGTCGCGGCCGGACACGCGGATGCGATGCGTGAAGTCGCCTTGCATCACGCGCTGGGTCCCTTCGTAAAGCGAATGCACCGCGCCTGTGATGGTACGCGTCAGCGAGACGCCGATTACGAGCGCTATCAATTCGACCACCAGGAACGCGATCGAGACCGCTAGCAATAGGATCGGCACCAGGCCTTGTAACTCATCCACTTTGCGGCTCAGGATGATCTGCAGAATCGCGGAGTAGCGGGTGTGGACCAGCAACAAAGCGGGTTCACTCTTCGCCGGGTCAGCCCAATCCATGACGGGAACCAGGGAAATCCAACTGACGTCCAGATCGAGACGATTGACCGGCGGGGGCACGCTCGAACCAGCCGCCGCTTGCCACCCGGATGAAACGTCGAATTTCCGTGCTCCCTTGGACTGTTGCGTGGTGATCTGAAATCCGCCCTTTTTCGCGTTACTGGGAGCAGGCTGGGCGGAGAGCTGAAGGAGGCGGACGTCACCCATTCCAGGCACCATTTCGCTCAGGTAGCGGTGCGTCAAGGGCGTGGCGGCGACGATGCGCGCGCCATCCTTCATCACTTGCGACCACGCGTAGTACAGCCCGTCGCGCGTTGCGATCCCGCTGACGCCGTCCGGCACATTGTCCGGCGGATTCAGCGCCGAGTCCTCCGGCCAGCGCATCGCCTTGCCGCGTTGCTCCACGAGAAACGCGATGTCAGGATAACGCTCGCGGTAGATCTCACCGGTGCGGCGCATCATTTCCGCCCGCGCCGCCGGCTCCGCGCGCATCAGGATTTCCGTAGCGGCCTGCATGGCGGTCACGCGCCGGTCCAGCTCAGACCTGGCCAGGTAGATGGCGATCTGGCTGGCCAGCATATAGGCGCCCAGCCCGGACAGCGCCAGAATCAGCAGAATGGGAACCACCGCGATCAGCACGTACGTCACCAGCAGCCGGTTGCGCAGCCTCCAGATGGCCTTGCGCAAGCCGACGCGCGTGAGGCGAATCAGAATCCACGCTGCCAGGATGAAAAGTATGAACTGCAGCAGCGCGCCAAAAGCGCTTCCCGGAACGAGCAACAAGAGAACGCCATAGACCAGCAGTAGAGCAAGGAAGATCTTGTCCAGCTTGCCCAGCCGCTTCCAACCGGATTTGAAATTGAATTTCACACTCGCGATTTCGCGATCTGCGGAGTCTCCGGTTCTTCCAGCGGCTTTTCCGGCTCAAGGAAGTATTTGGTCAACTGCTCCTGTAGTATCGCGAGGGCCGCATTCGGATCGTCGGCATACTGGAACAGCTTCAAATCCGCCTGGTCGATGGTGCCGTGCCGGACCAAAGCATCGAAGTTCAGCACTTCTTTCCAGAACTTGGACCCGTACAGGACGATCACCATCCTGCCTTCGAGCTTGTGGGTCTGCGCCAGCGTCAAAATCTCGAAAAGCTCGTCCATGGTGCCGAATCCGCCGGGAAAAATGACCAGAGCCTTGGCCAGATACGCAAACCAGAATTTGCGCATGAAGAAGTAGTGGAACTCGAAGGAGAGTTCCGGCGTGATAAACGGATTGGGCTCCTGCTCAAAAGGCAGACCGATGTTCAGGCCGATGGTCTTGCCGCCTGCATCGCTGGCGCCGCGATTAGCCGCTTCCATGATGCCGGGGCCGCCGCCGGAACAGATCACGAAGCGATGAAACGGAGCGGGAATATTGTTCGACCATTCGGTGATCAGGCGCGCCAGGGTTCGGGCGTCGCTGTAATACTGGCCCATGGGGCCTTTTTCGCTGATGCGCGCCGAGCCAAAAAACACGATCGTGTCCTGGATTTTCTCGTCGCGGAAATGCGACAGAGGCTCCAGGTATTCGGAAAGGATGCGCAGGCCGCGGGCGTCCGGACTCTCCAGGAAAGTCTCGTTGAGGTAAGCCACCGGACGGCGGCCGTTGTTGACGTCATCCTCAATCATTGCGAAGGTGCTTGGGCGCGTTCCAGTTCCCCGATGCGCTTTTCCAATTGTCTCACTGTCTTCAACAGGTCGGGCAGTTTCGGGAAAGCGGTAACGGCGCGCAGCCATTCTCGCGCCTCGAATGCCGGCGAGCCGGAAACCACGGCGTTTTCGGCGACATCGCCGCCGATGCCGCTTTGCGCGTAGACCACGGCGTTGTCGTGAATGGTCAGGTGGCCGGAAACGCCCACCTGCCCGGCCAGCAACACGTTCTTGCCGAGGATGGAGCTGCCGGCCAATCCGGTCTGCGCGCATATAATGTTGTCCTCTCCCACCACGCAGGCATGTCCCACTTGCACCAGGCTGTCGATCTTGGCCCCGCGCTTCACGCGCGTTTCTCCCACGGTCGCGCGGTCGACGGAAGTCAGCGACTGGATCTCGACGTCGTCTTCGATCACAGTGACGCCGGACTGCACGATCTTGAAGTGCGTTCCTTCCCGAGTCTTGGCGAAGCCGTAGCCATCGCCGCCAACCACCACGCCGTTCTGGAGGATGACGCGGTTGCCGATGCGGCAATACTCGCGCACGGCGGCGTGCGAGTGCGCGTAGAAATCGTCGCCGATCTTGGCGCCTTCATAGATGACCACGTGCGGATGCAGCACCGCATTCCGGCCGATAGAGACATGCTCGCCGACGACGGCAAAGGCGCCGATTGACGCGCCTTCGCCGATCCTGGCTGTCGCCGCAATGGACGCCTGCGGATGAGTGCCGGGCTTGGGCCGCGGCGGCTGATAAAACAGCGCCAGAGCGCGCGCGAAATCGTGATACGGGTTCGCGGAAATCAGGCTGGCGGGCGTCGGCTGCGGCAGCGCTTCGGAGACCAGAATCGCGCCTGCCCGCGACTGTTTCACTTTGGGCGCGTACTTCGCATTCGCGAGAAACGTTAGCTCCGTTGGTCCGGCCTGCTCCATCCCGGCGACCCCGGTGATTTCGATATCCGGATTGCCTCGCAGTTCGGAGCCCAGACGGGCCGCAAGATCGCGTAGCAAAATGCTGTGCACGGTGTTCATAGTGATGGCTTTATGGTGGCACAGACATTCCTGTCTGTGTTGGTTTAGCCCGATAATAAAGGTTCCGAAGACCTGCATGGCAGACCAATGGCAATCGTACGATTCAGCAGCTTCAGTCCACGACCGGCTCGCGGTTCCGGGCATCTTTACGCCGCCGGCCAAAGATCTTGTGGCATGTCTCGACCTACCCGATTCCGGAACGATCCTGGACGTCGGAACAGGTACCGGCGTCGCGGCCTTGCTGGCGATGCAAGCGGCGAACCGCGGAACCGTGGTGGGCCTGGATCCTTCCGTCGAAATGCTGCGCAAAGCGCGAAGTCACGGCCTGCGTTGCGCGGTTGCAGGTTTCGTGCCCGGTCTGCCTTTTCCGGCGCGCAAATTCGACCGAGCCCTTGCGAGTTTCGTGCTGAGTCATTTGGATTCCTACCAGGCTGCATTGCTCGATATGGCGCGAGTGCTGCGTCCGGGCGGCAAGCTTGGTGTGACCGCGTGGGGCGCGATGCGAAGTGCACCGCGCGAGCGCTGGCAAGAGCTAGCCGATTCCTTTGCCGGCAAGGATGCGTTGCGCGCCGCCGTTAAGCAGGCGCTGCCATGGGAAGAATGGTTCGAAGACCCTGCTCATTTGAAGCAGGCCTTTGAAGAAGCAGGGCTTGAGAATATTGTGCTGCGTCACACCGAATACACCACGCGCATGAGCATCGCCGACTTCATCGCGATCCGAGAAACTTCGCTGCAAGCGCGTTTCATGCGGCAAACGTTAGATCGAGCGCGGTGGGAGGAATTCAAACAGACCGTATCGGAGGAATTTCGCCGAGAATTTAGAGATCCCATCGAATACACGCGAGACGTGCACATAGCAGTGGGACAGGCGCTGCCGTAATCCGGCGTAATCCGGCCGCAAAGTTGGCGTTGGTAAGGCGAATTGTGCCGGCACGAACCGGTTCACCTTTCGGGACTGGTTTTCTCGAAACCGGACAGCGGCGCCGCCCTGGACGCTCTGGATCTGTTGATTTTGCAGGGCGTATCCATGGAAGATAGGTTGCGTGGATGATCTCTTGTGAATTTTCGGTTTTACGCTCGCATTTTGCGCCGGAGTCCGGCCTTCACCAGCGTGGCGATATTGTCGCTCGCGCTTGGGATAGGCGCGAACACCGCTATCTTCAGCGTGATGGACGCTCTGCTGCTGCGGACCCTGCCGGTGAAACATCCGGAACAATTGGTTCTGTTTGGAGAGGGCCGGTACTCGGGCATCTTCAATCCCTTTCCCAACGGCAACAACGGCGACCTGTATTCTCAGCCGTTCTTTGAAACGGTGCGGGCGGAGAATCAAGTTTTTTCTGGCCTGGCCGCCGTGGAAAGCATGCAGGCAACGGTTCACGGGCGGTTTGCCGGCGCGAGCACGGACTTGGAGCGGCTGAATATCCGGCTGGTATCCGGCAATTACTTTGACGTGCTGGGCGTAGGTGCGTCGCTGGGGCGCGTGCTGTCGCCGGAAGACGATCGGAAGCCAGGCGGGCATCCACTCGCGGTGATGAGCCATGCGTTTTGGAAGCGGCGGTTCGCGGGTGACCCAGGCGTCATCGGCAAGACACTCACTTTCAACGGAACCACGTTCACGATCGTGGGCGTAACGGCGCGGGATTTCTTCGGTACCGTGGTCGGTGAGTCGCCGGATTTCTGGATTCCGTTGGCGATGCAGGCTCAGGTGCAGCCGTGGTTGAACGATCCTCGAGGTAACTTATCGCAGTCTTTGTGGCTCATTGGACGGATGAAGCCCGGCGTGGCGGCAAGCGAAGCGCAAGCCAATACGAACGTGGTGTTTCAGCAATGGCTGCATGGGATCGCCGGCGCCACGCCGTCGCCCGACCGCCTGCGAGACATGCGCAAGGCGCGGGTGAAATTGACCGAAGCTGCAGCCGGGATTTCGAGCTTGCGGCGTAATTATTCACAGCCCTTGCGGATCCTGATGGTGCTGGTTGGCCTGGTGCTCCTGACCGCTTGCGCGAACATCGCCAATCTGCTGCTGGCGCGAGGAACCGGGCGGCAGCGCGAGATTGCCGTGCGGCTGGCGCTGGGCGCGGAACGGCGCACACTGATCGGTCAATTACTGTCCGAGAGCCTGTGGCTCGCGATCGCCGGTGGAGCACTGGGGGTCTTGATTGCGTGGTGGGGCGCGCAATTCCTGCTCGCGATGGTTTGGACCGAGCCCGGTCCGATGCCGTTGAACGTCGGGCCCAATGGTCACGTGCTGCTGTTCACTCTAGGGCTTTCGATCGCAACTGGTCTGCTGTTTGGAATTGTGCCGGCCCTGCGGATGACTCGCGTCGATCTTGGGCCGTCGCTCAAGGAAGGCAAGGGCACGGCGCGGGGGCAATCGCGAAGCCGGCTGGGGCGAATGCTGGTGGCGGCTCAGGTTGCGCTGGCTATGTTCCTGATGATCGGCGCGGGACTTTTTGTGCGGACGCTGGAGAGACTCGAGCACACCAATACTGGTTTCGACAAAGAGCATGTCGTGTTGCTGAGGCTGGACAGCGATTCCAGCAGCTTCAAAGGTCCGGCGTGGCTGAACCTCAGCCACCGCTTGGAGGCGCGGGCGCGCGCTTTGCCCGGAGTTGTCGCGGCCAGTTTCTCCTCGTTCAACTTCGATGAGGGCAGGTGGATGGCTCCGTTGTGGCCCGAAGGCGTGGCGCACACGCAAGCAAACGGCAAGGATTATGACGGCAATCGCGTGGGCGCGCAGTATTTCGAAGCGCTCGGTATTGCGATCGTCGAGGGCAGGAACTTTGGCGCGCAGGACACGGCGCACTCGCGCCGCGTGGCCATCGTGAATGAAACGCTCGCTCGCGCGCTGTTCCAGCAGGGCTCTGCATTGGGACGGCACTTTTCTCTCGGCGGGCGCGACAAGTACGATTTTGAAATCGTGGGCGTGGTGAAGGATGTCAAGTACGAGAGCATTCGAGAAAAACCTCGTGGCGTCTGGTTCCTCGATACGGAGCAGGAGCAGAGCCCCGGCGACGACTTGGTGGTTCGCTTCGCCGGCAAGAAGGAAGCTCTCATGTCACAACTCCGCTCAGTGATTCGAAGCGAGGACGCAAATCTGGCGATTGCGGAGATGATGACGCTAGGCGATGCCGTGGATCGCTCGCTCGGCCAGGAAAAGTTGCTCGCCCGGCTTGCGGGATTCTTCGGTACGCTGGCGTTGCTTTTGGCATCGATGGGGCTGTATGGAGTGATGGCGTATTCGGTGGCGCAGAGAACCAATGAGATCGGCATCCGCATGGCGTTGGGCGCGCAGCCTGCGAGCGTATTGCGAATGGTGCTGGGCGAGTCGGCGGTGGTGGTCGCACTGGGGCTGACGGCCGGCATTCCGGCTGCGCTGGGCTGCGGAGGCTTGGTCAGGAACCAGCTTTATGGATTGGGGCCGAACGACCCGTGGACCATCACCGGCACGGCCGCGATCTTGCTGGCGGTGGCATTGGTGGCCAGCCTGCTGCCCGCGCGCAGGGCTGCTTTGCTCGATCCGCTCGCCGCTCTGCGGGATGAGTGACGCGTCACTCGTCACGACCACTCTCTCACGGTCGTGGCTCTGTTACGGAGCCGCGCGTGTCAGCAAGCGGTACAAGTGACGAGTCGGTCACTTCAATTCCGTATTCTTTGTTTCCGGCAGCGTGAAGATGAGCGCGCTGCCAATCAGGAAAAATGCGGAGTTGAGCGCCAGCGCTGCGCCGATGCCCTTGCGGTCTGCGATCGCGCCGACCGCGAACGGCGCCAGCGCGCTGACGGCCCGTCCGAAATTGTACACGAAGCCTTGCGCCGTGCCGCGGATCGACGTCGGATAAAGCTCGGAAAGCATCGCGCCGAACAGCGCGAAGAAACCGGTGCCGCAGAAGCCGACGAAGGGTCCGAGCACGAGCAGCCAGGTCTCCGAGGATGCGCCTGCCCACCGCGGCGTAAGCCCGTAGATGGGCGTCAGGATGGCGGCGGTGAAAACATACGCGAAGAATGCGGGCCGGCGGCCGAAGCGGTCTGCCAGAAAACCAAAACTCACGTAGCCGAGAAAGGCGCCGATCTGCATGAAGAAAATCCAACCGCTGGTTCTGAGGATGTTCATCCCGGCGCCGCCTTGGGATTGTGGAGCGGCGAGGAATCCGGGCAGCCAGGTGTTAAGTCCCCAGTAGGCGAACAGCACCGACGTAGCGAGCGCCGTTGCGAAGAAGGTGCGCTTGCCGAGCGGCGGGCGAAAGAGCGATGTCATCGGGCTCGAGCCGGTCTTCTTGGTCCAGATCTCGGGTTCCTTGACTTTGCGCTGGATCCAGATGGTCAGGAACGCCGGCAGAATTCCCACCAGGAACAACACGCGCCAGCCGAAACGCGGCAGGATCAGTGCAGTGGTAGCGGCGGCCAGCATGTAGCCCAGCGCCCAGCCGGATTGCATCAGGCCGATCGCCTTGGCGCGATGCTGCGGCGGCCAGCTTTCCGAAACAAGCACGGCGCCGGCCGACCACGCGCCGCCCAGCCCCAGCCCGACCACGGAACGCCACGCGAGCAGCGAGACGATGCCAGTCGACGTAGCCGATCCTGCCGAGCCGAGCGAATAGACCAGAATGTTGAAGATCAACGTGCGGCTTCGGCCGATGCGGTCTGCGACAATGCCGGAAAGAATGCCGCCGATGGCGGACGTGATCAGCGTTGCCGAGCTGACCAGCCCCGCGGTGGCGGCGT
>WNFJ01146684.1_pt1 | contig 13383 bp, 8 predicted proteins | sample 5400461 | NCBI WGS metagenome assembly WNFJ01 (sample SAMN13153349, study PRJNA577476) | soil metagenome | isolation source: 115 cm saprolite on Douglas fir-dominated hillslope | place: USA:California | collected 2013-09-17 | reverse complement strand
CATAGGAAACGTGATGTTGACGGGCATCAATGTTCCGGTACGAATTGGCGGCGTTACCGTAATGCCCGGTGATCTGGTCGTGGGTGACCGCGAGGGCGTATATTTCGTTCCGCCCCAATTGGTAAAGGAAGTACTCGACCGCGCGGATGAAATCCGGATTCATGATGAATGGACGAAGAAGAAATTTGACGAAATGAAATACAAGTCGCGCGAGATTTATTCCACTCCTGCCGACCCGAAATTGCAGCAGGAATATAAGGATTATTTGAAGAAGCGTTTGGAAGAAATTCGGAAGCAACGCGGTCCCCAATGAAGGAGAACAAAATCATGAAAGATTCCCCTGGAAAAGAGCTCTCGCGTCGCGGATTCATTGCCAAGGTTAGCCGTGGTTTTGTCGCAGCCAATGTGGCAGGAGCATTCTTGAAGGAAGCTGTAACGAGCGAGGCGGCCGCTCCAGATTCCCAGGGCAAGAAATTAGGGTGGGCCATCGTCGGGTTGGGCAATCTCGCCATTCACGAAATCCTGCCCGCCTTTGCGAAGTGTGAAAAATCCAGCGTTACAGCTCTGGTGAGCGGTCACCCCGATAAAGCAAACAAACTGGCTCAGCAAACATTTACAACTATCAGAACTACGATTCGATTAAGGACGACCCCAAAGTAGACATCATCTACATTGTTCTGCCAAACGGAATGCACGCCGAATACACAATTCGCGGATTTCAGGCGGGCAAACACGTGCTGACGGAAAAGCCCATGGCCAATACACCTGACGATTGCCAGAAGATGATCGATGCCGGGCGCAAGGCCGGCCGAAAGCTGATGGTCGCGTACCGCTGCCGCTACGAACCCTACAACAAAGAGGCCATCCGCATGGCGCGCTCCGGTGAACTCGGACCAACCCAGGTCATTCTCGCAAACAACGGGTGGAGGGTCACCGATCCCGATCAGTGGCGCTTGAAGAAGGACCTTGCGGGTGGTGGCTCCCTGATGGACATCGGCATTTACGCTCTGCAAGCCGCCCGCTATTTGTCGGGAGAGGAGCCTACCGCGGTAAACGCGCTGATCTACACCACCCCGAATGACCCGCGCTTCACGGAAGTGGAAGAGAACATCAATTTCCAATTGCGCTTCCCGAGCGGTATTCTTGCGAACTGTACATCCAGTTATGGCTACGACTCGCAGAGTCACTATCGTGTAGTAGGCACAAAGGGCTGGCTGGAGATGGAGCCGGCCACCGTCTACCGGGGATTGCGAATGAGAGTTCACCACGACGGCGTTACCGAGGAAAAGAGTCTGCCCGTGCTTGACCACTTTGCGCTGGAGATGGACCACATGTCTGAATGCGTCGTGCAAAACAAGGAACCGCTCACGCCGGGCGAAGAAGGACTGCGCGACCTGAATGTAATGATGGCCGTCTACTTAGCCGCGAGGACTGGGAAGACTGTGAAGTTATAGCCCGTCCCCTACACGGATGGCGATTCCAAACAGTGGCAACGCGGGCGCACACTCTGCCCAGAAATCATGCCGGAAATAAATCCGCACAAAATTGTCGACAGTCGTTATTTCGACGCAGGTGATAGCAAGCGGCGGCAAAGCAAACTTCAAACTATGCCTTTCCCCTCGATAATATGGATGTACCGGTTTGCGGCGACACTGGTGAACTTTTCGATGCGTTTACTTGGCGCGGGCCAATGGATCTCGAGCTCATCGATTTGAGCGGCGGCGCCGATGCCTAGAACTTCCCTGAGATCATGCGAAGAGAGATAACTGCCACCATTGTTCTTGAGGCGCTGGCGCAGTTTACCGCCCGCCTTCCAAAGAATTCGCGCGCCAATCGCATCGCGGCTACAGGTCGCGCCTTCCAGCCTGAGACCCAGCCAATTGTTCCCCTTGGCCGCGTTGTTTTTCAACAGCACGGGAGCCCCGCCGTTGGTTGCAATGAGCACGTCTAGCGCGCCGTCATTGTCGTAGTCGCCCACGGCCAGGCCTCGCGCAGCGAAGGCGTTTTCAAACACCGTCCCTCCTTCTGAGCTTACATTTTTCAGCTTGCCGTCTGGGCCCTGATGAAAAAGCAGGAGTGGCTCCTTGTACCGAACTTGCCGCGAGTAACGACCGATCATGTCATCCGGATGGCCGTTGGCCAGGATCAGATCGAGCGAGCCGTCGTTGTCATAGTCGAAGTACTTGAGTCCCCAGCCGCTCAAAAGCCTGGTAGCTTGCGCAACGCCGTGCGCGTGCGCGACGTCGTTAAAGGTCTCGTTTTTGTTGTTTCGGTAAATCGAAAACATTTCCTGATCGACATTCGCCACAAAGAGATCCTGCCAGCCATTGTTGTCGAGATCGCCGGCGTCGACGCCCATACCGGAACGAGGCTGGCCGTTGTCGCTAAATGCTACCTCGGCCTGCAGCGCCATTTCTTCCCAGCGGGTCTTTCCGGATGCATCCGTACCGCGGTTGACGAACAAAAAATTCTGGACCGTATCGTTGGCGACGAACAGGTCCATGCGCCCGTCGTTGTTTATATCCGTCGCCACCACGCCAAGCGCCTTGCCTGTCGCCCGCGCTATATCCGTGCCTTTGCTCACTTCAGAGAACGTGCCATCACCGTTGTTGTGGTAGAGAAAACTCGAAGTCCCGCGAAAAACTCTAGGAATGCAGTAATAGTGGTTTCCGAGCTGGTTATCGCCACAGGCGAGTTTCTGCTTCGCGCCATAGTCAACAAAACTGCAGATGAAGAGGTCAAGACGGCCGTCATTGTCGAAGTCGAACCATACCGCGCTGGTGGTCCAGCCGGGCGTAGCAAGGCCGGCTTTCTCGGTCACGTCGGTGAACGTGCCGTCGCGATTGTTCTTGTAGAGAATGCAGCGACCATAGGATGTGACGAAGATATCCGGCCATCCGTCGTTGTCGTAGTCACCGATGGCAACTCCCATTCCGAAACTTCCGCCCGCCACGCCCGCTCTTTCGGTCACATCGGTGAACGTGCCGTCGCGATTGTTCTTGTAAAGTGCATTGCGGACCGGCTTAGGGGGGGTCCAGAAATCGCACGGCCCGCCATTCACCAGGTAGATATCCATCCAGCCATCATTGTCGTAGTCGAGAAAAGCACAACCAGGCCCCAGAGTCTCAGGAAGGTAGCGATTGTCTGACATTGCATTCTCATGGACCCACTCGATGCCGCTCGACGATGGGGCGACCTCGCGAAACAAAGGTGCTTCAGATGCTTCTAGAATCAGAGGGGAAATTGGTAGCGCCTTGGCAGCGCCGAGTGCTATGCCAAGTCGCAAAAACCCGCGTCGGGGAAAATTCATTCAGGGATCCTATTGCAAAATAAACGTCGCTAGTTCCTCGGCCCTCGCGGTGCCTTGCATTGCGTTGAAACGTATCGTGTATTCGCCGGGCTCGAGCGACGCGATCGGCACAGTGGCCAGATACTGGATCCGCCCGTCTTTGTCTGGCTGGCCAAGCTCTGGTGAGCCGCTTCCCAATATCTGCCCGTTCCTGCTGAATTCCATGGACAAGCGGGGAGGCTGCGAAGTGCTTTTGTCAGGATAAATAACCAGATAAAACGATATGCCGGAATTGCCTGCCTTGCTGATGGTCGGATTGAGCGTCGGCGAAACCACGCGGGTCCCAATCAGCAGAGGGTCAGCCTGGTCCGTAGAGGCATCTTTGTCTTTCATGTTACGGACAACACTGACACTGCTAATGGTCAGCGCCGTAGAGAGCGACGGCATCATCAAACTGTTTTTACGAGCACTAATTCGGTTGCCCTCCCCGTCGAGCACCGCAGTTTCGAGCGTATAGTGCCCAGGTGGCAAATCGAAGTGTTCCGTGTAAATGAAGTGTCCTGCCGTGAGCGCATCGCGCTCTGCGTTGGGCACATGGATAGGGATATCGTTTCTAAACTTCTTAATCACTTCGCCGCTCCCGTTTTTCACCAAAGCTACGTAGGACAGCCGGCCTTCCGACTGATCCGTGCCGCTCTTCTGAAACGTCAAATTGGCGAGCGGCACGTCCAGCACTAGATCGCACACGGATTGGTTCTGCGCACCCCGAAAGTGCATAGGCATGGATTGATAGCCGAATGTTTTGGGCAGCTCCGCGGAACTCAAAGCTGTAAGAAGCGGAACCTCGTAGGCGCGTAGCACGCTGCCTTGAGCAGCGAGCGCAGGCGGTAGGGCGACGTATCCGGATCGCGATTGTACGCGCAAATCATTCGAACTCATTTTTATCGCGATTTTACGGAATGATCCGTCGTAGCTCTTGATCTCCGGAGCATACCCGATCTCATAGTAGGTCTGGATGTCCTCGGCGAGTTTATGAAGCGGGGTCCCCAAATCATTAGTGTTGGCAATCAGCATTCCTCCGGTGGACTCTGCGAGATTCGCCAGCGTGTTTTGCGTGTTCGCGCGCGTACTCTCGATGCCGGTATCAAAGAGTTTCGCCTGGTCAGGCCTGATGGGGTGGCTACCGTCATTGGCCATCTGGTCTTGAGATGATCGCGCTGCGCTGTTCAGCGCACTCGTAGCGCCTGAATTGGGGCTCCCCGTCGTCAAACCACGAGCGTCGACCGCGTAAAAACTGACGTTCGAACGGTTGGCCACGCTGATAACGCTCTTGAACGGCTCTTCCATTCCCTGGGGGATGACGAAACCACCTTCTCTAAAATAGAGTATGGTTTTCCGGCCCGGCAGGCGGTATTGCTCCTTCACCGCGTCGAGTAGGGCGAAAATGTTCACCCGCCCAGTATCTTTCTCCGCGTTGCTTTGTTCGCTTTCAAGCATTTGCAGCACCATTTGGGCCATGGCCATGTTGGCCATCGCCGCCGCGTCAACAGATCGTCCCTGAGCCGCGAGCGCGGCATTCTCATTGCTGATTTGTCCCTGGATGGACTGCGCGCCACTCGTATCCGGACCGACCATTTGCTCCAGTTGCTTTTGAACCATGGCGGTATCCGAGGAGAAATCTGTATTCTCACTTCGGGTAGCGCGGTCGATCCCTTTACGCAATAAAACCGGATCATTCGTGAAGGACTGAAGAACTTCGAGCTTGCGATCGATGGTCATGATAGCCATGTAAACGTTTTGCGGAAGCTCGCCCTTCAGGAAACCCACAGCCGCGTCACGGGCGAGCCGCCGGGCGTCGTTGCTTCCACATTGAAAGATCATCGTGACCAAGCGTATCTGGCGGAGCGGATCGAGTTGCGTGCGCGAGCCGCCTTCGGCCACCGCTTCGCCCCCCTGGACGAGGCGAAACGCGATGATTTTCTTCGGTTCACCATTGTCAAATATCTGGAAATCTGCAGGTTTGAGATTGTTAACGGGACGCCCCTTCTTGTCGCGTACCACCACATCCAGAAGGACTTCCTCGCTGGCCTTCCTTATGGCGGCCCCTTGCGAGGGTGCGGTCGGATTTTGCTGGGCATAGCTGGCCGGTGCGAAAGATGACGCGATGGCCGAAACACACAAACAGACAACTCTGTAGGAACTTTTCATTGCTCGTTTCCTTTCCTTGAAACAAGTGCCGCTGACTCGCTATGCCCTTGCGGGTTGCCAGCTCTATATTCCCAGAACAAAATGGCAACCCATTTAGCTGCGCGCGGACCAGCCCCCCGTGTGAACTCCCAGCGACCCTCGCGCACTAACCCGGATACTTTTCATTTGGCTTCACGATTCGGATTCGATGATCCGAAAACTTGTGGTGTGCCCCGGGCAGCTCGAGTTTTGGCATGTGGCAGGTCACACACTTGTCTGTGGACACCGGACAGGCCTTCGCGCCAGGTTTCCCGCCTCCGTGACACGACTGGCATTTTGCGTCGTAGTCGACCGATTTGTTGCTCACCTCGTGGTGCGGGTCATGGCACGCGAGGCAGCCAATTCGTGGGTCATCCGCATCGTAGCACTTGCTGCCCGTCAACCGGTAAGGCTGGAAGCGAATGTTACCAATGCTCAGATTACCCTGCAGGGCAATTTCTTTCCACGACCGGTGACACTGTCCACAGAAGTTAGACACTTGCTCCGCGGACATTCCGTGTAGTTTGGACAAATCCTTTGCCGTCCCCAGCTCGAAACTATCGAGCAACATCGCTGCAAGGTGCGCTTCGGTGGATTCATGACAGCTCTCGCACTGCACTCCGGGAGTCATTTTGTCCAGCGTGAGTTGTCTTCCCACAGTCGCATTCGTAGCGTGACACCCGAAGCAGCGCAGTTTATCGTCGCGGCCCATGAGTCGCCTGGCAGCTTCGTTGACGTCAGATGGCGTAGAACCCTCGGAGCCCAATGTGGGACCGAGTCCGTTCAGTTCGCTGAAATAACTGACGCGGCTCTCATAGAACTCCTCGTCTTTCTCCAGCACGTACGTTTGGCCAATTGCGGAACTCGCTCCCATCGCCCATCGGATGGGCAGCGTCACGGTCTTGTTTCCATCCGAAACTGAATAGCTGCTCTGGCTGCTCTTGCGCTCGATCCGGTACGAGTACCTGCCCACCTTCGCAGTAAGAACAGGATGATCGATGAGAATTTTGCACTCCTCAACTGTTTCGAGCGCGTGCGCCATGGACGTGGCCGGCTGTGACCTCGCCTGCGCGTGACATGGGGCGCACGTAGACACGTCACGCGAATTGGTCTGTGCTGCAGCGACTGCAGGAAGAACCAGACACAGAAGTTGCCGGCGCCATCTCATCACGGTTTGGAAACAGCAACTTCGTTCTGGCCTCTAAGCCGCAAGAACTCCTCCCGCTCCTTCGCAGCATCCGCTTTCCGGCCGCCTTTGGCGTAAGCGGTCCCCAGCGCGAAATGCACCTGTGGCTGCCAGGGAGCCAGCCGGACCGCAGTCTCAAGTTCATGCGTTCCCCGGGATACATCCATGTCTCCTTCCGCCAGTACCTGCCCCAGGATGGCGTGAGCCGCAAAATAGCTGGGGCTTGCCTCGACCGCTTTCTTGGCGTAGGGCAGAGCCGTCTGATATTCGCCACGCTTCAGGTACTCCGCTGCAATACTCACCAGTGCTTGTGGGTGTTCGGGCGAAATCGTTAGCTCGGCATTCCATTCCTCCAATGCCTTGTCGGAGTCGCTCTCCAGCACCATTGTGCCGGAGAGGTAATGGATTTGCGGCGTGTTCGGATATTTGCGCAACAGCTCCAGGCGATCCCGCTCCGCTTCCGCCGCGCGCCTTGCGGCGGAGTCACACAGGGCATGCCCTATGTCCAAAACCATCTCTCGTTCGAGCGGCGGGAGTTCGTTGGGCAGCAGTGGCTTGCGAAGCGCCGCAAGCCCCATCGCTTCGGTGAATTGCGGGCCATCCTTGCCCTGCCTCGCGAAATCACCGATGACTTTTGCTGCGGGTTCGAATCGCCCCGACCGTATCAACAAGAGCGCGAAATGGTATTTGGAAACATCATAAAAACCTTGCTCGCTCGGAATCTTAAGCTGATCAGCCTTCTCCAGATGGGCCAGAGCGCTGTCAAAATCCTTAGTCTCGAATTCACACAAGCCCAGCATCGCCCACCCCAGAGCCATTTCGGGCTTCAGGCCCGTCACATGGCGAAAGGCAGCCCGGCCGTCCGCGTACTGATCCGCCTCATAAAAAAGCATCCCTAGATACCACCAGCCCTCGGCGAGTCCTGGCCGCATGTGAACCACTTGCGTGTACAGGCGGATGGCTTCGTCGGTTTTATCTGCTTCCCGGGCAGCTTCCGCTTTCTTGACCAGCGCTTCGAAGCCGGAAGCATTCGCCGCGCCGGCTGCTTCCCCCTGTGGAGTGCTCTTCGCTTGCGCCACCGCAACGTAAGAGGGAAGAAGGGCAGCGGTGAGAAGACCCAACCTCAGCGACTTCATTGCGCGACCTTTACCCCTTTTTCGTTAGCCTGCTTCTCGGCGTTCAGTTTCTCGACGATGGCGCGCTCCCGGTCACCGTCGGCCTTCCTCTTTTCGCGATAGTAGGCCGTCGCCAGCGACACGTGCGCCTCCGTAAAATTCGGCGCCTCCGCAACCAACGACTCAAGGTGACCGCGCGCTTCTTTCACTTGGCCGACCGACATTTCAATGGAAGCTATCTGGTAGCGGACCCCCACATCACCGGAGCGTATCTCCAGCGCATGGTGGATATACTTTAGCGCCTCGTCGTATTTTTCGTCCTTGCGAAGCAACAGTCCCATTCTCAAATTCGCATCGAAGTTGTTGGGATCATCTCGCAGGGCGTGTTCGAAAGCTTCCTGCGCCCCAGCTTGGTCCCCCGTCGAGAGCAACGCGGTACCGTAGTAGGCGTACACCTCCGGAAGGTTTGGGTTCAGCTCCACCGCCTTTTGCAGATCAGCCAGCGCTCCTGAGAAGTCATTCACCATCAGCTTGGTCGTGCCCAGCAGAAGCTGCGCCTCCGCCGAATCGCCATTCTTCAAAATCCTGTCGATCAGAATCTGCCCTTTCTCCGTTTGTCCGTCGCGAACCAGCGCCGTCCCGAGCATATACACGATCGCCAGATTGTCCCCGTTCGTTTGCTGCACCTGATTTAATAGCTCGATCCCCCTCCTGTTTTCGCCTAGCCGCAGATCGCAGTCCGCCTCAAGCATCGTGGGTCGTAGGTCACCCGGCATTTCCTCGCGTACTTTCTTGAGCTCTGCAACGGCCAAGGAAAGCTTGGTGGTCTTGTAATAGGCTAGCGCGAGGTTTAGCCGGACCTGTGGGAGGGGTTTCAGTTGCAGCGCGCGTTTATACTCGGCGATGGCCTCTTCGTAGCGCCCCGCGCCTGCCAACGCGGCTCCGAGGTCCGACCGGACGGGCGCAACATCAGGATATTTTTCGAGGAACAGACGGTAGTCTTCAATCGCCTGCTCTAACTGGCCGGCCCGGTGAAGCGACGCCGCTTCCTTTAAGATCTCTCCGGGAGCCCTCTGCGTTTGACCGGTCAAGACGCTTGCGGACAGCGCAAAAAACCAAAAGCCGTACAGCATTCGCCGAGTCACACACACTGCTAAGCGCGAAGCTGAACGGCTTCCCATGTCTTGGCCCTACAACAGTATAGCGAAGCGCCCGGCTCGAGAGTAACCAGGCGCCCCGCCAGAGAGAGCTAGAAGTAGAACTTCAATGCAAGCTGAATGATGCGATTGCCCTGCTTGATCGGTGTTATACCAAAGCCTTTTGTGTTGGCGAGATAGAGACTGTTCGAACCGGGCCCGCTCCCAGAAAACGTCCACAGGGGATGGTTCATGAAGTTGTACGCTGAGAAGCGGAACTGAAACTTCTTGCTTTCGCCCATTTGGAAGTTTTTGAAGAGCGAAAGATCGCTGGTCCAGTACCACGGTCCGAAAAATTCAGGCAACACGATCGGCCCGTTCTTGCCCGCCACCGTGGGAACTGCGAAGCAGCTCCCATTCAGGAACTGGTTCGGGCCAAGGTTATTCCTCGGATCGCAGGTCAGGATCGGCTGCAACGGAATCTGGTCGGTACCGTTGATGGATTGGGCCGAAACTGTGTACCCGGCCGTCGTCTTCAGCGACCCAGCTACCCCGCCGACGTTGAAATCCCCCGCCCCCCCGTTGGAGTTGGCCGTCAGGTTGACGCCGCTTTGCACCGACGTGATACCCGAGATCTGCCAGCCGTTCACGGCACCTTCCAGCGCCTTGTTCTCGTGGATGGGCTTTGGCAGTTCGATCGAGTATGCCGCGTTGAAGAGGTGACGCCGATCAAAAGGCTCCGCGCCGTAATCGTTCTGCAGGTTCAACTGGTCATGACCTACGATTCCCAGCGCCTTGCTGTAGGTGTAATTCACGGCGATGTCAAAATTGCCCTTCTGGCGCACCCAGCTAACCTGCAGAGCATTATAGTTAGATGATAAGTTGTGGTTGGCAACGCTGATTCCTTGGTAGATTGGGTATTTCCCGTACAGATACTCGTCAGATCCAACGTTTGGATCCTTACCGATAGAGAAAAGCGTGCCGTAGGGAATAACGTTGGCGTTGGTTCCGACGCCGTTTTGGTTCAGCAGATATTTGCTCTGGTTGCCTACATAAGACGCTTCTAGCAAGGAAGAGAAGAACGGCAGCCTCTGCGAGATGGTAAAGCTATAGCTTGTGGTGAGCGGGCTGTGGTCATCCGTGCGGCTCACGGCACCCGTGGCAAAGGGTTGTGTGCCCGGCACGACCGTTTGGATTTGCGCAAAGGTCAGGCTGCTCACGCTAGGAGTCTCGCCCCCGACCGGCTGATCGAGTCCCTGGGTAAACTGCGCGTTGTGATAGTAGAACTGACCCCACCCACCCCGCAGCACGGTTTTACCCGTGCCGAATAAGTCGTAGGCCAAGCCGAAGCGAGGAGCATAGTAGAGTGCGCGATTCGGGAATCCGGAGAGTGGCACGCTGCTGTCCTTCTTGTGCCAGTCAAACCCCGTGCCGGCGGATTCCGCAGAGCCCGGAACGTATAGAGCGGGATTCCAGACGGCGAAGCCGAATCCTTGCCGGTCATACCAGGCTCCAAGATGAGACATGCGCAGACCGTAGTCCACCGTCAAGCGCTTGTTCACTCTCCAGCTATCCACACCAAAGAACTCGAGTGTTTTGTAAGCCTCGTTATGTAGGTTGCTGAAGTTCGTCTCCTGGTAACTGCCCACGAAACCGTGGAGCAGGTCCGCATACGGGCTGCCACCGCTGCCCCCGGCCCAGTTCGCTTCTGCGACAAAGCCGTTCGAATACGTGTTGTTGGGCTGATTGTTGATCACGTACTCGTAGTAGGCGCCAATTTTCACAGTGTGCGTACCCCACACTTTCGAAACGGTGTCACTGAACGACGGGAGGTGCTTTTTCGCAAACAGACCCCCACTCCCACCGGCCTCGAAGCCGCCCGGATTGAATATCGTCGCCATCTCGCCGCCCCAGCCTGATATAGAGGGGATCTGGTCGACACCGTTATGGAAGATTCCTGTGAACGGAATGTTCAGGGCCTTCCGGCTGACCTTGCTCGCATCCTGGAACACGTTCGGGAAGTCGATATACGTGTAGCCGAAGACGAATTCGTTGGACATCGTAGGACTGAAGACGTGTGTCAAGCTCGCGGAAACCGAGTCGGACCGGTTCTTTCCGAGGATCGGCGTAGGGTAGGGCACCTGCTGGGAGTTCCTCCACCATAGGCCAATCGGGAACTGCTGCACCTCTTTCTGCAGGTTATAGCGAATGTACAGTTTTGTGTTATCGCTGATGCTGTAGTCGACGCGCGACAGCCATTGCCATGAGTTTTGGTCGAAGGCAATTTCCTTGATGTAGTTGTCGCCCCGGTTCAGATTCGGATCGGCGTTTGGTAGTGGGAAAACATTCATCAGGCCCTGGCCGATCGCGTTTATTTGGCCAGCTGGAAAAACGCCACCGGGAACCGGAGCCGGGGCAGTGTTACCAGCAAAAGTGTTGAATCCACCGTTTGCTGGCCCACCCCAGTAAGAGTTTGGTTTTGCAGCTGTGCCGCAGATGAAATTACCCTTTGAGTCTGTTGTGCTGGGGGTCGGGCTGATCGTAAGACAATTACTGATCTGCTGGGGCGCTCCACCGCTCGCATCTATCGTACCCAGTTTCGCCAGTTCGGCCGGGCTGAAATCACCGTTTCGCATCCCCTGCGTCGGCACGGTCGCGCCCAGCAGCCCTGTATCCAGCGTCTGGTAGTAATACTCAAAAGCCGTAAAGAAGAAAAGCTTGTCGCGGTTGCGGTTAAAATCCGTCTTGGGAAGGAGAACGGGACCGCCGATATTGCCGCCCGGGAAGAAAAACTTGTTCGCAGGCTTAGGTGTAATCGGAACCGTGGAGTTGTTGACCCACCGGTTCGCGTTCATTGCGTAGTGGCGAGCGCTGAAATAGGCTTCCCCATGAAAATCGCGCCCGCCCGCTTTGGCGACGGTATTGATGACGATAGGACCTTTGGAGTTCTCTGCGCTGAAGTTCGAGGTCAGCACTTTGAACTCCTGAATCATGTCCGTGTTCGGGTTGACAGGTGTTGCGCAGTTGCAGCCGGGGTCAGAGACGTGGGCGCCGTCGGCCGTAATGTCGATGGTGCCTGTGCCAGTTCCGTTGGAAACGTAGGCACCGTTCAGCGGGCTCTGGCTGCCACCGTCGCCGTTACCGTTAATACCGATCACTTCGCCGGAGAAATCCGATCCGCTCTTTAGCCCATCACTGCTGTTGCGTGGCGCGAACCCTGGCAGGATCTTGATGAACTCGGCGGCATTGCGGCCAACAATACTGAAGTCTTGTAACTGTTTCTCGGTGAGGGTAATCGATTTCTCGCCCGAGTCCGTAGCAATAATCTGGTCGGCGACGCCTTCGACCTTGACCTCCGTGGTGGAAGCACCGATTGTCAGCTTAATCGGGAAATTCAGGCTTGCCGCGCCACTAAGTTCGATGCCCTCCGTCACCGTCTTCTCAAAGCCGGCAGCCTCCACGGTTATGCTGTACGAACCCGTCGGCACAGAAGAGAATGAATAGTATCCATCGGAGTTCGTGGCGCCTTTTCGAACGTCGCCGGAAGCCACGTTCTTAAGAATCACAGTGGCATTGGCAACTACCGCTCCGGACGGATCGTAAACCGTTCCGGTGATTGTGCCGTAGATCGATTGCGCTCGCAGCGATCCTCCGCTGAGAAGGATCAAGCAGCACAAGACCACCAAGAATGAAACTATGCGCTTTTCCACGGACCACCCCTTTGCTGAATAACGTTTTTCCGGACGGGGACCTTGCGATAGGTAATATTTAAATACCAGATGCGCGAAACTTGTCAAGCGAATTCGTTAACGTTACCGAAAGCGCCCGCAAGGTTCTGGGGCAAGGCAACTTCGTTCTCATGATGAAGCGAAGGTCTGTTTGGCGGCAAACCCATGGCTTTCTATGACGTCTATCGCCTGGAAGGCAAGCAGGTCGCCGGTGTGGGAGAATCTGGATCCTCTATCCCTCGCCCGTCGGCTACACGGATTACCCCTTCCTCAAGCCCGAACCAGGGGGGACTGCTGACCGTGGGCGTTTTGGCGAACAAAAGCTCCGGATGCAAGTATTGGAAGGGTTTTTGACGACCTTGGTGACGGTGGCAGCGTTCTAACCAACTGAACTACGTCCCCGCTGAAGGGTGTGGAGTCACAATGGTGGGCACTGTCCGATTTGAACGGACGACCTTTCGGGTGTAAACCGAACGCTCTAACCGCTGAGCTAAGCGCCCTTAGCCAATTCATCGTACAGGAAGGAGCGCAAAGCGTCAACGTAGCCGGCCGGAATATTTTCGAGAAGTCTTGAAAAAGCCCATGATTTCCATGTTTTTCTCCGCCGGCGGAGGCGGCGGAGGAGGGGTGTGCGCAAAATTTATAGGTAGGAATTGATGATTCCTTCTTTTTCCTTCATAATCTGAATGCTTGTAGAACATTC
>WNFJ01713974.1_pt1 | contig 13386 bp, 12 predicted proteins | sample 5400461 | NCBI WGS metagenome assembly WNFJ01 (sample SAMN13153349, study PRJNA577476) | soil metagenome | isolation source: 115 cm saprolite on Douglas fir-dominated hillslope | place: USA:California | collected 2013-09-17 | reverse complement strand
CGCCGAGCTGCTTTTCCGCGGCGGCCACGAACGAGGCCACCGAGCCCTCGTCGCGCACGTCCACGGCCTGCGCGAACACGCGCTCGGCGCCGAGCTTCCCGGCCGCCTGCTTCAGCGGCGCCTCGCGCAGGTCGCCCAGGGCCACGCCCGCGCCCGCGGCGTGGAAGGTCTGCGCGATCCCCTGGCCGATGCCGGCCCCCGCACCGGTGACGACGACGACGTGGTCCTTGAAGTCGAACGCCGGCGCGCTCAATGAACGCTCCCGCCACCGTCCACGAGCAGTGTCTGGCCGGACATGAACGCGCTGTCGTCGGAGACGAGATAGACCAGCGTCCCCACGAGGTCCTCGGGCACCTCGGCGCGCTTGAGCATGCGCGACTCGAGGTTGAAGCGCTTGCGCTCCTCCGAGATGTTCTTCTCGTTTTCGCCGGAAAGCGTGAAGCCGGGCGCCAGCGCGTTGACGCGGATGCCGTGCGGCCCCAGCTCCCGCGCCAGCGAGCGCGTGAAGCCGACCACGCCGCCCTTGGACGTCGTGTAGTGGATGTAGTCCGGGACGCCCTTGAAGAACGTGGACGAGGAGATGTTGACGATCACGCCCTTGCCCTGCGCCTCATGGCGGGGAACACCGCGCGCGAGCACAGGAAGAGCCCGCGGAGGTTCACGGCCATCACCCGGTCCCACTCCTCGACGGGGATCTCCATGAACGGGCGGCGCTTGAGGTTGCCGTAGAGCGCCGCGTTGTTCACGAGGGCGTCGATGCGCCCGAAGCGCGCGAGGGTCTCGGTGGCCAGCCGCTGCGTGTCGGCCTCGCGCGAGACATCGCAGGCCACGGCGAGCGCCTGCCCGCCGCGCGTCTCGATCTCCGTGCCCACGGGCTTGCAGTCGAGGACGTCGGCGGCGACGACCCGCGCGCCCTCGGCGGCGAGGCCCAGCGCGTAGGCGCGGCCGATGCCGCGGCCGGCGCCCGTGACGATGACGACGCGATCGGACAGACGCATGGCGACCTCCTACCGGCGCTTGGCGCCGCCGCGCTGCGACTCGTGCCAGCGCGCGATCTCTTCGCACGTCGCGAACCAGACGCCCTTGGACTTGCGCATGAACTTCACGAGGTCCTCGATCAATTGCACGCGCGAGGCGCGCCCGCTGACGAACGGGTGGCACGTCAGCACGAAGCAGGCGTTCTCCTTGTGCATGGCCGCGAACTCCGTGCTCCACAGATTGAAGACGCGCGCGGGATCGGCGATCGCGTTGCTCGCGCCATAGACGTGCCGGAAGAGCGGCGCGTCGTCCATGATCCACTGCACGGGCACCTCGGTCAGTGGCCCCTCGGGCGTGGCGATCTCGTACGGCACGTCGTTGCCCATCAGCGAGCTGTCGTAGAGGAAGCCGTGCTGCTTGAGGAGCGCCGGCGTCCACACGTTGACGTCCCAGGACGGCGAACGGTAGCCGGCGGGCTTCACGCCGAGCTGGTCCTTGAGGATCGCGAGCTGCTCGTGCATCACCCGCTTCTCCGTCACCTCATCCAGCATGCCGACGGCCTCGTGGACGTTGCCGTGCGCGCCGATCTCGTGGCCCGCGTCGCGGATGCGCTTGCACGGCGCCAGGTGGTTGACGACGGTCCAGCCCGGAATGAAGAAGGTGGCGCGGAGCCTGAGGCGATCGAGCATTCTCAAGATTCGGTCCACGCCCACGCGCGGACCGAAGCGGCGCTCCTCGAGATCCGCGAGGCTGCGCTTGGCCTTCTCGGGCTCGCGAAAGAGGAAGCCGGACTCCGCGTCGACGTCGAACGAGAGGACGGCCGCGGACGTGGCGCGCTTGGGCCACTGGTAACGCATGGCCGGGAGGTTATACTCGTCGCCACCTCACGGCAACTCCGGTGCTCGCAGGGGAGGCAACGTGGAACTTTCTCGGCGTGACTTCGTGAAGTCGTGCGCGGCGGCGTCGACGGCGGCCGCCGTGGGCCTGGGATCGACGCCGGCGACGACAGCCGACGCGCCGAAGAAGGGCGGCACGCTGCGGGTCGGCTTCTACATCGAGGCGGCGACGATGGACCCGCACCTCTCGGGCAGCAAGGTCGACCGGCAGGTCTACCACAACATCTACGAGCCGCTGGTCACGCTGGACACGCGGCTCGGGATCAAGCCCGGGCTGGCGGAATCGTGGTCGCAGCCCGATCCGAAGACGCTCGTCTTCAAGCTGCGCCGCGGCGTCAAGTTCCACGACGGCACCGACTTCAACGCGGAGGCCGCGAAGTTCAACTTCGACCGGATGAAGACGGAGCCGAAGTCCATTCGCAAGGGCGAGGTCGCCAACATCGACACCGTCGAGGTGGTCGACGCCGCCACCATCAAGGTCAATCTCAAGAAGGCCGACGCGAGCCTGCTCGCCACGCTCACCGATCGCGCGGGCATGATGATTTCTCCCAGAGTCGTGCAGGAGCGCGGCGTGGAGCTGGGCCGCAACGCCAGGGGCGCCGGCACCGGCCCGTTCGAGTTCGTGGAGTGGGTCAAGGACGACCACCTGCTGATCAAGCGCAACGAGAGCTACTGGAACAAGCAGGGCGGGCCGTATCTCGAGCGCGTGCGCTACCGGCCGATCCCCGACGACACGGTGAAGCTGCAAAGTCTGCAGTCCGGCGAGATCGACGTGATCGACTATGTCCAGCCGCGCGACGTCGCCGCCGTCAAGGCCGACAAGAACGTCGTGGTCGTCGACGTGCCGTCGCTCGCGGACTTCGCCTACCAGCTGAACCACGGCCGGCCGCCCTTCAACGTGAAGGCGCTGCGCCAGGCCGTCGCCTACGCGATCGACCTCGAGCAGATCGTGAAGGGCGCGTGGCTCAACGTCGGCTATCCCGCCAACGGCCCGATCCCGCCGACGTCGTGGGCGTACGACAAGGCGATCCCGCCCATCAAGCGGGACCTCGCAAAGGTGAGGGCCAGGCTGGCCGAGGGTGGCAAGCCCGGCGGCTTCGAGTTCACGATGACGACCAACAACATCCCCCTCAGCGTGCAGGAGGCCGAGGTCATCCAGGCCCAGCTGCGCGAGGCGGGCATCACGATGAAGATCAGGCTGGTCGACGCCTCCACGCTGATCTCCGACGGCAATGCGAAGAACTTCGAGATGATCAGCTTCCAGTGGAGCGGCCGCCCCGACCCGGACGGCAACGTCTATCAGTTCTTCAAGACCACGCCGGGCACCTCGTTCAACTGGTCGGGCATTTCCCACCCGCAGCTCGACGCCCTGCTCGACCGCTCGCGCGAGGTCAGCGCCCAGGCCGAGCGCAGGAAGATCTTCAGCGAGGTGACGAAGATCCTCCAGGACGAGCTGCCGATGATCTTCATCGTGCACCCGATCGAGCCCAAAGCGTTCAGCCAACGCGTGCAGGGCTACGAGGCGATCCCCGACGGCATGATGCGGTTCAAGGACGTGTGGCTGAAGTAGTCCTCCGGCGGCTGCTCGCCACCGTCCCCGTCCTGCTCCTCGTCACGGCGGGCGTGTTCGCGCTGCTGCACCTCACGCCGGGCGATCCGGTCGACGCCATGATGGCGGAGTCGGCGGACGCGAGCACGAAGGAGAGCGTGCGCCGCGAGCTGGGACTCGACCGGCCGATCGCCGTTCAGTACGTGGCGTGGATGGGCCGCCTCCTGCACGGCGATCTCGGCCGCTCGATCCGCAACGGCGAGCCCGTCCTCGAGAACGTGAGCCGCCGCATCCGGCCGAGCCTGCAGCTGGCGGTGGTGGCCATGGCCATCGCGCTGACCATCGCCTTCCCCGTCGCCATCGCCTCCGCCGTCCGCCACAACACCGGCGTCGATCGGCTCGGCACGACCTTCGCGCTGTTCGGCATCTGCATGCCGAACTTCCTGCTCGCGCTGCTGCTGATCTTCGTCTTCGGCGTCACGCTGCGCTGGCTGCCGATCTCCGGCTACCTCGACCCGCTCGAAGACGGCTGGAGCGGGCTCCGCTCCCTGATCCTTCCCGCCGTCACGCTCGGGCTGGCCCTCGCCGCCGTCATCACCCGGACGCTTCGCTCCAGTCTCCTGGAGGCGCTCGCCGAGGACTACGTGCGGACGGCACGCGCCAAGGGCCTGTCGGAGTGGGTGGTGATCCGCGGCCACGTGCTGAGGAACGCGCTCATCCCCGTGGTCACCGTCCTCGGCCTGCAGCTCGGCACGCTGATCGGCGGCGCCGTGATCACCGAATACGTCTTCGCGCTGCCCGGCGTCGGCCGCCTCGTCGTCGACGCCGTGTTCGCGCGCGACTACCCGCTGGTGCAGGGCGTGATCCTCCTGATCGCGCTCGGCTTCATCGTGAGCAACCTGCTCGTCGATCTCCTCTATGGATACATCGACCCGCGCATTCGTCTTCGCTGAGCCGGCGCCGGCCGTGAGCGATCGACGCTGGCACGCGTTACGCCGCGCCGCCCGGGCGCGCCTGGCCCCGTTCGGCGCTGCCGTCCTGCTCGCGGCCATCGTGGTCGCGCTCGCCGCGCCCCTGCTGTCGCCCTACGATCCGCTGGCCCAGGACCTCGGCAACGTGCTGGCGCGCCCCGGTCGCGTGCACTGGCTGGGCACCGACAACGTCGGGCGCGACGTGCTGAGCCGCGTGATCTGGGGCACGCGCGTCTCGCTGGTGGCGGGCTTCGTCTCCGTCGCCATCGCCGCCGCCGCCGGCGGCGTGCTGGGCATGCTCGCGGGCTACGCGGGCGGTCGCGTCGACGGCGTCGTCATGCGGCTGATGGACGCCGTGCTCTCGTTGCCGCCGCTGGTGCTGGCGCTGGCGCTCGGCGCCGTGCTCGGCGCCGGTTTGACGGGTGTGCTCCTGGCACTCGGCGTCGTCTACACGCCGGCCTTCGCGCGGCTCATGCGCGGCCAGGTCCTCAGTGTCAAGACGCGCGACTACGTCGAGGCCGCGCGCGCGCTCGGCGCGTCCGGATGGTGGATCGCCCGCCGGCACGTGCTGCCCAATGCGGCCACCCCGATCGTCGTGCAGGCTTCGCTCAGCGTGGCCTTCGCGATCCTCGCGGAGGCCTCGCTGTCCTTCCTCGGTCTCGGCATCCAGCCGCCGGCCGCGTCGTGGGGCAGCATGATCAACGCCGGCCGCGGCTATCTCCAGCAGGCGCCGTGGATCGTGTTCGGGCCGGGCGCCGCCCTCTTCGTGACCGTGGTCGGCCTCAACTTCGTCGGTGACGCGATCCGCGACGGCCTCGATCCTCGACTGCGCGGCTAGGCGGTATACTCCCGGCCATGGCGACCACCACCGACTACGCCCGGCTCGAAGAGCGGATCCTGGCGCGCGATCAGGTCGGCGCCAGCGCGGCGCTGTACGACCTCATGAAGGACAAGCGCCCGGTCACGGAAATCGTCGCGCAGACGGTGCGGATCCACGCGCCGTACACCCACGTGCCGTATCACCAGCGACTCGACGACGGCATGGTGAAGTTCGTGAACAACGACCACTGCCTGCTCAGCGAGCGCGTGGCGTTACCGCTGATGTCGCTGCTGCCGTCCCAGCTCCGCTACCTGCCGCTCGCGCAGTCGGTCTGGTACATGCCGACCGGGCTCGATCCGTGGAACCAGCTCCTGGGCAAGGCGCCGGGCCACTACACGCGCCTGTACGAAATCAAGGTGGACCGGACGCCGCCAAAGCCCGAGGCGCACTGGCCCGATCAGGAGCCGGTACGCCTCGATGGTCCGATCGGCGAGCGCCTCAACCACTGGCTGACCCTCGTGCAGCGCGGCGACGTGCTGCCGGCCTACCGCGTGTTCCTCGGCTTGATGGAGGACGCGCCGAATCGCCGGCAGGTGCTCGCGCATCTGGCCTTCGCCGGGCTGATCGACGTGCAGGACCGGATGCTGCACAACCGCTCCTACACGACGGGCCACAAGTCGTTCCGCGCGCGCGCCACCATCGAGCTGGGCGACGCGCTCGGCTGGGACGCGGCCCACCACGTGCTCTACGCGGGAGTGCCCGATCTCGCGGTGGGACCGCGCTGGTACTCGACCTACGAGATGGGCTGCAACGTCGTCCAGAATCTCCTCGACGGCCGCGACGCGGCGCTCCTGCGCCAGGAGGCGCCGCTCACGCCGGCCGAAGAGGCGATGCTCGTCGAGACGATCACGCGCCAGCGCGAGCCCTCGGTGATCGAGGCGGTGGTCGTGCTGCTGAAGGCCGGCCGTAGTCCGCGCCTCATCCTGGACGCGATCCAGGTCGCCGCCGCGCAGGTGATCCTCGAGACCGGCGCGCCCAACAACTTCTCCATGTCGCAGCACGGCTACGAGTACTGCAACACGCTCGGCTGGTTCTACGACACGTTCGAGCACCCGCACCGGCTCAAGCTCCTCTTCGTCGCCGCGTCCTTCATCAACCATGCCGCCGAGCACCAGGCCAACACCCCCGACAACGGCCGGCGCACCATCACGCCGCCGCCGGGCACGGAGAAGCTCGGCGCCGGCCCGCTCCTCACGCGGCTCGAGGAGGCGCTGCTGGCCCTGCGCCCGGAGGAGGCGGTCGGGCTCACGGCGACCTATCTGAAGTCGGGAGCCGACCGCGCGCCCCTGATCGAGACGCTGGCCACGGCGGCCTGCAAGGTCGGCAACGATCCGCACAACCAGGAGCTGGGACTCTGCCTGCTCGAGGACTATCTGAAGACGCGGGCCGCCGACCGAGACCGCCTGCTGCTGGCGTGCGCCCAGCACACGGCCGGGCATCGCAAGTACGGCGACCATCTCGAGTCGTATCGCCGCTTCGCCGAGGCGTTCGGGCTGTCTTAATTACATGGGGGGCCCCGACATGGCCCCCCAAGCCCCCCAACGCTCGTCGCCCCCCGGCAAAGCCGTGGTGTGCCTCGATGCACGCCCAACCCTAATTTCGGCGCAGCTTCGGGTCCCAGGCGTCGCGGAGCGTGTCGCCGAAGAGGTTGAAGCCGAGCACGGCGAGGCTGATGGCGAGCCCGGGGAAGATCGCCAGCCACGGCGCCTGCTCCATGAACGCGCGACCGGTGCTCGATAGCATCAGGCCCCACGACGGCGTCGGCGGCTGCGTGCCCACGCCGAGGAACGACAGCGTCGCTTCGATGAGGATGGCGTTGCCGAGCCAGATCGAGGCGATGACGAGGATCGGCGCCGTCACGTTCGGCAGGATGTGGCTGAGGATGATGCGCGGGTGGCGGCAGCCGATGGCCTGCGCCGCCTCCACGTAGCGGTTCTGCTTGGCCGACATCACCGCGCCGCGCACGATGCGCGAGTTGCCGGGAATGATCACGATCGCGATGGCGAGCATGGCGTTGGTGGTGTTCGGCCGCAGCACGGACACGATCGCCAGCGCGAGCACGAGTCCCGGGATGGCCTGGATCGCATCCATGACGCGCTGGAAAACGAGATCGACCCGGCCCTCGCAGTAGCCGCACACGAGCCCGATGACCATGCCGGCGGCGGTACCGATACCGACGGCGAGCAGCCCGACCCAGAGCGAGATGCGCGCGCCGTGGATCACCCGGCTCAGCACGTCGCGCCCGATGTCGTCGGTGCCGAAGGGATGCTCCCAGCTCGGCGCCCTCAGGCGGATCTCGGGCTGGGTGGCGAGCGGATCGTAGGGCGCGAGCACGTCGGCGAAGATCGCCATGAGCACGATCATCACGATGAGCCCGGCCGACGCCGCGCCGAGGGGCTTGCGCTTCAGCGCGGTCGCGAGCGCGCGACCGCGGCTGATGACGACCGGTGCTTCCTCGACGCGCACGACCCGCTCGGTGACCGTCGCCATCAGCCGTACCGGATGCGCGGGTCGAGCCACGCGTAGGTGAGGTCCACGATCAGGTTGAGGGTGACGAGCGTGGCGGCCACCAGCATCACGTTCGTCTGCACGACCGGATAGTCGCGGAAGAGGATCGCCTCCACCGTGAGCCGCCCCATTCCCGGCAGCGCGAAGATCGTCTCCACGACGACGGTGCCGGCGAGCAGGACCCCGAGCTGGCCGCCGATGATCGTCACCACGGGGATGAGCGCGTTCTTCAGCGCGTGCTTGTAGACGACGATGCGTCCCTCGAGGCCCTTGGCCCACGCGGTGCGCACGTAGTCTTCCCGCAGCACTTCCAGCACCGTCGAGCGCGTCATGCGCATCGTGGCCGCCGAGAGGCGAAAGCCGAGCACGGCGGCCGGGATCATGAACTGCTGCAGGTTCTTCCACGGCGACTCCCAGAAGCTCACGTAGCCGATGGGCGGGATCCAGTGGAACCAGATCGCCGCGAAAGTGATGACGAGGGTGCCGAGCCAGAACTCGGGGAACGACAGGCCGGAGACGGCGACCACGCGGCCGACATAATCCGACGCGCTGTCCTGCCGCGTGGCCGACAGCACGCCCACGGGCACCGCGATGGCGATCCCGATGATCATGGCCAGGGCGGCCAGCTCGAGGGTGACGGGAATGGCCTTCCTGAGCGACACGGCGATCGGCTCGTTCGTGAAGATCGAGTCGCCGGGGTTGAGGCTGACCATCTGCCAGAGCCAGAGCGCGTACTGCTCGTGATACGGGCGGTCGAGGCCGAGGTTCTTGCGGAGCTTGGCCAGCTCCTTCTCGCCGACGTTGCCGGACTCGCCCATGAGCGCGATCAGCGCGTCGCCCGGCATGACGCGCATGAGCGAAAAGACGATCAGCGACGACAGCAGCAGGACGGGGACGGCGAGCAGCAGGCGCCGCATCACGTACTTGTACATCACGCGCGCTCCCGCCTACCCGCTCCCCGTCCTCCGCATCGCTACTTGTCCATCCAGGCGCGCGCCAGCGTCGGCGAGCCGTAGGCGTCGGTACGGCGCAGGGCGCCGGCGGCCACGTTGCGCATGTGCGGCTGGAAGACCAGGAAGCCGTTGTCGTACGGCATCCACATTCGCAGCACCTGGTCGTACTCGCGGTCGACGATCTTCTTGGCGATCACGCGCTGCTCGGCGCGGTCGGGCGTGCGCCGCAGCTTCGTGGTCAGCTCGTCGAGGACGGGATCGTTGACGCGGAAGAAGTTCTTGGTCGACTTGGAGTGCATGTACATGTAGGTCCGCTCGTCGAGGCCCACCGCGTGGCCCGACTGGAAGCCCCAGGCCATGCCGTCCCATTTGCTGTCGACGTAGCGCCCGTAATAGGTCGTGTAGTCGAGCTTGGTGATCTTGACGTCGATGTTGAGGTTCTTCTTGAGCTCCTGCTGCACCAGCTGCACTTCCGAGGTCATCTGGGGGAAGTACTCGTAGTAGAACAGGGTCGTCGGAAAGCCGTTCGGATGGCCGGCCTCGGTGAGCAGCTTCTTGGCCTCGGCCGGCTTGTACTGCCACCAGGGGCCGAAGTCCTTCGCCGTCGGCGGCGTGTCCTGATAGTAGATGTAGGGGACGCCCCAGCCGAGGATGCCGTGGCCCTCGAACACGGTGTCCACCATCTGCTGGCGGTCGATGGCCATCGAGATCGCGCGGCGCACGCGCACGTCGTTGAACGGCGGCCGGTCCTGCGCGAGCGCGATGCCGAACGGCGCGAGCGTGTTGTGGTAGGCCTGCACGAGCGTCTGCGGATTCGTCTTGCGGACGACCTCCACCTCGGAGGGGCTCGCCAGCCAGATGAAATCGGCCTGGCCGGTGCGGAAGGCGGCCAGCCGCGTGGCCGCGTCCGGCGTGGAGAGGATGACGTACTCGTCGACGTACGGCCGGCCCTTGTCCCAGTAGTCGGGATTGCGCTGCAGCACGATCCGCACCTTGCGCGTGTGCTCCTTGAGGACGTAGGGCCCGGTGCCGATCATGCGCTTCTTGAGGTCGCCGTCTTCCTCGAGCACTTCCTTCGGGAAGATGACGGCGACCGGCTCGGCCACGTTCTGCGCGAACAGCGTGTTGGGCGTCTTGAGGTGTACCCGAAGGGTATGCTTGTCCGGCGTCTCCATCCCCTCGATTTCCTGGAACGTGAACGCCTGCACGCCTTCCTTCGCGTACTGCTCGTAGCAATACTTGACGTCGGCCGCGGTCAGCTCGCGCCCGTTCAGCGGCGCCACGTTCTGCCACTTCACACCCTGGCGGATCTTGAACGTCCACACGCGGTGATCGGGGCTGCTCTGCCACGACTCGGCGAGATCGCCCTTGAGGGTGAGATCGGGGGGCCCGGCCGCCTCGTCGGTGAACGGATAGCGCACGAGGCGGTTGCTGGTGAGCCCGGCGAACTGGAAGAGGCCGACCGACTGCGTGTGGCGCGGGTCGATCACGGGCGGATCCCAGGCCGACGCGCGCGTCATGGTGCCGCCGCGCTTGGGCGGCTTGGCGCTGGCGGGCAGCCAGTCCGGATACGGTGAGGTGGCCGCCGCCGCACGCCTCCGGCCGCCGACGACGGCGGCCGCACCCACGCCGGCCGCCGAGAGCTTCACGAAGTCGCGTCGATTCAGTCGGGAGGGCATAGCGGACTCTCCTTATGATTGTGCGTCTGTCGAAGGAAAGGACACGGTCGATACGGCTGCTGCCGAGTGGCCGGAACATTGCCGGACGTTCGGGGACAAGTCAAGGGGCTGTCCGGAGGTATCATCTGCGGCTGGAGGGACCCGCATGAACTACAGGCGCATCTCCGCCGACTGCCACATCGACATGCCCTGGATCCCGCCCGACCTCTTCACCGCCAACGCCTCCGCGGCCCTGCGCGAGCGCATGCCCTACGTCACCGACGGCCCCGACGGCCCGTACTGGATGTCGAAGAAGGGCGCGTCGTTCGGGCTGGTGGGCGGTGTGGGTCCGTCGGGGCAGAAGCTGGTGCCCGGCCAGAACTATCGTGTCGACAAGATGGCGGAGACGGGCCTCTACGAGGACGGCAAGAAGGGCGTTCGGCGCCCGACCGATCCCCACCTGCGCATCAAGGACATGGAGCGCGACGGCGTGGACGCGGAGGTCATCTTCGGGATTCTCGGCGCCGCCACCCGCCTGAACGATCACGAGGCGGCCATCGAGATGTTTCGCATCTACAACGATTGGCTCGCCGACTTTTGCCACCACTATCCCGACCGTCAGATCGGCCTCGCCTGCCTGCCCTACGGCGACATCGCCGCCGCCGTGCGCGAGATCCACCGCGTGGCCAAGCTGGGCCTGCGCGGCGTCGAGATGTCGTGCTCGTGGGACATGGAGCCGATGTATCACCCGATGTGGGAGCCGTTCTGGCAGGCCGTGAACGAGGTGCGGCTGCCCCTGCACTTCCACACGTTCCCGAGCGTGCCGCCGCAGGCGCGCGACAAGCTGACCGGCCTCACGCGCCGCGCCGCGCTGTTCACCGGCGTCTCCGCGTTCCAGATGAACCTGATCAACATCCTGGCCGCGATCATCGGCGCCGCCGTGCTCGAACGCTACCCGCACCTGCGCGTCTCGTTCGGCGAGAGCGGCATCGGCTGGATCCCCTACGCGCTCGACCGCATGGATTTCGAGTGGGAGGACCGCTTCCGCGATCTCGGGCTGACCATGAAGCCGAGCGACTACTGGCGACGGCAGTGCAAGGCCACCTTCCAGTTCGACCGCATCGGCACCCGGATGATCGACGAGATGGGCGCGGAGACGCTGATGTGGGCCTCCGACTATCCGCACACCGACGGCGTGTGGCCGGAGTCGTCGAAGTACATCGAGGAGCAGTTCGGCCACCTGCCGGCCGACGTCGTACGCAAGATCACCTGCGAGAACGCCGGGAAGTTTTACGGCTTGATGAGGTAGCCACCATGGGTGACGATCTCTCGAAGCTTCTCGAGACGACGCAGGCCGAGCGGCTGGCCACGGGCTTCCTCTTTACCGAGGGCCCGCTCTGGCACCCGGACGGCTTCTACTACTTCGTCGACATCCGGCGGAGCAACCTGCATCGCATCACGCCGGGTAAGCCGGCGGAGCTGGTGCGCGCGGACACCGGCGAGGGCAACGGCACGACGTTCGATCTGCAGGGGCGGCTCGTGATCTGCGAGGGCGGCCACCGTCGCGTCACGCGCTGGTCGGCGGACGGGCGGAGCGAGGTCCTGGTGGATCGGTATGAGGGCAAGCGGCTCAACCGGCCCAATGACGTCGTGTGCAAGTCGGACGGCAGCCTGTGGTTCACCGATCCCGGGCTGCGCGTGCCGCTCGCCGAGCGCGAGCTGCCGTACGCCGGTGTCTATCGCATCGCTGCCGACGGCGTGGTCACCCTCATGGCCGATTGCGAGTACCCGAACGGGCTCGCGTTCTCGCCCGACGAGCGCACGCTCTATGTGGCCAACACGCGCTGGACGGCGTACATCCACGCGTTCGAGCTGGACGCCGCCGGAAAGGTGCTGCGGCGCCGGATCTTCGCCGACATGTCGTCCGACGAGCCCGACGGCGTCCCCGACGGCATGAAGGTCGACGTCGAGGGCCGCGTCTACTGCACCGGGCCCGGCGGCACCTGGGTCTTCGCGGCGGACGGCAGGCGCCTCGGGATCATCCGGACACCGGAGATCCCGGCCAATCTCGCCTTCGGCGGCCCCGATCTGAAGACGCTCTTCTTCACCGCGCGCACCTCGATCTACACGCTGCGCGTGACGACGCCGGGCCGGCCGCACCCGTGGTATCGATGAAATTCGGAACCTTCCTGCTGATGCAGTCACCGTCGGCGCGGTCGTCGCAGGAGATCTACGCGCGCGGGGTCGAGGTGGCCCAGGCGGCGGAGGCACTCGGCTTTCGCAGCGTCTGGCTGGCCGAGCATCACTTCTCGACCTACGGCTACCTCTCGCGGCCGGTGCAGCTGGCCACCTACATCGCGGCGAAGACCACGCGCCTGCGCGTGGGCACGGCCGTCATCGTGGTGCCGCTGCACCACCCGCTGGTCGTCGCGGAGGAGATCGCCACGCTCGATCTCCTCGCGGGCGGGCGGAGCGACGTCGGGCTCGGGCGCGGCTACCAGCACTATGAGTTCGAGCGCCTCGGCCTCGAGCTCGAGAGCGGCCGCGCGCGATGGGACGAGTCCGTGGACATCATCTTGAAGGCGTTCGAGGGCAAGCCCTTCTCCTACGACGGCAAGATCTTCAAGATCCCCGAGACGACGATCTTTCCTCAGCCCGTCCAGAAACCCCGCCCGCCGATCTGGATCACCGCGCAGAGCCCGGACTCGGTGGAGGGCGCGGTGCGCCGCGGGTTCAACGTGCTCACGGGCGGCTTTGGCGTGCCGCTCGAGCGGATGGCGGAGTTCCGCCGCCTCTTCGACCGGGTCGTGTCCGAGGTCAAGCCGCCGCAGCCGCTCGAGGTCGGCGTGCAGCGCGCCGTCTACGTGGCCGACAACGACGCCGACGCGCGCGCGGCCGCCGAGCAGGCGCGCTGGAACATGCGTGTCACGCTGAGCCTGCGCAACAACTACCAGCGCGTCGAGCAGGGCCGCGCGGTGCCGGTGGCGGCGCCG
>WNFJ01549041.1_pt1 | contig 13387 bp, 13 predicted proteins | sample 5400461 | NCBI WGS metagenome assembly WNFJ01 (sample SAMN13153349, study PRJNA577476) | soil metagenome | isolation source: 115 cm saprolite on Douglas fir-dominated hillslope | place: USA:California | collected 2013-09-17 | reverse complement strand
CTGCCCTCCGTTGCACTTAGGATCCGGGCAACTCGCCGCGTAAGGGGCGAGCTCCCCATTGGCCCCCTTCGCCGCGGCGAGTCGCAGTTCGAAACTAGTTAGGGGCACACGGCGATCGTGCTTTCAGGTTCACTCTGCTGGTCCGGGCTATCGGCCCTTCGTCATGGTCGATCCCACACATCCGCCGGCGCTCGAGCAACGGAACGGCGTTCCCCTGGGGCGGGCGTATGAGCTCGCCGGGAGGATACTGCATGCGTGCGAGGGGCGTGGCGCTTAACACCTATGAAGCGACTAGCGTTAAGGGCGTGAGCCGCCGTCCGCTTTGGGCCTATGGCCGACCACTCCCCTGACAGCAAGGTCAGTCGCTACGCAATTCCCCAGGGCGTCTTCGCGGGCGGTGTGGCGATGTTCTTGGTAATTTTCGGCGCTCGATGGCTCGACGTTGCCCTCACGCTTCGAAGGTCGTACAACGGTCGCTTCGTCCTCATGGTCGGTACGTTCCTCTTCGTCGCGGGCACTACGATTGTGTGGCGGATAGTTAGACGAGCGCGTAACCCGTCGCTCTATCGCGCCTCAGGGAAGGCGAGGACCGTTGACGAGGACGCGCGCGACGGCGCACGCGCGTTACTGACCGGGCTTACACTCGGCGCCCTGATCCTCGGGGCACTGTGGCTCATCGCGAGCCGCACAACCAGCTAAAAGGGCGGTGCCCCCACCGGTCTCCGGCGGGACCGGGCCGAGTTCCCGTTCAAAGTGGGCCGCGAAGTCCCATCTGTTGACAGACCAGCCTCCAAGGCTATTGTTGCCCTCCCCTTCTCTCGAGGACTGTATGCGCAGCGAGCGTGGAACGTTGCCCCTGGCCCTAGCGCTCCTTGCCGGGGCCCTCGGCGCTTGCGTCCCGCGCGTCGACACGGCTGCCGACGAGCGAGCCATCCGCGACCTCGACAAACAGTGGGTGCAGGCGGTCGCATCAAAGGACACCATGACGATCGGGAACTTCTACGCCGAGGACGGTCAGGCGCTGTACCCCAACCAGCCCCGGGTCACGGGCCGCGCGGCCGTGCGCTCGCTTTGGTCCAAGATGCTCAAGGCGCCGAACCTCACAATGACGTTCGAGCCGACGCTCGTTACCGTCTCGAGCGCCGGGGACATCGCCTACGAGACTGGCACCTACAAGCTCGGCTACGACGGTCCCAAGGGCCGGGTCGAAGACGCCGGGAAATACGTGGTTACCTGGAAAAAGGTGAACGGGGCGTGGAAGGTGCAGCATGACACCTTCAATAGTGATAAGCCGGGGATGTAGCCGCGGACGAGTAGGTGGGCCATTTCCGGGACACAAACCGGCTGAGGAGCGCCCAGCGAGACGAAGCCTTCCCGAAGAGCGGAGATCCGCGCGAAGCAGAGCGGAGCACGATCGAGGGGGGGCGCAGGGCGCGAGAGACAACTTGAAAACCGCTGGGGGCAACCCCGTGCAGGTTCGAACCCTGCGCCCTCCGTTGCACTTAGGATCCGAGTATCGTCTCCGCGGGACGGCCGAGTCCCCTCAGAGCCCCCTCGCCGCGGCGAGTCGGCGTTCCGAAACCAGTTAGGCCACTCGCACGTGCCTCCAAAGCAAACAACCGTTCTGCGCGACAGTCTACTCGACGCTCTCGATCCGCACTTCGCGGGTTGGGGCTTCCATCGCGCCAAGCGGTCCTTCGAGTGGTTCCGCCAGCCTCGGCCGGATGTCGTTCACGGTGTTCACTTAAACTGTGCCGCGTACGAGTCCACCGGGCGAGTGGATATCATTCCGACTCTCGAGGTCGGCCTCGAGTCCGTCGAACGGGCGCTCGCCGAGTTTGCTGAGAAACCCCGCGGGACATACAGCTGTAGCTTCGGGTGCCAACTCCACACCTTGCTTCACGCCGAGTACGTTGCAACGACGCAAGACGGGCCGATGCCAACGGTCGCGCGGTTGGCGGCAGATATCGGCAGGCATGGCTTGTCGACCCTTGATCGTCTGTCTTCGCTTGAGGGCGTTTCCGACCTCCTAGCCTCGTCGAGCCCTCGCGACTGGCCGACGCTGCTTGGCCGCTCTTCTCGAGCTCGCTTGCTGCCCCTTGTCCTCGCGCTCAGGGGTCGTACGGCCGAGGCACACGACTGGCTCCACCGATTGCGCGAGGACCTTCAGGGGCGCGATCAGCTCACCCCCGATATCGAGACGTTTGCTCGGTGGTTTCAGGAGCGGTTCGGGCAAGTGGCCTAATGCCAGAGGTGAGTCGCAGGGTAAGTCCCTCGCTCCTCGTGGCGGGGCTCGTCGGCCTCGTCGCGTTCGTTCGTTTCTACCGCAGTGCCAACCCCCAAGCGGACGTCCCGCTGCGCGTGACTCGCGCTGCAGCCGTGGACACGGCGCGGCATTTCCTCATTACCCAAGGCGCGCCGCTCGGCGAACTCAAGCAGGCGGTCCAGTTCACTGGGAGCACGGTCGACCTCGTGTTCCTGCAACGCACGCTTGGGCTCGCCGAGGCGAGCCGCTGGGCCCGCGAGTTCGTGCCGATTTGGTCGTGGCAGCTCCGCTGGTTCAAGCCGCTGCAGAAGGAAGAATGGCAAGTCCGTGTAGCGGTGGACGGCGCCGTGGCGGGGTTCGCGCATCTGGTCGAGGAGGAGGCGCCGGGGGCGACCCTGACGCCGGACTCGGCGCTCGCGGTGGCCGAGGGGTTCCTGCGCCAGCGCGGCTGGAGCCTCGCCGACTTCGAGCGGGTGGAGGCCTCGAGCGAGAGACGGGACAAGCGGACCGACCATCATTTCACCTGGGAGCGGAAGGGCGCGACGATCGCCTGGCGTGGGCCGGGGTCCGACGCGGGCAGGGGCGCCCGGCGGCTCGCCGTTGATGTACAGGGCGATCACGTCGGCGGCTACCGGCGGTTCCTTAAGGTGCCCGAAGCGTTCGAGCGCCAGCTCACCAAGACTCTGGCGGTCGGCCAGGTGATCGCGCTCGCGAGCGTGGGGGCGACGTTCGTCCTCGTCTTGATCGCCCTTGGCCTCACGATCTCGCGCTATCGACGCGGTGACGTGCGGTGGGCGCCAGCGCTGCGGCTGGCGGGGCTCATCGCCGTGCTGTTCGTCGCGCAGGGGCTTGCCACGTACCCACGTTTCAAGTTCGGCTACCCCACTGCGCTGCAGTGGAGTGTGTATCTGGCGAGTCTCGTCCTCGGGCTGCTCTTCGTCACGGTCGTTTACGGCTGCTGGGTCGTCTTCACTTTCACCGCGGGTGAATCGCTCGCGCGCGAGACTTTCCCGCGCAGTCTCGAGGGCTTCACGGATGCAGCGCTCGGCTGCCTCCGGGCGCCGGCGGTGGCGCGCGCCAGCCTCAACGGATATGGACTCGGGTTCTCGTTCCTCGGCTTTCTCGCCGTGTTCTACCTGATAGCGGAGCGATGGTTCGGTGCCTGGCTGCCGGCGGAGGGACCCTATTCCGAGATCTTCAACAGTACCGTCCCTTGGCTCGCTCCGCTCACCATCGCGCTCGTCGCGGCGATCACCGAGGAGGGGACGTACCGGCTGTTTGGCATCTGCCTCGTGCAACGCTACGTCAAGTCCACCGGGCTCGCGCTGGTGCTCCCCGCGCTCGTGTGGGCGTTTGGGCACTCGACCTATGTGGTGTTCCCGGTTTACCTGCGAGGCATCGAGTCTTCGGGCTCGCCTTCCTGCGCTACGGGCTGCTCACCTGCGTCGTCGCCCACTACGTGGTGGACGCGGTGCTGTTCGGGATTCCGCTGCTCAGCGCAGGCGCGGCGGGTTATCGGAGCGCGGGGCTCGTCGTAATGGGCCTCGCCCTGGCTCCAGCGGTACTCGGCCTTACCGCACGCCCCGCGGATCCCGCAGCGGCGCAATGATCGCACGCTCCCCCCCGACGGACTGCCCCAGCGAGGCCGGCCGCCGGGGTTCTCGGGCAACCCCATAACTGGGACGTGACGTGCTCACACTCTTCCATCTGGCGGAGCTCGTCGGTGCCTTGCTCGGTGTGGCCATCAGCTGGATGATCGGGCGGACGGAGTTTGGCTGGGTCGGCGGTCTCGGCGGCGCGTTGCTCGGGGGCCCACTGGGCTGGCTTGGTGGGCGAGTGCCGTATCTCATCGCACGGTCGCTGCTGCACGTCACGCTCAGAGGGGAAACGACGGACCAGTTGAGAGCGCGATTGCGAGATGGTGTAATGTGGTCGTTGTATCAAGATGTGATGAAGGAGCTGCGGCGACGCGGCGAGGATGTACGGGGCGAGTTGCCGCTGCTATTGACCCTGCTCACGTCTGACTGGGGGGCGCAGCGGCACCGTGGTTGGTACATGCTCCGATTCTTCTTTCCGGACCTCGCAGCCCAGATTCCGGACTACGACCCGACGCAGACGGCCGCGGAGTGCCGAGCCAAGACCGAGAGGATGCGTCCGCTGAAAAACGGCTCAAGCTGCTAGGACTGGACGGCCTCCATCGGCCAGGATGCCTCGAGCGCCTTGGGTCTGGGGCCGAGGAATGGTCCATGTCCGCCGCGGGCTCGGTAACCCGAGGGGGCGTAAGCGGATCGAAAGCGAGCCCCGGGCGTGCGTTGGGTCACGACTGAGGAAGCGGGCCCGCGACTCGCGGCCATCTCTTGCAAGCTGCAGAGCCACCCCCTAGAGTCGGGCGGGGGCATGGGGAATGCACCTCCCACCGCCCCCGGGAGGGTTCGTTCATGGGCGTCCGCAGTCCGAGGCGAAGTGGGGAGTTCACGGTCGGCGTGTTGGCGACCGCTGCCGTTCTGGCGCGCGGGCTGCCCGCCCAAGGCGGTGCGCGATTGTACCAGCCCGCCGCCCCCGTGGCGGCGGCTCCGGAGCGATCTCGCCTCGAGCCCGCCCGCAGCGTGCTGCATCGTTTGGTCGGGACCTGGCGGTTCGAGCTCTGGTTCGCGGGCAACTTCGGGACGCGGGTGTTGAAGCCGCTGTTTGACGACCTGCGCCTCGAGTGGACGGAGGATCTCGATCACTCGCCACTCGTGGGCCGCGGCGTCATTGGGTTCGACCCCGCCAGCGGGCGATTCTTCAGCGCCTCGGTCTACAGCGCCGGCCCCGCGCCGGAAGTGATGTCCGGTGTGTTGGACGACGCGGAGCCGCTGATCACGTTCCGTGCGGTCCCGCTGTCGCCCGACTCGGGCGCGGTGCGGCGCGCGGGCCCCGGGCTTGCCCTGAATTTGCTCGACGACACCCACTTCACGTTGCACCCGCAGGACCGGGCGTGGCGCGCCGTTTTCACTCGGCAAGCGGCATCCGGGTCCCCGTAGGATCCCACTCCCCAACCGCTCGCAGGTCGGGACGCGCGCACCACGACGGTCACGCAGCCGCGTCCCACAGCCTGAATCTGGCCGCCGCCTCTGGCCCGGCGTCTCGTCCGCAGCTCGCCCGGCCGCAGCGGCCGCCGATCATATTTGAGGGCGTCCCCCTGAGATGGAGTGGGCCGATGCGCCCGCCGCAACCGCACGCCTGGTACGAGTTGATTACGGCCGTCCGCTCGCAGCCGCCTGGTTGCGCCGCATGAGCGCTGCGTCGCGCGCGGTCGCATCCCCCCGGGTGGTGAACATTGAAGACCTCCGACAGCTAGCCCGGCAGCGGCTACCGCGCGTGGTGTTCGACTACCTGGACGGCGGAGCGGAAGACGAGCTCACGCTGCGCGAGAACCGCCGCGCCTTCGACGCGGTCACGTTTCGACCACGTCATGCGGTGGCGCTGCCCGCGTGCGACCTCGGGACCACGGTGCTGGACGCCGCGCTCTCGTTCCCGGCCCTGCTCGCCCCGGTGGGCTACAGCCGCTTGATGCATCCCGCCGGTGAACCGGCGGCCGCCCGGGCGGCCAGCGCGGCCGGCGTCGGCTATATCCTCTCCACGGTCTCCGGTTACCCCCTTGAGGCCGTGCAGGCGGCCTCCGCGCGGCCGCTGTGGTATCAACTCTATGTAATCGGGGGCCGCGCCGCCGCCGCCGCCGCGATCGAGCGGGCCCGCGCGGCAGGATTCTCGGCCCTGGTCATCACGATCGATACGGCGGTGGCCGGGATGCGCGAGCGCGATCATCGCAATGGCATGACGCAACTGTTGGGCAACGACCTCTTGGCCAAGCTGCCGTTTCTAGCGCAGTTCCTCTCCCACCCCCGCTGGCTACTCGCGTTTCTCCGCGCCGGGAGGGTGCGCCGGCTGCCCAACGTCGTCGTCCCGGGCCAGGGCGCGTTGCCGCTCATGGACGTCACCGCGGCGCTCGCCGACGCGGCCGTCACGTGGGACGACGTGCGCTGGCTCGCTGACTTGTGGCGCGGCCCGATCGTCATCAAAGGCATCCTGACCGGTGAGGACGCGCGACGCGCCGTCGACGCCGGCGCCGCGGCGGTGGTCGTCTCGAACCACGGCGGCCGTCAACTCGACGGAGTTCCTGCTTCGCTGCGGGCGCTTCCGGAGGTGGTCGCCGCGGTCGCCGGCCGAGCCGAGGTCCTGATGGATGGGGGCATCCGTCGCGGCAGCGACATCATCAAGGCAATATGCCTCGGGGCCCGGGCGGTGCTGGTGGGGCGCGCGTATGCCTACGGGCTCGCGGCCGCCGGCGGCGCAGGTGTCGCCCGAGCGTTGGAGATCCTGCGGAGCGACATCGAGCGAACGCTGAAGCTGCTCGGTTGCCCCGCGATCACGAAGCTGGACCGGTCATTCGTGGCGGTGGCGACGGGGAATAGCGAGGATGGTGGGGCTCCCGGCCCCTCCGCCAGGGCGCCCTGAGTCGGCTCTGCCCCCTGTCGCCGGGCCCGCGGCCCGCCCCGCGGCCGTCACTCGGTCCGGTCGTTCAAGTGTTCCGCTTTCCAGCGCATGGCGGCGTAAATGCGGGTCCGTCCGCTCGGGTGATCGAAGAAAATGGCCTCCTCCACGGGACCGGGATCGAGCTTGCGGTACTCCCCCAGTTTCAGATCTACAAGCGCCTCGCCGTCGGGCCGGCGGGCCGCGTTCAAGCCGAACATGTCGGCCTCGTACTCCTGGGTCCGTATGTAGGTGTTGGTGATCGGCGTGAGCAGGAAGAGGTAGGCGGCGATCAGCAGCGCGAAGAGCGGTAGGGCGGCCAGGTCGTCCACGCCGCGCAGGCGCCAGAGCACGCCCCACCGGGCCAGCGCCGCCGCCGAGGCCCAGCGTAGGAACGCGAATCCGAGCACGATCAGCACGCCGAAGAACAAGACGCCCTTGTAGACGTGATGCAAGACGTAGTGCCCCATCTCGTGTCCCACGGTGCTTTCGATCTCCGGCAGCGTGCAGCGCTTCAGCAGATTGTCATTCAACGTGATCCGTTCGGTACCGAGGAAGCCGCTGACGTTGGCGCTGACGCGGGTCGTCTGCCGCGAGGCATTGACGACGTAGATCTCGCCGGCGGGAATGCCGTTGGCGCGTGCCAGGCTGAGGATCGGCTCTTTCACGCGCGGGTCGTCTAGCTTCGTGAACGTGTTGAACACCGGCGCGATGTAGACCGGGTAGATCAGCGCCCCGAACATCAGGAAGACGATGGTCACGACGCTGCCCCAGATCCACCAGCTCCGCGGTGCGCGGCGCGCGACGCCGTACACCGCACTCACGAACAGGCCGCCGAGGACGACGGTTAGCAGCAAGCCCTTGAGTTGGTCGCCGAGCCAAGAGCCGAAGCTCTGCGTGGAGAGGCCATACTGATGCTCGCGCAGGAAGCCCTCGTAGGCAGTCAGCGGAAATGCGAGCAGCGCCGTCACGACCAGAAACTGGACCCAATAGAGGCCCGTCTGCAGCGATCGGAACCGCGTGAGCCGCTCCGCCAGATCGCGCATCGAGGCCGACGCGCCGGTCGCGAGCAGCAGCAGGTACAACGCCGCCGCGACCAGGAAATCCCACAGCAGGAGCCAGTAGCCCCCCTCGAAATAGCCATCGGACCGGGCGCGTTTCTCGGGCGGGACCATGGCCAAGTAGGCGTTCGTCGCCGCCACGGCGTCGAACCGGTCACTCGCCTGGGCCGCGGCGGGAATAGGAAGCGGCGCCGGCGTGGCCTCTGGCGGAGCGGCGGCCTGAGGCAGAGGCCGCCTTGGCGCCGGCGTTTGGGCCCCCCCTGGCGGCGCGACGGCGAGGCAGAGGAGTGAGAGACCGCCGCCGACGAGGCGCGAGTGTTTCATGTCACCCTCCGCTCACGGTAGAAGGGTTCGAACGGTCACCACTCACGTCAGCGGTCGTTGCCCCGAGCGGTAGCGCAACCGCACCCAGAGGATCCACAGCGACGTGCAGAGGGCGAGCCCGGCGGGCGCGCTCCAGAGGGCCACGACCACCGAGGCGGCATACACGAGTGGCCCGACGACGTAGGCTTTCCGCACCCTCTCAAGCAAGGCATCCGGCACGTCGGACCGGACCAGGCGCCGCGACCGCGCGATGGTCGGCTTGAGAACGCCCCAGGCGAGGCTGCCGACGAGGAACGTGCCACAATAGAACGCCGCCGCCGCGTTGGCGGCGCTCGTGCCGAGGTAGCGCGCGAGCACGGCGGTGGGAAACGGCACGAACGTAACGAGCAGCAGCAGGAACCCGTTGGCAAAGAGCAGCGGGTAGTCGACGGCGCGCACGAGCCGAATCAGCTCGTGGTGGTTGACCCACATGAGGAGGATCACGAAGAAACTCAAGGTAAAGGCAAGGAGCGAGGGCCAGAGCGCGAGTAAGGCGCTCCAGAGTCGCCCGTTGCCCCCGCCGGGCGGCAGCGCCGGCACGCGAATCTCGAGGATGAGCAGGGTGATCGCGATAGCGAATACGCCGTCGCTGAACGCTTCCAGGCGAGCGGTGTCCTTGGGCTCGGGCGTCTGCGATGCCGGGACGGGCACAGCGCGTAACCTGGCGGCCGCCTCGGTGCCAGACAATAGCCCGACCGATCGGGGCCACGGGGAGGAGACCCGACGACGTGAGCGGCACGGGCGGGACCGTAACGCAATCGTGACAAAGCCCTAACGAGCCAGCTGCAACCTTTCCCTACCCTCCAACGTCATAAGGAGCGAAGGCCGGAGTCGAGGTGCCGTCCCACGAGTCTCCGCCCGGTGTGGCAAGACGGAGCACTATAGCGAGGTGGGGGGCATCGTATGCGCGCGTATGCACTGCTGCTCGGGGTTCTGCTCACCGTCGGATCCGCTGCCGTCGCCGAACTAGCGCTCGAGTCCGTGAGACCGCCGCGGGGCAGTCGGCCGTGGCGCCGCGTGACAAGCGCCGCCGCGTCCGGTCCCGTGTGGAACGGCGGGGTGATCGACGCGATCACGATCGATGCACGCGGCCCAGCACCGGCCGCGGCGCCGATTAGCGAGGTGATACAGCTCGAGGGCCCTCGTCACGCGGCCGCGCGGCTCAGCAAGCGGCACGACGAACCCGCGTCCGAGTAGATCCCGGTTCCATTGCAGCCACGAGCCTGGGAGGGCCGACATGCTGCTCACGTTATTCGAGTCCCAGCGCCAGCTCCGAAGGCGACCGTTCCTCGGCGTCGGCGTCACGTCGTTGGCCGTTCACACCGCAGTGGTCGTCGCGGTGGTAGCGGCCACCGTACACGCCGGCCGGAGCGACACCCAGGTGAAGATGGACACCACGGTGGTCCTGCTCGAACCGCCCCAGCAGAAGCCGCCCGAGCAACAGCCGCTGCCGCTCGAGGCGCCGCTGCTGGGGTTCCAGACCCTGGTCGTGCCGCCGACGATTCCCACCACCATCCCCCCGGTGGATCTCCAGGAGCACTTCGATCCCAAGGACTATTCGGGAGCCGGAGTCGAGGGCGGGCGGGCCAACGGCATCGTTCCGACCGGGAGCGAGGTGTACGCGGAAACCATCGTCGAGGAGCGGCCGAGCCTGCTCTCGGCGCCGCCGCCGGCCTACCCCGACCTGCTGCGACGGGCGGGCGTGCAGGGCCGCGTCCTGCTCCGCGCCATCGTCGACACCACGGGGCGCGTCGAGCCCAGCTCGATCACGATCATGAAGAGCCCGGACCCGGCGTTCGATGAGCCGACCCGCCGCTGGGTGCTAAAGGCGCTGTTCCGGCCGGCCCGGTTCCACGGAAGAGCCGTGCGATCGTACGTGAGCCTGCCGGTGGACTACTCGATCGTGACGTCGTAAACCGCTTCGGTCGCGGGGCGGACCTTCCTCCAGCACCGCACGCGCCCGCCGGAATATCGCGTGCCACATCGCCCGCGTGAGCCGACGGGTGTTGGTGTTCTGGCGGCTCGGGTGGTAGGAGGCAATCAGGACGGTTCCGTCCGGCAGCCGCGCGGTGACCCCGTGCCCGAACTTCGGCCGCTCCCGCGGCCGAAGCCGCTCCCACCATCCCGCCGCCTTGAGCCAGCTCTCGTGGGCAATGCGGCCCAGCGTCACCACCAGACGCACGCGGCGCAGCAGGCGCAGCTCGGCCTCGAGATACGGTCGACAGCGCTCCAACTCATCGCGGCGCGGCCGGTTTGCGGGCGGGGCACAGCGCGCAGCCGCGCTGATGTAGCAGTCGCGCAGCGTGAGACCGTCGTCGCGCGACACGCTCTCGGGAGCGCTCGCAAACCCGTAGCGGTAGAGCGCCTCGTAGAGCCAGCGGCCGCTCGAGTCCCCGGTGAACATGCGGCCGGTGCGGTTCGCCCCATGCGCAGCGGGCGCGAGGCCGACGACGAGGAGTCGCGCGCCCGAGTCCCCAAAGCCGGGCACCGGCCGGCCCCAGTAACGCGAGGCTGAGAACTCCGGTTTCTTGTCGCGCGCCAGCCGGCGGCAGTATGCGCGCAGCCGGGGGCAGCGCTCGCACGCAACGATCGTCCGATTGACGGCAGCGATGGAGGAGAGCATCGAGCGGAATGTAGCGGACTCGGGCGGGTGGTGGCGCGCGCCCTCTCCGTCTTGTCCCTGCGTGCGAGGGACCGTGCGGCGTCGCCCAGGCCCTCGGCACCTGCGCAACATCGCCGCAGGCACCGCCGCTTGCTCCCCTGGACATGCTAGCTGCATAGCGAGATATTTAGCTAGCTTCATCCTTAGAGGAACGTCAGAGTGGCCATCAGAAGGCAACGCCGGCGAGAGAGCCGGAAGCAGCTGAACGTGCGCGTCCCGCAGCGGCTGCACACCCGGCTCAAGCTCCTGGCGGTGCGCCGCGGCGTGGCGATGGATGATTTGGTCGAGCGGGCGATCCAGCACGTGTTGCGACGTCGCCGGAGCCGGTGAACCCGAACTCGATACCGCGCTCCCGACACTAGAGCGCGCCGAGCGCCGCCGCGAGCGCCCGCGCGAGACGCGGGGCCGCCGCGGGATCAGTCTGGAGGAACAGGTGCGGCTCGATCAGCTCCAATTCGCTGAGGACTAAGTGCCCCCCGCGCTCCACTCCGTCGAGCCGCGCGTACAGGGGCTCCGAGGGTAGCGCCGCTAACACTGCCCCCGCGTCGGCGATGAGATCACGCGCCGGGTCGCGGGCGACGGCCGTGCCGCCGTAGGCGACCTGCACGCGGAAGTCACCGCGGGCCGGGCGCTGCAGCACGGCGTGGCTGAACCGCCCGCCGAGGTAGATGAGGGACCACTCTCCCGGATCCCGCACTTCGTCGAGATAAGGTTGCACCATCGCGTCGCCGCGGGCGAGGAGCGCGTCCAAGCGCTCCTGGTCCCGCACGGCGTCGGTGAGCGAGGTACGCCAGGTGCCATGGGCGCTCGCCGAGACGGCGGGTTTCACGACCGCGGCGCGCCAGCCTTCGGCCCTCAGCACGTCCCTGAGGGCCGCCGGCTCGCCGCGCTTGAGCCAACGGGTCGGGACCGTGGCGACACCCACGGCCGCCAGGTCCCGCAGGTAGACCTTGTGACTGTTCCAGCGCAGCAAGTCGGGACGATTCCACACCGGGACCTTGAGGCGTTCGAGCATCGCGACCCAAGACAAGAACTCTGACAGGCGCTGGTGATAGTCCCAGCAAGAGCGTATCACCACCGCTCCGAAGCGGTCCCACTGGACCTCGGGCGCGTCCCAGACGGCGGGCTCTGCGCCCAGCCCCAACGCGGCCAGTGCTCCAATCAGCAGCGCGTCGTCGTCGTTAAGGTTTGGGAGCTCGGCGTAGGTGGCGAGGGCGACCGGTTTCACGGGCCGAGGTGTTTGCCGCGAACGAGCGTCATGCTCGGTAGCTTTCATGGGGGTGTCACTGTGCCGCGTATCGTCGTTGGAGCATGTCACCTATCGTCAAGCCGACCCCGCTGCCCCTGAGGAAGGCTGCCGGGTGCATCACGTTGCGGCGCCCACCCAGCACGAGATCGAATGAACATGGTGCCGCAGGAGCGTGCCGCATGCACATGGCCGGCCGCGTGGGGCCGGTGCCGCCCGAGCGGGCCCGGCGGCGGAAACAATCGACCCCAAGAGCCGTAGAGAAGTAGGCGTGTCCCGTCCTTATGCACCAGCGCGGAGCCGTCCCGAGATGAAGCGCCGTACCATCATCATCGTCGCGGTGGTGCTCGTCCTGGGCCTGGGCGCCACGGCTGCCACCGGAAGACTCGGCGGGAAAAAGAAGGAAGGGCCGAAGGCCGTGGCGGTGGTTCGCGGATCCCTGGTCGACAAGGCCTTTGCCGTTGGCACGATCACGCCTCGGGTCGAAGTCAGCGTCAAGTCCATCCTAGCCGGCGTGGTGCGGCAGCGCTTCGCTGAAGTCGGTGCCTTCGTCAAGCGGGGCCAGCCGCTGCTCGAGATCTCTCCCAACCCGACACCCCTAGAACTGGTGGAGCTCCGCCGGAACCTGGAGCTGCGCGAGATCGAGCTCAAGAACCTGGAGCGCGACTTGGCCCGCCAGCAAGAGCTCCGCAACAGAAACTTGATTTCCCCGTCCGATCTCGAGATCGCACAGCGCGCCGTGGACGAGTCGCGCACCCAGCTCTCGCTGGCGCAGGAGCGCCTGGCGTTGCAGGAAGGTGGTAAAGTGCTGACCGGCGGTAAGCAGGTGGAGACCGTGGTCCGCGCCCCCATCGACGGCTACATCCTCGAGGACTCGATCGAGATCGGCGATCCCGTGGTGCCGCTCACGCCGTACCAGGCTGGCACGGTGCTGATGCGTATGGCGGCGATGCGGGATCTGATCTTCCGGGGAACCGTGGACGAAATCGACGTTGGTCGGCTCAAGGAGGGCATGCCGGTGACGATCAAGATCGGCGCTCTCCCCAACGCCGGCGTGAAGGGCCGGCTCGAGAAGATCTGGCTCAAGGCGCACAAGCAGGAGCAGGCGACCGTCTTCCCGATCGAGATCGTCCTGACCGAGGTGGAAGGGGCGACGCTCCGCGCGGGCTACTCGGCCAATGCCGAGGTGATCATCTCCCGCCGCGACAGCGTGCTGTACATCCCGGAGCGGCTCATCACTCACCGCCACGACTCGAGCTTCGTGACCGTCCGCGCCG
>WNFJ01013439.1_pt2 | contig 13388 bp, 15 predicted proteins | sample 5400461 | NCBI WGS metagenome assembly WNFJ01 (sample SAMN13153349, study PRJNA577476) | soil metagenome | isolation source: 115 cm saprolite on Douglas fir-dominated hillslope | place: USA:California | collected 2013-09-17 | reverse complement strand
CTTCAAGCGCCCCTGGCATGTCGGCGTGCTGTGGAACGACGATGCGCGCCTGCCCGAGCCGCTGCTCGCCGAACTGCGGCGCGATCCCGCCCTGGTTGTCGGCGACAACGAACCCTATTCGGCGCGCGAGCCGTACGAATACACGCTCACCGCCCATGCCCAGCCGCGGGCGCTGCCGCATTGCTCGCTGGAAGTGCGCCAGGACTTGATCGACACGCCCGACCGCGCGCGCGCCTGGGGCCGCAGGCTGGCGCCGGCGATTCGCGCCGCCATAGCCGCACTGGTCTGACGTCGGGAGTGCCGGTGCCGGCGCTGCCAGCACTGCGTCTGCGGCGGCCGGGCGAGGAGTTAGCGCAGTTTCCACTACCCGTTTTCTCTTGCCTGGCCCGCGAACTCTGCGGAGCTTTCGAAAGGTTTCCGCATTTCCCGCAATTTCCGCTAGCGATCCGCCAATCAGACCAGGGTACGGCGTGCGGCCGCGCGTCCCTTCGGCGCTCGTCGTGCAATTTGAGACGGGGTCGGCGGCTGGGCTTGCCATTCTGATCGATGCTTCGGAGAAAGAACATAGTTAAGCGGAACAAAAGCAAAAGTCAATAGAAAGTTAAGCAAAAATATCGTGGAAATAACCCAGCCGCTTTCTCAAGGAAAACATAAGGTTGGACCGGAATAAGTGCGCACCATAGAAGGTTTCCGATGAGGGCGGGGCACAGCTCAGTGCACCACGCAGTACGAAGTCGAAGGTTCAAATCCTGCCCCCGCAACCATTCGGTGCCAAAAACCCCAGCAGCTTCAACGAGTTGCTGGGGTTTTGTTTTGAGTGCTGAATCACGCCTCAACAGAATCAATGACTTAGCTCGTAGGTTCAAATCACTTCGCGCTTGTCTGCGATCCCGCACGACGGTGTAACTCCTAGGCACGCCACTCTTCGGTAGGTTCAAATCGAGGGTATCGATTCTACGGCACCGCTTTGGCGCCGCGGCCAATGGATGGTGATCTGCCAGGCTATGCCAGCGGCACCAGCATTGATGTTCTGCGACAACCTATCAGCAGCAGGCGTTAGGCTTTGTAGCTGCGGTCGTCGTCAGCCGGGCACTCGCGCCATACACCGTGCTTTCGCCCGTCGTCAGGAAGGCTTCCCATGGCACGCCTTGCGGATCCACGATCCAGGTCTTTTCCGAGCGGGCGTAGCAGCAAGTGGTCTTGCCGACATCCTGCGTTGGGCCTTCCGCTTCCCTCAGACGGCCGTAGACCTGTTCGAGTTCTTCGCCATCCTCGACCTGGATGCCGAGATGATCGACGCCGGCAGGTCGATGGTTGTGCGTTGAAACCGCGAAGTTCACGCGAGGATCGTCGAGCATCCACTTGGCGTAATCACTCTTGAGCACCGTGGGCTCGACGGCGAACAGGGCGGCGTAGAAGCGGACCGACCGATCGAGATCCTCGACCGAGACATGGACGTGCAGGCGTTTCATGGCTGGACTCCTTTGCTCTTGGATCGAACAAGCTTGGTCGAATCGGGATTAGACGCGAGCGCGCGCGAGGCGCGGCCCTTGCCGCAGCAGTTCTCGGTGAGGAATGCCATGAGCGCTTGCATGCCGTCATAGTTGACGGCGTAGATCAGCGAGCGGCCATCGCGTCGCACATGCACCAAACCCGCGTGTTTGAGTTGCGCCAGATGGAAGGAAAGCGTCGGCGAGGCGATACCGAGCTGTTCCGCGATCTCGCCCGCCGGCAGTCCTGCCGCGCCGGCCTGCACAAGCCGCCGAAAAACCTCCAGTCGGTTCTCCTGGGCAAGCGCAGACAGAGCCGCGACGGCGTTAGCTGATTCCATTTATCCATAATTATCGAAATATAAAAGGATGTCAACTGTAATGTCTTTGTCATTCTTTTCGACTATTCGAGTATTATGGAATCCAAGCAGGCCGTCCTCGGCTTCTCGGCCTTGGCGCAGGAAACGCGGCTCGACCTCATGCGCCTTCTGGCGGTGCGCGGGGCGTCCGGCATGGCGGCCGGCGAACTCGCCGCCGCGCTGCGCCAACCACCGTCGACGCTGTCCTTTCACCTGGCCGCGCTAGAGCAGGCCCAGCTCATCCAATCGACGCGGCGCGGCCGCCACCTGATTTATGCCGTGCGCTTTTTCGGTCTGCGCACGCTTTTCAGCTTCCTGACCGAGACCTGCTGCGGCGGGAGGCCGGATCTGTGCGGTGACCTGGCGCGATTGCTTCCCGAAGAAATGCCGGAGAACGACAACATGACACCCGCTTTCAACGTCCTGTTCCTCTGCACCCACAACTCCGCCCGTTCGCTCATGGCGCAGGCCCTTCTCGAACAAATCGGGAAAGGCAAGTTCAACGCCTACTCGGCGGGGTCGGAGCCGGCGCGCGCGCCCATGACGGAGGTGATCGAGAAGCTCAAGGCGCTCGGTCACGACGTCTCGCAACTCCGCTGCAAGTCGTGGAACGAGTTCGCGGGACCCGACGCGCCGCGCATGGATTTCGTGATAACGCTTTGCGACACGCTCCAGGGCCAGGATTGTCCGGATCTCGGCGACAGGCCTGTGACGGGAGCCTGGCCGCTGCCCGATCCCGCCAAGTTCACCGGCTCGCAGGTTGAGCGCGCCACCATGATCAACGAACTCTACGGCATGATCCGCCGGCGCCTCGAAATCTTCATCAACCTGCCCTACGCCTCGCTCGACCGGATGGCGCTCAAGCTGCGCCTCGACGAGCTCGGCGACAGCACCAGGGCGTCTGTTTAGCGGAGTGCGACATGCGAGTTGGCATCAACGGCATGGGTCGAATGGGACGGCTGGCGCTCCGGGCGGCGTTCGGCGGCGTGCATCGCGCGCAGGACGATCCGCGCGCCGCGAATCGTCTCGACATCGTGCACGTGAACGAGATCAAAGGCGGCGCCGTCGCGACCGGCCATCTGCTCGAGTTCGACAGCATCCATGGACGCTGGCACACGTCGTTCGAGGTTGACGACGAGCGGGGCATCGCGGTCGGCAGCAAGTATATCGGCTTCAGTGCCGGCGCCTCGCCGGGCGACGTCGCCTGGGGCGATCTCGGCTGCGACATCGTCCTCGAATGCACCGGCAAGTTCCTGAAACCCGAACAGCTCAACAGCTACTTCCAGCGCGGCGTAAAACGGGTGATCGTCGCGGCCCCGGTCAAGGATGATCGCGCACTCAACGTCGTCGTCGGCGTCAATGACCGGCATTATGAGCCTGAGCGCCACCGTCTGCTGACGGCAGCCTCCTGCACGACCAACTGCCTGGCGCCGGTGGTCAAGGTCGTCCACGAGGCGATCGGCATCAGGCACGGCCAGATCACCACTATCCACGATCCGACCAACACCAACGTCGTCGTCGATTCGCTGCACAAGGACCTGCGGCGCGCGCGCTCGGCCATGCTCTCCCTGCAGCCGACCACGACAGGCAGCGCCACGGCGATCGCGCTGATCTATCCGGAACTCAAGGGCAAGCTGAACGGCCATGCCGTGCGTGCACCCGTCCTCAATGCCAGCCTTACCGATTGCGTTTTCGAGATGAAGCGTTCGACGACAGAGTCCGAAGTGAACGAGGTGTTTGCGGCGGCGGCGAAAGGCTGGCTCGCGGGCATCCTGGGCTACGAGACGCGCCCGCTGGTCTCGGCCGACTACTGCAACGACACCAGAAGCTCGATCGTCGATGCACCGAGCACCATGGTCACCGACGGCACCCTGCTCAAGGTCTATGCTTGGTACGACAACGAGATGGGCTATGTCTGCCGCATGGTCGATCTCGCCAACATGGTGATGCAGGCGGAGGCGTGATGGGCGCCGGCGACACGACACTATCTGGTCGTCACGGCCTCCTACTGGGGCTTCACCCTGGTGGACGGCGCGCTGCGCATGCTGGTGCTGCTGCACTTCTTCAAGCTCGGCTACTCGCCGTTTACGCTGGCCTTCCTGTTCCTGCTCTACGAGTTCGCCGGCATCGTAGCCAACCTTGCCGGCGGCTGGCTGGCGACGCGCTTCGGCATCCCGCGCATGCTGGCTGTGGGCCAGGCCCTCCAGGTCGCGGGATTGATCATGCTGTCAGCACTCGATCCCGGCTGGACCGCTGCCGCCTCGGTCGCCTGGGTGGTGTGCGCACAGGGAATTGCCGGCCTGGCCAAGGATTTCACCAAGACCGCGTCGAAGTCGGCGATCAAGGCCACGTCAGCCCAAGGCGCGGGCCAGCTCTTCAAGTGGGTGGCCTATTTCACCGGCTCGAAGAACGCCATGAAAGGCGTCGGCTTCTTCGTCGGTGGGCTGTTGCTCGACGTCATGGGCTTCATGCCGGCGCTGTGGCTGATGGCCGGCGTGATCGGCGTCATCTTCCTGGCCGGGTTGGCGTTGCTGCCGCGCCACCTCGGTAAGGCGAAGTCGTCAAAGACCATCCGCGAATTCTTCGCCAAGTCGCGCGGTGTCAACCTGCTCGCCGCCGCGCGCGTCTTCCTGTTCGGCGCGCGCGAAGTCTGGTTCGTCGTCGCTCTGCCCGTGTTCCTTTACGCCGCGGGCTGGCGCTTCGTCGAAGTCGGCGCCTTCCTGGCGGCCTGGACGATCGCCTATGGCATGATCCAGGCCGTCGCTCCCGCGCTGGTCGCGCGCAGCCCGGACGGTCTTAGCCGGGAAGTGCCTTATGCACGCCTGTGGGCTGGCTTGCTGACAGCGATACCGCTCGTGCTCGCGCTGCTGCTGCGCGATCCGAGTCTGTGGCGGCCCGATCTCGTGGTGGTGTCGGGCCTGGCGCTTTTCGCCCTGCCGTTTGCCGTCAACTCCTCGCTGCACTCCTACCTGATCCTGGCCTTTGCAGGTTCGGAGAAGGCTGCCGAGGACGTGGGCTTCTATTATGCGGCCAATGCCACGGGACGTCTGATCGGCATTCTTCTGTCGGGCGCACTCTATCAACTCGGCGGCATGACGGCCTGTCTCCTAGGTTCCGCCGTCCTGCTAGCCATCTGCTGGGCCATCACTTTCCTTCTGCCGGCTCGCCTCGAAGGCGCCGCACCTCGTCGGCAAGCCGCTTGACCCCGGCACCTAAATTCGATACTTCGCGAAAAATGGAAACAGTATCGGTCGCCCATGTCACTTTTTGAACGGTATCTGACTCTCTGGGTGGCGCTCTGCATCGTCGCCGGTATCGCCCTTGGCCACTGGTTCCCGACATTGTTTCACGTCATTGGCGGGGCCGAGGTAGCGCACGTCAATCTGCCGGTCGCCGTTCTGATCTGGCTTATGATCATCCCCATGCTGGTGAAGGTCGATTTCGCCGCGATCGGCAAGGTCCGCGAGCACTGGCGCGGCATCGGCGTGACGCTGTTCATTAACTGGGCGGTCAAGCCCTTCTCGATGGCGGCCCTTGGTTGGCTCTTCATCGGCTATCTCTTCAAGCCTTACCTGCCGGCAGATCAGATCAACAGTTACATTGCCGGCCTCATCCTGCTGGCGGCGGCGCCCTGCACCGCCATGGTGTTCGTGTGGAGCAATCTGTCCGATGGCGATGCGGATTTCACGCTAACCCAAGTCGCTCTGAACGATACGCTGATGGTCTTTGCGTTCGCCCCAATCGTCGGCCTTCTGCTGGGCCTTTCGGCGATCACGGTGCCGTGGGAAACGCTTCTGCTCTCCGTCGGGCTCTACATCGTTATTCCCGTCGTGCTGGCGCAAATCCTGCGCACCATCACCTTGTCGCGAGGAGGCATGGGCGGCCTGGGCCGCCTGCTGGCACGGCTGCAGCCGGTGTCGCTGATCGCGCTGCTGTCGACTCTTGTCCTGCTGTTCGGTTTCCAGGGGGAACAGATCACCGCCCAGCCGCTGATCATCGCGCTGCTGGCCGTGCCGATCCTGATCCAGGTCTATTTCAATTCGGGGCTTGCGTATCTCTTGAACAGGGCGACGGGCGAAGCGCATTGCGTCGCGGCCCCGTCTGCCCTGATCGGCGCCAGTAACTTTTTCGAACTCGCCGTCGCTGCCGCCATCAGCATCTTTGGATTCTCCTCGGGCGCCGCGCTCGCCACCGTGGTGGGCGTGCTGATCGAAGTGCCGGTCATGCTGTCGGTCGTAAAAATCGTGAATGGCAGCAAGCGCTGGTATGAGGAGGGAGGCGCCGTCAGGCGGCGCGTAGGGGTTGCGGATTAGGCTCTTCAAGTGGCGTTAAACGTTATTTCTAATATTCCGGAAATACCGTTTGACAAGTAGAGTGGAGCGTCCCACATTGCCGGTCATGAAGCTCGACGACGCTGCCGCCCGCCTGGAAGCCCTAGGCAACCCGACCCGGCTGAAGATCTACCGCACGCTGGTGCGTGCTGGTCTGGAAGGCATGGCGGTTGGTCGTCTACAGGCGCGACTCGACATCGCCGCCTCGACGTTGTCGCATCATCTAAAAGCCCTGATCGGCGTCGGCCTTGTTAGCCAGGCGCGCGAGGGCACCACCCTTATCTGCCATGCCAACTACGGCCTGATGCGCGGCCTGATGCGCGGCCTGATCGAGTACATGGTCGAGGAATGCTGCGCCGAAGGGACCTGCGACCCGGCCGTCGCCGTAAAGCTGCAGAGGGTCGCCTGAGTTTTTTTGCACTTCTATTTCGATGATTCTAGGAGAACAGGAGTAACACCATGCCCGACTCACTGAACAAGCCGAAGACCGTCGCCATCTTGGGTGCAGGCCCCGTGGGCCTCGCCGCTGCCGCTCACGTGCTGGAGCGCGGCATGGAGCCGGTGGTCCTCGAAGCCGGCCCGCAAGTCGGTCACGCCGTGCGCCAATGGAGCCATGTGCCGCTGTTCTCTCCGTGGGAATATGCCGTCGACAAGGCGTCGGAACGCCTACTGACGGCAGCCGGCTGGAACTCGCCCCCGCCTGACCTATCTCGAGCCGCTGGCGACGCGTACGCCGCTCAAGGATCGCATCCGCACGCAGAGCCTGGTGACCAGCGTCGGCCGCGTCGGCTTCGACAAGGTCAAGAGCAAGGGCCGTGAGGCCGCTTCCTTTGAGATCCGCTATCAGAATGGCAAGGGGCCGGAGTCGCTCCGCGCGGACGCCGTGATCGATGCCACCGGCACCTGGTTCGCGCCCAACCCGGCGGGCGCCGACGGCCGGCCGGCGGTCGGCGAACGCGAGGCGCAGGATCGCCTCAGCTACGGCATGCCCGACGTGTTGGGCCGCGAGCGCAACCGCTTCGCCGGCAAGACCGTGGCGGTGCTGGGAGCCGGACATTCGGCGATAGGCACTCTGATCGATCTGAGCCGCTTGAAGGACGACGTGCCCACGACTCAGGTCGTCTGGCTGCTGCGCGGCGACAGCCCGGAGAAGGCGTTCGGCGGCGGCGCCAACGACAAGCTCGCTGCGCGCGGCGCGCTGGGTTCGGCCTTCGCCGCCCTTGTCGCGAGCGGCAAGGTGATCGTCGAGACCGGCTTCAACGTCTCGCATCTGACGCGCGACGGCGATCGGCTGCGCGTCAGTGCCGGATCGGCCTGCTGCGGCCGCTATGTCGCGGTCGACGAGCTAGTGGTTGCCACGGGCTTCCGGCCGGAACTGGATTTCCTGCGCGAGATCCGGCTGTCGCTCGATCCCGCCCTTGAGTGCCCGCCCGAGCTGGCACCGTTGATCGATCCCAACGAGCATAGCTGCGGCACGGTGCGTCCGCATGGCGCGCGCCAGCTGGCGCAGCCCGAAGCGGGCTTCTACTTCGTCGGCATGAAGAGCTATGGCCGTGCACCGACCTTCCTGATGCTGACGGGCTACGAACAGGTCCGCTCGATCGTGGCGGAAATCGCCGGCGATCACGAAGCCGCCGCCAGGGTCGAGCTCGTGCTGCCGGAGACGGGCGTGTGTTCCGGACCAGGTCCGGCCGCGAGCCTGGCGGGGGCCGACGCGGCCGGCTGCTGTGGCGGTCCGGCGCCGGACCCTGCTGCCGGGTGTTGCGTAGCCGACGTGAAGGCGAAGGACGAAGGCAAAAAGGGCTGCGGCTGCTCATGAGCCTGCAGGCCGCCATGCCGCCGGGACCGCTCGGCGATTCCTTCGCCTGGCAGGCCGACGCCTTCCACGACTACGATTCCTGGGCGCTACATGTCACGCCCGGGGATGTGGCCGAGATCGAAGCAGCGGCCACGGCCACCAAGACTGGCGGGCTCGACATTCGCAAGATCGACAAGGTCGACTTCCCGCTGCCGGGGCTGGCGCCCCGCCTGCGGACGCTGCGCCGACGCGTGCTCGATGAGCTGGGCTTCGGCTACATCCGCGGCCTGCCAGTCGAACGCTGGGACCCCGACTTCCGCGTGCGGGTCTATTGGGGCCTGTCGCGCCACATCGGCGATCCGGTGCCGCAGAATCGCAACGGCCATCTGATCGGCCACGTCATCGACATCGGCACGCAAGTGAATGAGGTCAACAAGCGCCTGACGCAGACCAATCTCGAGCTGTCGTTCCATGTCGATTCCTGCGACGTCGTCGGGCTGTTGTGCTGCGCCACCTCGCTGTCGGGCGGCGAGAGCGCCATTGTAAGCGGCGTTGCCGTGCACGACGAGATGATGCGCACGCGACCCGATCTCTGCGCTGCACTGTACGGCCCCATTCCCATGGATCGTCGCGGCGAAGTGCCAGCCGGCGGCAACGGCTGGTACGAGATGCCGCTGTTCCACTGGCATAGGGAATCGTTCACCGGCTTCGCGCCGGTGCGCCAGTATGTCGAGTCGGTGCAGCGCTTCCCGGAGGCGCCGAAGGTGACGCCATTGCTCGCCGAGGCGCTCGACGTTTTCTACAAGCTCTGCTCCGATCCGCGCTTCTGCCTGAAGATCCCGTTCCGGCCGGGCGACATCCAGTACCTGCAGAATCACGTCGTATTCCACGGCCGCACCGCTTATCTCGACCCTCCGCCGCCCAAACCCAAGCGCCACCTGATGCGCATCTGGCTATCGGCCTCGGACGGCCGCGAGCTGCCGCCGGCATTGCTCGCCAAATGGCCTGCCATCGCCAGTGGCGCGCGGCGCGGCGGCGCGGTTATCGCGGCCGACCGCGAATGGATCGTGCCGTTGGAGCCGGAGACACCGGCCTACGGATGAGCAAGATAGATGCAGTCATCGACACCCCGCGCGTTCGCTCGCCCGGCCTGAGTGGCGCGCTGGTGGCGTTCGCCGCCTTCGTCGGCGTGTTCGCAACGACGCCCGGACAAACCGTCGGCGTCTCCTCGTTCATCGACCCGATCGCGGCCGACCTTGGCCTGACGCGCGAGCACGTATTGCTGCTCTACAGCGTCGGCACCTTTTTAGGCATCCTGACGGCTCCCGCGATCGGCCGGCTGGTCGACCGGTTCGGGCCGCGTCTCCTCATCACGCCCATCGTGGTGGCGCTTGGCGCGGCTTGCGGCTTCATGAGCCTCGCCTGGAACTCCTGGTCTTTGGCGCTGGGCTTCGTGCTCCTGCGGGCCGCCGCTATTGCCGGCCTCAGCCTTGTCAGCAACCAGATGGTCAATCTGTGGTTCGACCGCTTCCGTGGCCGGATTATCGCCTTGACCTTGATGGGCATGGCGATGGGCGGCCTGATCGTGCCGCCTTTCGCCGAGGGCATCATCCAGTCCGAGGGCTGGCGCTCGGCGTATTTTACCCTCGGCGTCGGCGTGCTCGGCATCATGATACCGATCGGGTTGGCGTTTTATCGCAATCGCCCCGAGAGTCGTGCCGACCGCGACTTCGGCCGGTCCGGCCGCAGCGTTTCGGCCGACGTGGGCGACGGGCTGACGCTCGGCCAGGCGGCGCACACGACCGTGTTCTGGTACCTGACGGCGATCACGCTGCTGGTGAACGCCGTCAACACCGCCTTGCTGCTCGACCATGTGCGGGCCATGGCGGCGGCAGGCCTCGGTCGCGGCGAGGCGATCGCTTTGCTGGGCGCCGTTACCACCATGCAGGCCGTCGCCACTTTGGCTGCGGGCATGCTGGTCGATCGCTTCGGCGCGCGGCCGGTCGGCCTCATCGGCCTCGCCACGCTGGCGTCGTCGGTCCTCTGCGTGATGCTGGCACCCAGCCTTGGTGGCGGGCTCGTCTATGCCCTCACACTCGGAGCCATGATCGGCGTGCTCCAGGTGGCGTATTCGTCCGGCCTGGCCGAGTCCTTTGGCACCGCGCATCTGGGAAGCATCAAGGGCACCACCTTCGTGGTCGGCGTCTCGGGCGCCGCCCTCGGGCCGCTGCCGCTCTTGTGGTCGCCGACGGCCGCCTACTGGATCTTCCTCGGCTTGACCGCAGGCGGGGTCGCCCTCGGCATCCTGAGTCTACGCAACCGTTCATCGAGATCCTGAACATGGCCTGCTGTGTCGACTTTCATTTCGACTTCTCCTCGCCTTACGGCTTCCTGGCGGCGATGAAGATCGAGGGCGCCTTGAAGGGCGGCCGGTACCGACGGCTGAGCTGGCGGCCGTTCCTGCTGGGCGCGGTCTACCAGCGCTTCGGCCAGTCGCCGCTAGAACATCCCCTGAAGCGGCGCTACGTGCTGGAGATCGACGCCCCGCGCGTCGGCCGGCGCGACGGGCTCGCACTGAAGGTGCCATCCGGTTTCCCGCAGCATTCGCTGCCGGCCGCACGCGCTTTCTACTGGATCGAGGCACGTGCACCCGAGAAGGCGCCGGAATTCGCCAAGGCTGCCTATCGCAAATATTGGCTTGAAGGCCAAAGCACTGCCGATCCCGCCGTTGCCATCGAGGCGGCAACCATGCTGGGCTTCGACCGCAAGCGGGTGGACGAAGGCCTGCAGGAGTCCACCGTGAAGCTGAGGCTCATAACGGAGAACGAGCAGGCGATCGTTAACGGCGTGTTCGGCTCGCCCTTCATCCGGGTGGACGGCGAGCCGTTCTGGGGCAGCGACCGGCTCAACGACGTGGCCGAACGGCTGGCCGCATGAAGAACGCCGCCTGATGGACAACACCTGATGGACAGAGGCCGGCTGTCGACGATCACCGTCCTGGGTTCCACTCAGACGCTCGCCTGGGCGTCGAGCTACTACCTGCCGGCCATCCTGGCCGATGACATCGCGCGCGATACCGGCGTATCGACCACGTGGCTGTTCGCCAGCTTTTCGGCGTCGCTCATCATCTCGGCGATCCTTGGCCCCCGCGCCGGCCGGCTCATCGACCGAGGCAGCGGCAATAGCGTGCTGGCTGCCTCCAACCTGCTGTTCGCCGCCGGGTTGGTCCTGCTGGCGCTCGCGCAATCCCTGCTGACCCTGCAACTCGCCTGGATCGTGCTGGGCATCGGCATGGGGCTCGGCCTCTACGATGCAGCCTTTGCCGTGCTGGGGCGCATCTACGGCACCAACGCGCGCGGGGCGCCATCACCGGGATCACGCTGTTTGCCGGGTTCGCCAGCACCATCGGTTGGCCGCTCACGGCCTGGGGTGCGGCTGAGATCGGTTGGCGTGACACCTGTCTCTGCTGGGCGGCGCTGCACCTCTTCGTCGCTCTGCCGATGAACTACTGGCTGCTGCCGCGGCCGACCGTGACATTGGCGCCAAGGCGTCCCGTCGACCAACCGGTGCCGATCGACCGGGCGATGGTCCTTCTGGCCTTCGCCTTTGCCGCGGCATGGGTGGTGACGGCAGGCTTTGCCGCCCACTTCCCCCGCATTCTCGAGGCGACAGGCGCATCACACACCCAAGCCATCGCCGCGGGTGCCCTCATCGGGCCGGCGCAGGTGGGCGCGCGGCTTCTCGAAGCCGGACCCTTGGCGCGTTTTCATCCCCTGGTGTCCGCACGCCTTGCAACGCTCACCCATCCCATCGGCGCGGCCGTGCTGCTGCTTGCGGGCGGTGGCGTGGCGTCGAGTGCGTTTGCGATACTGCACGGCTCGGGCAATGGCATCATCACCATCGCGCGCGGCACCGTGCCACTCGCCCTGTTCGGTCCGGAGAACTATGGCTACCGGCTGGGCCTGCTCGGCATGCCGTCGCGGTTCCTGTCGGCGCTCGCGCCGCTCGGCTTCGCGCTGCTCCTCGATCATATCGGCAGCGCTATCCTGTTCGTGTCGGCGGGGTTGAGCCTTGCCGCCTTTGCAGCCTTGTGCCTGCTGCGCCGTCCCCTCGCAGCGGCCTCCCTCCATGCCGATTGATCGTTCTTCGGGCGCGCGGCTCGTTGCCATGGTCTGCGCGGCCCAGGTGTTCGTGCAGATCGGCGCCTATTACTGGCCGGCCCTGCTGCCCAGCATGATGCGCCTCTGGTCGCTCAACAATAGCGAGGCTGGCTGGATCACGTCATCGTTCTATGCCGCCTACATGATCTCGGTGCCAGTGCTGGTGACCTTGACCGACAGAATCGACGCCAAACGCGTCTATCTGTTCGGTGTTGGCTGCTCGGTGCTCGCGCACCTGGCTTTCGGCTTGTTCGCCGAGGGCTTCTGGTCGGCAATGGCATTGCGCGCCTTGGCTGGGCTCGGCTGGGCCGGAACCTATATGACCGGCCTAAAGCTTTTAGCCGACCAGGTCGATGCCAAGATGATGTCGCGCGCGGTGACCGGCCACGCCGCCAGCATCGGCATCTCAGGGGCGATCTCTTACGTCCTGGGTGACCTACTCGCCCATGAGTTCGGATGGCAGTGGGCTTTCGCCAGTGCCGGCGTCACTGCGGTGATCGCCTGGCTCACCGTGGCGTTGGCCGTGCCCGCCCGCGCGCCTCCACCTAAGCCAGCAGGGCCGACGCACGCCCTATTCGACTTCCGCCCAGTGCTGCGCAACCGCTCGGCCTTCGCTTATTCGTTGGCCTACTGCGTGCACACCCTGGAGATGAACGCCTTGCGCGGCTGGGGCGTGGCCTTCCTCGCCTGGGTGGCGGCGAGCAACAGCATGACGGGCGAGCTTCTATCGCCCACCGTGGTCATCACGGTGCTGGGCCTTCTAGGCACGCTAACCAGCGTCCTGGGCAACGAGGCCTCGATCCGCTTCGGCCGGCGCCGCCTGATCGTGGCCGCCATGGTGCTGTCGATCATCGTCGGCGCGCTGATCGGCTTCGTCGGCTCCAAGGGCTACTGGCTCGCGGTCGTGCTGATCGTGGTTTACGGCATGATCATCTGGCTCGATTCCTCGTCGCTCACCGCGGGCGCCGCGGGCGCCGCTGATCCGGCGCGCCGCGGCGCCACGCTCGCCGTCCATTCGATGCTGGGCTACGCCGGCGGCTTCGTCGGACCGCTGGCGATCGGCTGGACGCTCGACGCCGCGGGCGGCATGTCGCCCGGCGCCTGGGGCCTCGCGTTCGGCGTGGTCGCGATTCTCATGGCGCTGGCCATGATCGCTTTCATCTCGATCCGGCCGCGCGAACTTGAGGGCGATCGCGGCGTGTGAGAGGAGTTGGGGATCTCAGTCGGTTGCTATAGCGACCAAAGGGCAG
>WNFJ01368867.1_pt1 | contig 13390 bp, 12 predicted proteins | sample 5400461 | NCBI WGS metagenome assembly WNFJ01 (sample SAMN13153349, study PRJNA577476) | soil metagenome | isolation source: 115 cm saprolite on Douglas fir-dominated hillslope | place: USA:California | collected 2013-09-17 | reverse complement strand
GTGACGGCGCCACTCAGCCAGATCAAGAGCACTTATCCCTACGGCCGCGTTAACCCGAACCAGGTCACACAATCTCTAGTGGCGGTACTGGCGGGCTTACGTGTGCCTTTCGTTTGCACCGAGACGCACGAACTGGCGGAGGAAATCGTAGCATCCTATCTCTACCAGACGTTCCTTTATGACTGGCTGGAACGCAACGGCCACGGCCGATTTCTAGCCGACGGCGATTTGTAACCTTTCTCATGACTGAACAATTCACGCTCGCTGAGTCTGCTGCGCAGTTCGTGCTGGCAAAGACATCTCTGCGCCCGCGCGTCGGGCTGGTGTTGGGGTCCGGGCTGGGCGGGTTTGCCGATTCGCTCAGCGAGGCGGTGCGTGTTCCTTATGCGGAGATTCCTGCGTTTCCGCGTTCGACTGCGATCGGGCATGCGGGTCAGATGGTGATCGGCAAAGCAGGAAGCGTTTCAGTCGCGGCGATGCAAGGGCGAGTACATCTTTACGAAGGGTATTCGGCGCAGGAAGTGGCGTTCCCCATGCGCGTGTTCGGCCGCATGGGAATTCGCGCCGTCATTCTGACCAACGCTGCGGGCGGTATCAACTTGAATTACTCCCAGGGAGCGCTGGTGCTGATCCGCGACCACATTAATTTGCAGGGGACGAATCCTCTGGTGGGCGCAAATGATGAACGCTTCGGGGTGCGATTTCCTGACATGACCCAGGCGTATGCCAAAGATTACCGAGAGATGGCTCGAGACGAGGCGAACAAACTGGGGATGCCCCTGCACGAGGGCGTCTATGCGGGATTGCTGGGGCCGAGCTATGAGACTCCGGCGGAGATCACTTATTTACGAACGATTGGCGCCGATCTGGTGGGAATGTCGACCGTGGCTGAGGTGATAGCGGCGCGGCACATGGCGATGAAGGTACTGGCGATCTCATGCGTGACCAACATGGCGGCAGGAATTCTGGATCAGCCGCTCTCCCATGAAGAAGTGATGGAGACCGGGGAACGGGTGAAGACCGTGTTTGAGGCGCTGCTCAAGGCTGTACTGTCGCGGGTAGCGAAGGATGTGGCGGGGTAGGCCGCGGGCTTCACGATTTGCTGAAATAGTTGAGGCGCCTCGGGGGCTGAAGCCCGTAGAGAAAAAAGAGAGGCCGTATCGCAGCGTTGAAACGCTGCGCCACCCAAAATCAGATCTTCGAAAACTGTGACGCCCAGTCGTGCCCTTCGGTAAACATGAGACAACTCGGGCGAGTCGCCGACGGCCGCACAGGTCACTTCTCTGGGCGCGGAATGAATAGACTTACGGGCGGCTTGATGCGGTACGTTACCGCAAAACTGCCCTGGTTCACTGCCAGGCCGAGATGTCCGCGGGAATCGATGTAGAGCAACGGCTGATTCAACGGAACGTCGCTGAAGGTGCGGACAAACTTCAGCTTCATTGGTTTGTCGTCCACTGTGACTGGGACGTCCTGGCCGCGCTGGTAGCCGAGCTTCAAGAAATCATCGCCGTCGATGTTAGTGACCAGATTGCCGAAGGGCCCGTCGGTGGCAATGATTTCAGCGGCGAGGCCCCGATCGTCGAGTCTCGCGGATTTGAGCTTCAGGCGTACCAGAGCGTTCACCGCCAGTTCGGGACCGACCTTGGTCCAGTCGTCGCCGCGCGCCACGTGGGCGCCGACCGGGGAGAAGATGTCGCGGCCGTGGAATGTAGAGGAGAGTTTGCTGCCGATCATCCACTCGGAATTGGTTATTTCGTGGGCAGCCTCAATGCCGTCCCGCTGTTCGACGAGCGTGAGCAGACCGTTGTCGGGAAGAACAAAATACTGGCCGCGCCGGGACTTGGCGACGATTGCCTTGCGCGTGCTGCCGACGGTCGGATCAACCACGACTACGAAGACGGCTCCGGCGGGATAGTAGGGCGTAGCGCCGTAAAGGAACCGCGCGCCATCGAGAATAGAAAACGGCGTGACCTGATGCGTGAGGCCGACGATGCGGACCTCGGGCATGATGGAGTACATGACTCCCCGGCAGATGGCAACGGCGTCGTCGAGGACGCCGAAATCGGTCATGAAGACGATGGTGGGAGGATATTTCTGCGCGGGTGGGGCGGTAGCGAATGCGAAGGCGCACAGGCTTGCGAGCAAAAGCAAAGCCAGCATTGGGATGACAAGCCGTCGTTGGCGGGGCGATGGAGGCATCATGCGGTCCAGTTCTCCGGGGGTGCTGTTAGAGTCCGCAAAAAGGCTAGGATTTATTGAAGACGTCGAGGCCGCGATGAGCAAGTGCCGGCGCAAGTCTTCTGAATTCGAGTAAGGTCGTAATTCTAAATGGACCATCGAAAAACGGAAAGACAGGACTCGATCACCTGTGCCCTACTTCGCACCGAGGCTGAAAGATTTAGGTTAAATTGTTTCGGTCCTTTTCGAGGCTGGGCCCTCAAGACGTCAGCGGATTTGAATTCAGGAACTAGCGGAACTCCGTCAGGCAGGCCATCCGTCTATAATGCTGCTGCATCTCAACTCTGCTGGAGGTCTTATGTCGGAAGTTATCCCCGAGAAGTACGCCGATTTATTCCAGAAGCGAGCTTTCGCAAGCCTGGGGACATTGATGCCGGATGGGAGGCCGCAGGTCACGCCGGTTTGGGTGGACTTTGACGGCGAACATGTGATTTTCAATTCCGCTAAAGGACGGCAGAAGGACCGCAATGTGCGGCGAGATCCCCGCGTGTCGATGGCAATCATCGATCCCGACAATCCGTATCGCTATATCGAGATTCGCGGGCGCGTGGTCGAGATTACTGAAGACGGCGCTGGCGACCAAATCCACAAGCTGGCGAAAAAGTATCTCGGTGTGGACAAGTATCCCTATGCGCAGCCGGGTGAGGTCCGCGTGCTGTACAAGATCAAGCCGGAACATGCGACGGTGATGGGATAGCTCCAGCGCGAGAATCAACGCTTCGTGTGCGCTCCATGGGGTGCGGAAAATAGCATCTGGCAAAATAATCAACCTCCAGCGGCTGAAGCCGAAGGCATTTGAGCAGCTTAAGGCACGACTGAAGTCATGCCCTGATACGAATCCGAAGTTTTTCTGCAACCTCTTCGGGCCTATTAGGTCAACAACCTTTTTCGGACCCGCCTTCAGATTGGGTCTCGCATCCGCGTGGGAGAGTTCTCATTCGCACTTACAACCTCTGTCTGCTCGGCTTGGGAAATGTTAACCGGACGCTGGTCCGCCTGCTTGAGGACCGCAGGCAGGAGTTGCGGGAGCACCACGGAGTTTCGTGGCGAATCACGGGTATCGCTTCGCGGCGGCTCGGATGGATTGCGGACTCCTTGCTATTCTCACCCTGAATTCTGATTTGACTTCAGGCCTTTCGCGGACAGAGCCTGCTCTGAGCTTGTCGAAGGGAGTGTCCGCTCCACACGAACCGGCACCACACACTAACGTCCGCGGATGGCTCGCCGCCGCGCAGGCTCACGTGCTCTTCGAGGCAAGTTCTCTGAATTTGGGGAACGGCGAGTCTGCGGTCGACCACATTCGCGCGGCGCTCCAGCAAGGAGCCCACGCCGTTACGGCAAACAAAGGTCCCGTCGTTCACGCGTATCGGGAGTTGCGCGATCTGGCCGTGGCACGTGGAAAGCGATTCCTGTTCGAGTCTACGGTGATGGACGGCGTGCCCATTTTTTCTTTGTTCCATGAGCTTCCGGTAATTCATCTGCAGGGGTTTCACGGCATCCTCAACTCCACGACCAATGTGATCCTGAGTGAGATGGAAAACGGGCTCAGCTTCGACGCGGCTTTGAAGAAGGCGCAGGAACTGGGTATAGCCGAGACCGATGCGACCCACGACATCGACGGCTGGGATGCGGCCGTGAAGACGGCGGCACTGATCACTGTGCTGATGGATGTGCCGGTGCGGCTGAACGAAATTGAACGCGAGGGAGTTCGAGAGCTGAGTGGCGACGCGGCGCGAGCGGCGCGGAAGGAAGGGCGTCCTTACAAGCTTGTGTGCCGGGCGCGGCGGGCGGGTGGTGGGATAACGGCAAGTGTGCGGCCGGAACAGGTGGCGATGAGTGACCCAATGGCCGGTATTGCGGGGACTTCTTCGTATGTATTTTTAGAGACGGATATTTTCCCCGGACTGGCCATCAAGGAGGAGAATCCCGGCTTGTACGCAACGGCATACGGGATGCTGGCGGACTTTGTACGTGCCGCGCGCAGCGACAACCTCGCTTCATAGTTCCGGTTCCATCTCCATGATAAAAATAGATGACTACTATGCCTACTATTGAAAACCCTGTTACTGCCGCGCTTGATGTCCGGTGGGTCCGCTCCCAGTTCCCTTCTCTGGAACAAACTGTCAACGGGCATCCCGCCGCATTCTTGGACGGCCCCGGCGGAACACAGGTTCCACAGCGCGTGATTGATGCCATCTCCGATTACCTGCGCCGCGACAATGCCAACACTGGCGGAGCTTACGCCACCGGCCGCCGCACTGACGCCATGATCGCCGGGGCGCGGGCCGCGATGGCGGACTTCCTTCACTGCGGACCGGACGAGGTCGTCTTCGGGCCCAACATGACCACGCTGACGTTCGCCATCTCGCGCGCGATTGGGCGGGAGCTTGGGCCAGGCGACGAGATCGTGGTCACTCGGCTTGATCACGATGCCAACGTGTCGCCGTGGCTGGCGCTCGAAGAAAAAGGCGTCACCATTCGCTGGGCCGAGATCAACGACGAAGATTGCACGCTCGATATGGCCGACCTGGCGGGCAAGATCAACAGTAAGACGAAGCTGGTGGCTGCCGGTTACGCTTCGAATGCCGTCGGGACGATCAATCCGGTGAAAGAGATTGTGCGCCTGGCGCACGGGGCGGGAGCGCTGGCCTACATCGACGCGGTGCACTACGGGCCGCACGGGCTGATCGATGTAGCGGCGCTGGATTGCGATTTTCTGGCGTGTTCGACCTACAAGTTCTTCGGGCCGCACATGGGCGTACTCTTCGGCAAACGCGAGCATCTGAAGCGGCTGCGGCCTTACAAGGTTCGTCCGAACACTAACGCGATTCCGAATTGCTGGGAGTGGGGGACGCTCAATCACGAGTGCATTGCCGGGATCGCGGCTTGTGTGGAATACCTTGATGATGTTGGACGGCGGGCGCGTCCCGACGTGGCAACGCGGAGGGCCGCTATCGAGGCGGCGTACGAAGTCATCCACCAGCACGAGCGCGGATTGATGGAACGGATGATCGCGGGGCTGGTCAAAATTCCCGGGCTCAGGATCTACGGCATCACCGATCGTGCCCGCTTTGATGAGCGCTGCGCGACGCTGGCGGTCAAGATCGAAGGCCGCACTCCGCTCGAACTCGCGAGCAAGCTGGGCGATCGCGGTTTGTTCACCTGGGATGGGAATTATTACGCGCTGAATCTGACGGAGCATCTCGATGTGGAGAAGTCCGGGGGATTCCTGAGGATCGGGCTGGTGCATTACAACACGGAGGAGGAAGTGGATCGGCTATTGGAGGCGCTCTGCGAGATTGCTTTAAGAGCCTAAGAACTACTGGAACAGGCCAGCCCGAGACGGGTCCCGGGCTGCGAGCGAACGAACTTCGGAAGGTTGACCGGGCAGACGCGGCTCAGGGCCACCGTTTGGCGCTGTCGTCCCAACCGGCGGCACGCATGGGTTGGGGAGCCGGAGTCACCGGAGGGGCTGCAACGCGCACAGTCGCTTGCGGTCCGTTCACGGCATTTGCCAAAGCCGGCTTCGCAATGTCGGCCAGGTTTTCTTTTTCCTCGGAGAGCAAGGGGGCAACCAGCCGCAGAGCTTCCACTTCTTTCTCCAGGCGGGTGAGCTCCATTTCCTTTTGCCGCAACACCTCGTAAACATTTTTCATAAGCAGGGCACCTGCGTGTTGTGTCGTAGAGTGGAACGCTTTACTCGCACTTTAAGCAGAGTTACCTGTGTTGTCAAGGGATTCAGCACGGTGAGCGCCGTTCCAAGCTAGCTCTCTAAAAGGCACCGAGAGGAAGTACCTGCGCCGGTAGGCCATTGGTGTATTGATAGTTAAGCCATCATCGCACTATCGCGATAACGGCTATCACAACGGCGACTACCACCAGGGAACCGAGGATGTACTTGTGTGCCGAGAACCAGGATTCTCCAGCGTTTAGAAAGAGCAGCTCAGCGGGCTTCTCGGAAACCTCTGGAATGGGTTCCGAGTCCGCGGAGTTGGCGCGCGGGGCGGCAGGCTCGGGACTGGGAGATATCGCCGGGGACGGAGCACCGAGTTGAACGGGGCTCATGACCGGGCTAACGATGCTCGGCGCTTCCCCCTGAACTTGAGCCGCCGGCGTGAGGGCCACAGCGGTCGCTGCAGGCGGAGGGATCGGGGAGATGGAGATCGCCATCTCAATCTTGGCGCCCTCAGCGGGAATCGTTTCAGGTATATCGGACGTCGCGGGAGCAGCAGGCTGAGCAGTATCCGCACGGGTAGGAACCCGAAGCTGCCCACGCCATTGCTTTTCTTCGCACTCAACACATAGCTTGCGGCCTTCTGAAACGGGAAAGCCGCAGGCCTGGCACTTGCGAAGGTTCCTGAGCACTGGAGGCACATGGCTCTGGTCTGGTGCAGACTGCTGGGAAACGGCGGAACTGGAGTGAAGCGCGGCAGACCACAACAACGGCTTCTTGGGCGAGGGTGCTGGTGGTAAATCCGGAACAGGTAATTCTGCTGGGAGAGCGGCGGAAGGAGCATCCGCAAGCGCTGCCTCGGCAGGGGTTGGGGCCGAAACAGTCTCAGTAGCCACTTTGACGGCAAGCTCTTTCTCTTCTTCCGAGAGAACTTCGGCCTCTTCTTCCAATAAAACCTCTGGCGGTAGATTCTGGGCTGCGTGGGCGAGCTTGACGGCTGTCTCCACCATTTCCCCAAGGCGCTGCAGCGCAGAGAGATCGCGCTCCTCGAAGGCGTTCGTCTTGCCCGAAAAAAGCTCGAAGACACCCAGAACCTGATCATCGCTGACGATGGGCAGCACGGCCACGGAAGCGATGCCGAGTTGGCGGCAGCCTTCACGATTCACGCGCGGATCGCGATCGGCATTGTCGCAGCGCAGCGGGAGGCGCGTGCGCACGCTCTCACCCGAGAGTCCGAATTCGGTCGAGAGAAGTGTGCCCAGCTCCGGAGCATTAGAGCCGGCGCTGGCTCGGCAAAGCATATCGTTCTGGGCGCCGCGGCGCAGAGCGATGGCAGCGCCGGAAGCCTCCGTAATATATTGGGCGCGCTCGGCAAGCAACTGAAGGGCGGCATCCAGGTCACGCAGCGCCATCTCGGCCAGAGAATGGCCGCCATCCTCGCCCGGGAAGCGGAGAGCGGGCGCGGCTCCTGGAGCCGCACCGGACATAGCGTTCACGGCAGCCATTGCAGCGGAAACGCTGCCTTGCGGCGATCGGCTTGCGGCGCTTTCCGGCACATCGGACTCCGGGCCAAGCTCTGAGCCAGGCGGCATCGAGTTTTGGTCGTGGTCTACGATCGAATAATGGTCCATGGCGCGAGCTTACAGAGACATCCGCTAGAGTCAGGTAGAGCCGGGGCGCAATCCGGCTGCCGCAAACTCGGTTAAGTTGTCAGGATGCAGTAATTGGAGTCTCGCTCGGAGCTGACGGTGTGTCAAGAAATTCTGTGGACGGAAGTGCTAAGCCAAAAGTGTTGGGCCGGAAGGGGAATCGGCAGTAGGTGCTGCGCAACAGCGGACCACGCGAGGAGGGCACGATGACACAGAAACATGACGGCCTAAGTCCCGAGTCGTGGGTGCCTTAGGAACGGCGGCGGACGGCGGAGTTGGCCAAACGGTTGGCCTCTGCATTATTCTCGCGAGGCACGTGAGAGATCGAAAAGCTGAGGGACCGGGCCAACTTGCGGCAGGTCCAATGCAAAGAGTAGAGTCGCGGACTGCGGCAGATATACTCCCCCCGCATCTGCCGGACCATGACTTGGGAATCGGAATAAACGTGAAGTTTCGTGGCGTTCAAGGCCAGAGCGCACTGCAGTGCCTCCATTAGAGCGGCATACTCGGCGACGTTATTGTCCTGGTGGCCGATCCATTTCGCAATTCTGATCTCGCCGCTCTCGCACCCGTTGATAACCACCCCAATACCGGACGGTCCCGGATTTCCCAGAGAGCCGCCATCTACGTAGGCCACGAGATCTGACATCACAGCTTGTCCGCTATGTGCAAGATGCGCTGAAGCGGCGCGGACGTCAAGACGATTATTTGGTTCGTGACGATTATTTGGATTATCAAGCTTTTGCGGTTTTCGTGGCATTGTGCAATCTCTGTGAAAAACAAGGCCGATTCAGGACTGCATATTAGTAAGCAGCGATAATACAATAGGTTGCAATTTTCATTATGCACAGCAGTGCACTAAGGTGCTGCACCAAAAGTTTGCGTTGACATTTATGAATGCTCTGTTAAGGTTGCTCCCGTCGACGGTCGAAAGGGTTGGCGAATTAAAAACTTGCCAGTCCGAAGTAGACTGAGTGATCAGCTTGGCGGGGTAACCTGCTGGGCGACCAGACCTGAAAAAACCGACAGCTCTGCGAGGAGTGGTTGGGGTTTGGGACTGTGAAAGCAGTGATCGCATCAAGGGGCTGTGACGGTACATGCTTCCACGCTGTTAGCTCCCTCGCAAGAGCTGGCGGCTAGAGCATAACCAATGTCACGGCCCTTTCAATTTTTTCAGACGTTTTCCCTCCCTGGCGGTTCCGGCATGCCTCCTCACTCGCGAGCAGAGTCCCGGGGGCCATGCAGCAAATTCGGCTAGCGGCCACAAAATAATCGTCACACCTTCACAAAAACGATTTAGCGGCTATAATCTTGCCCAATCGTGAGACCGGTCGCAAGGGTTCCGATACAATCGTCATTCAATTTCGCAGTCTCGGAGGCGGAACGTCATGAGTAAGGGTTCGTTGACTCGTCGTCAATTCATTCACTTCGGTACGGGAGCACTCGCCGTGGGGGCCGCAGCCAAGGCAACATTGCTGCAGCCGCACCTGCTGTCGGCTACGGCTCAAATGGCGCAGTCCGGCGACAGAGTGCGCTTCGCCGGAATTGGCACGGGGGTACGCGGGTGCGAGTTGCTGGAAGGGACGCTGGAGGTGCCAGGCGTCGAATGCGTCGCGGTCTGCGACCTTTACGACGGACGACACAAGGCGGCTCAAGAAGCGTTGAAAAAAGACGTTCCGGCCACGCGCGATTATCGTCAGATCCTCGATCGCAAAGATGTTGACGCCGTCATCATCGCTGTTACGGACCACCAGCATCGCAGGGTATTCGAAGATGCGTGCGCCGCGGGTAAAGACGTCTATTGCGAAAAGCCGATGTCGCACACGGTGGAGGATGGCTTCGCAATGATGGAGGCGGCGCAGAAGGCAAAGCGCATTGTGCAGATCGGCAGCCAGCGCGTCAGTTCCATCCTCTACGCGAAGGCTAAAGAGATCTACGACTCCGGCAAATTGGGCGAGGTATTTTCAATCAGTGCCTCTTGGGACCGCAACAGTCCGAGCGGCGCGTGGGTCTATCCCATTCCACCCGACGCGAGTGAAACGACGATTGACTGGAATACTTTTCTGGGGAATGCGCCGAAGCGACCATTCGATCCGGTGCGCTTCTTCCGCTGGCGCTGTTTTGAGGACTACGGTGAGGGACTGGCTGGCGACTTGTTCGTGCACTTGATTTCCGGCATTCACTTCATCACGGGCACGAACACAATCGCGCAGCGCGCGCAGTCAGCCGGGGGCCTGTACCACTTCAAGGATGGCCGGGAGTTCCCCGATTTGATCGAGACCTTTTACGATTATCCGAACTTCCGGGTTGCGTTGCGTTGCAACTTGAACAATGAAGGCGGAGAGTTTATCGGCTTCTACGGAACCAAGGGCACGATGATCATTAAAGACTCGACGCTGACCTACCAGCCGCAGGACACGCGTCCGCAGCCCGAGGGATATTCAGTGAAGGGCTGGCCCAAGGAACTACGCGAGCAATATCTGGAGACATGGCGCCAGGAGCATCCGATGCCCGGACCTCTGCAGAGCAAGGTGGACGAAGAGGGAGAGAGCTACGCTACGCCGCATGGGTACAGCGATGTAGTCGATCATGAAGCTAACTTCTTCAATGCGGTGCGGACGCGAAAACCGGTCGTGGAAAATGAAGTGTTCGGCAACCAGGCGGCAATCGGATGCCATTTGTCCAACTACGCCTATTTCAACAAGTGCGTGGCGGTGTGGGATGGCAAGGCGAGGAAGATTGTAAAAGGCTAGGGCGAACGGAAGCGGAGCGGAGGTTCGATTGTCCCTCAGCGATGGGATGATGCCGGTGGCCGCCTTCCTTTGCACTGTTCTGCCTTCCATCGTCGAGGGAAGACCAAAGAAGTAGAACTGTGAGGACCCCATGGAGTCCCCGACAGCGCTGAAGCCCGAGGCACGCGAGAAATCTCAGTACAGGTACATGATTCGCTGCGCGGTCGCAGTCATTGTTCTGGCAACGGTCTGCTCTTATATTGCGGGCATCGTTCTCGGCAAGATATCAGCAGAACGCAAGCTTGGCGGAGCGGAAGTGCTCTTGGTTTTCGTCAGCGGGCTGGTCGTGACTGTTTTGCTGCGACCGGAACTGTTAGAGCGACTCACCCACGTCAAGATCGGGAGCGTCGAAGTCGAGTTAAGAAAACTGCAGGAAGACCAGCAAGTGCAACGGAACGAATTGGATGACCTGCGTTTCGTTCTAACCCTACTCCTCCAACATTCTGAGAAAGAGCACTTGAGGAAGCTCAACGAGGGGGAGACTCAAGACTATGTAGGACGACCTGAATTGCGAACCGAATTGCGAAAACTCCGAACGCTAGGATTAATTCGAAGCTGCGAAGGCCGCAGAATCCATGAGATTGCAGACAAGCGCAAAGTCGACTTGAAAGATTTTGTCAAGTTGACAGAGCGAGGAAGGCACTACCTTGAGCGAATTGGAGAATACACAGAGGACCAGGCTTCTTCGATCTCACAGCCGTAGTATTGGCTGGCTGGCCAGTCCCTCCCCTCGCCTCAGCAAACCTGAACAACAGGATCGGGCATGCGGAGTGAAAAGGTGAGTCGGCCCCGTCCTCGAAAATCTATTCTCAGAAACAGCTCTATTTTTTCTTCGCCGGCAAGTACTTTTTCTCAATCGAGGCCACGACCACATAATTCGGGTCAACCATTTCGTTGAGGTGGATCTTCCCGACTTTGGAGAGCAGTTCGTAGGCGTCAAGGTCTGAAAGTCCGTAGTCGCGGTGAATCCAATGCACTAGCTCGGTAAAGGCGATGCGGACCGCATCGTCCACGGGCCGGTAGGCTCCCACGGTCATGATGGCGTCGTCGTTCTCGAATTGCGGCCAGTCGATGGTGCGTCCCTTGATGACGCTGAGCTGCACGCGCGCCTTCAGCGGCACTTCGATTGCGGAACCTGCAACTTCTCCGTCCCCCATAGCAGCGTGACCGTCGCCGATGTAGAACAGCCCGCCCTTCACATTCACTGGGAAATAGACTGTGTTGCCAACACTGGCTTCGGGAGAATCCATATTGCCGCCGAATTCAGCGGGAACAATGGAACTGCGTGCTTCGCCGTTCGCGGGAGCCACGCCAATGCAGCCGAAGAAGGGATGAACCGGAATCTTCACGGAGAAGTCGGAATCGACCGCTTTGAAAGTCGCTGTGTTCGAGGAATGATCGATGTGGTAGAACCACACTCGCTCCTGTAGCGGAGACTCGAGGACCGGAGTGTAATGGGTTCCATTCAGGGCTCCAAAACCTGGAGAAAAGGCACCTACCCCGGTGTCTCCGTCGACCTGCAAGTCTAGAATCTTGACCGCCAGTGTGTCCCCAGGCTCCGCGCCTTCGACAAAGAAGGGGCCGGCCAGGGGATTATCTCCCTTGGCCATGCTGAGCGTGTCCCCGGGCTTTCGCAGCGCGTTGCCGAAGCAGTCAAGGGTATTGGTGTCGAGAATGTCGCCCGACTTGAGATGCGCAACTGGTTCGGCGGTGGCGAAGAGATATTTCACGTTTTCATTGGTCGTGGTGTAGTGCACAACATTTTGGCCGAGTGCGGAACCGAAGAGCAGGACAACAGTGAGAGCACGAGCGATCACGGGGACCTCCGCGGGAGTGTCGACTGCCGATGGTGATTGTAATGGGTGATTGAGATCAAGCCATCCTAGCCCGGCCTTTTTTTTGCCTGGCGAAGAGCGTTACCAACGCCATCTCTTGGCAAATACATCTCCCAGGCAGTACAGTACTGTGTCCCAACTGTGTTCCAATTTCCGGGTCTTCCAGTCTCTAAGAACAGGAGTTCGATCGATGCGTCACGCAGTGATTATGCTGGTCGCAATCTCGTGCCTTAGTGTCTTCGCACTTACTCAAACCGCAGAGGAACTGGTCAATAAGAACATCCAGGCCAAAGGTGGGGTCGACAAAATCAAGACCATCAAGAGTGTGAGGATGACGGGCAAACTTAACGCTGGCGGCGGCTTCATCGCAGCTGTGACTCAGGAGAATGTGCGCCCCGATCTGGTCCGTGAAACCTTCTCCCTGCAAGGCATGACCGCCGTGCAGGCCTATGACGGTTCGAGCGGTTGGCAGATTCAGCCGTTCGGCGGGCATAAGGATCCAGAACTCATGGGCGAGGACGATCTGCGTGACGTCCTTCTGGATGCCGACTTTGACGGCCCGCTGGTGGACTACAAGGAAAAGGGCAACACGGTCGAATATCTGGGGCATGACGAAGTGGATGGCGATGACGCGCTCCGGCTCAAAGTCACGCTGAAGAACGGTGACATTATCTACTACTACCTCGATCCCGACACCTATCTGGAAATTCGCAAAGAGATTCAGCAGTTCATTCGCGGATCTATCCGGGACCGGGTCGTCGAACTAGGTTCCTACAAGGCGGTGGGCGGTGTGATGTATCCGTTCTCGCTCTCACAGGGGCCGAAGAATAATCCCACTAATCCCACTGCCCAGACGACGACGGTGGAGAAGCTTGAGGTCAATGTACCGATTCCAATTTCCGACTTTGCCCTGCCCGCCTCCCTGAAACAGGCCGCGAAGCCGGACGCCGAAAAGAAATGAACTCGTTCTGCCTTCCGAAACGCTGCACACGAAATCTTTGAGTTGCAAGAGGACTTCTGAAAATGAATGCACGCGCGCGTTGCTTCCAGTTCCTGCCGAAGTTGAGCTTGTGGTTTGGTATCGCCTGGTTGGGTGTAGGCGTGTACGGCTCCGCCCAGGCGGCTTACAAGTTTGATGCTGCGACGGTATCCGGACTTCCGGCACGCAACATCGGCTCCGCCATGATGAGCGGACGCATC
>WNFJ01694750.1_pt2 | contig 13392 bp, 16 predicted proteins | sample 5400461 | NCBI WGS metagenome assembly WNFJ01 (sample SAMN13153349, study PRJNA577476) | soil metagenome | isolation source: 115 cm saprolite on Douglas fir-dominated hillslope | place: USA:California | collected 2013-09-17 | reverse complement strand
AGGCTTTGAGGACTTTCAGGACACGTCTTTCGATGCGGACGCCAGTTTGAACGCGCTCGACGGGGTAGGTTTGGTCGGTCATTGGTACCAATGTACCATGGTACCAAGTGAAAGGCAAATGGACTGGGCGGCAGTCGGATGGGTAATCGTGAGAATTCCTCTACGCGGTAGGATTGGGGAGAGAGGGTGGTCGCTGCATGCGAAAAGCAGGTTCCTCTCCGCCTGCGGCGGTTCGGAATGACATCGCTTTATTTATAGGATACTTGCGGGGCCATTCGCCAGACTACTTGGCGGTGGCCGCGGCGGCTTCGGATTCGGAGACGGTTGCGGTGCGGAGGGTCAGCCAGTCGGTTCTTACGCGGTCCCATTCCTGGATCATGATTCCGTAGGATTCGAAGAAGGAGCGGATGCGAAGTCGGTTCCACCCGGCGATGTCTTCCAGGATGGGGGCGAGAACGGCGAGGGCACTGGTGCTGAGGACGGTGCGCTTGGCGACCTGGGAGACATGTTTGGCTTCGGAGACGGCGATGGTGTAGCCGTCGCGGACGTTGGTGTGGAGCATGACGTGGACGTCGGAGCTGCCGTCGCCGACGTAAACGATGTGGTCAGGGCCGATTTGGGCGCGGGTCTGGAGTTGATCGAGGACGAAGACTTTGCCGTATCCGGCGTTGGCGCGGGTGATGGTGTCTATCTCGCCAGAGCTGGTGTAAAGAAATTCGGTGCCGTAGATGTGGTTCGCAGGGACGATGCCCTCGAGGGCGGAACGAACAACTTCGACCGGGGCTGCGGACAAGACGTAAAAATCGAAATGAAAGCCGGGGATCCCGCTCTCGAGAATTTGATAGAGCAGGGCAATGTTTTCCTTCAAACGGATGCGCTTGCCGACTTCGTAGAGATGTTCTTTGCGAACGCGATTCTTGAACTCGGGATCGTGGAGCAGCAGGTAGGCGAGTTCTCCGCCTTGCTGGACGAGGTTGAGGCGAGCCATGCCGGTGGCTTTGCGCTCGAATTCGGCGGTAGGAATGCCGACCAGTTCGGATAAAACATAGCCGGAGTCGTTGAAAGTCAGCGTCTGATCGAAGTCGCTGGCGAAGATGTATTCCTTGCGGGAGGTGTCATTCATGTAACTGATTAGATTACGGCGGGGGTTAAAGGACGGCAAAAAGAATCAATCCGGCTGATTACTTTTGGTTATGGCCTTATGTGTAGTGCTTGCAAGGAGTTGTCGTCGAACGCTGGCGTGCCTTTACTTAATTTGCGCCTCAGTTGAGAATAAAGAGACTCACCGAATATTCCATTCAAATTTGCCAACTGGCATCAGGAGCGCGACTTACTATGGCAGCCACTGGAGAACTGATACGTCTGATTAATTACATTGATGACATCAACACGACGCTGCGGCGCATTCATGCGTCGCTGTATGGGATTGACGCGGATGAGCGGAAGAAGCTGGCGGAAAACCTGCGGGGCGCGGCCACCAAACTGAATGAACTGGTGGAGCAAGTGGAGAAGTAGTGGCTGAGATTAAAAGTATCGCGGTCATTGGCGCGGGAACCATGGGGCGGGGGATCGCGCATGTCGCGGCGCTTGGCGGGTATCGTACGGTGCTGGAGGATCTGCTTCCGGCATCGCTGCGGAAGGCTGAGAGCGAGATTCGGACTAACCTCGACAAGGCGGTTGAGTTGGGGAAAGTTTCTGCGGGTGATGCCGAGGCTGCGCTGGGGCGGTTGGAGTATGCGGGGAGCGTGGAGCAAGCGGCGCGCGAGGCAGACCTGGTGATCGAGGCGGTGCCGGAGGAAATGGAATCGAAGATCGAGATTTTTACTTTGCTCGATAAGATTTGCCGGCCAGGGACGATTCTTGCTTCGAATACTTCGTCGCTAAGTGTTACGGAAATTGCGAGCGTGACTTACCGGGCGAAGAAGTGTGTGGGAATGCACTTCTTTAATCCGGTGCACAAGATGAAGTTGCTGGAAGTGGTGCGGGCGCTGGAGACTGATGACGAAACGATTGCGGCGGCGGTGGAAGTTGGGCGAGGGATGGGGAAGGAAGTTGTGGTGATTAAGGAGTCGCCGGGGTTCATCACTAGCCGGGTCAACGCCATGATCGGGAATGAAGCGTTTTACATGCTGCAGGAGGGGGTTGCCTCTGCGGCGGATATCGACAAGGCGCTGAAGCTGGGATTGAACCATCCGATGGGGCCGTTTGAGTTGGTGGACCTAGTAGGGCTGGATACGCGGCTGCATATTCTGGAGTATTTGCATAAAACCCTGGGGGAGAAGTATCGTCCAGCGCCGCTGCTGGTGCAGTATGTGAAGGCGGGGCGGTTGGGGAGGAAGAGCGGGCGCGGGGTTTACGAGTATTCGGCGGGTCAGTGAGCCACCGGGGCTCTGCCATATGGCGCTAAAATATTGACAAAATGGCATAATACGGCTAGAATCTGAGTATGGGTCAGGCTGCGGAAAAGGCGAGGCTTGCGAACTCCCAGCTTCCGGGGCGGACGCTGGGGTTGAAGGCTGAGAATTCAGGGGAACTGATTCGGCAGGTGGGGCGGGGGTTTTCGTTTCACCTTCTGCCGGCGTTCGAATCACGTTCTGGGATTTCGCTCGCGGAGATTGCGTCGATTATGGGGATACCGCCCCGAACGCTGGCGCGGCGCAAGTCGTCGGGCCGGCTGACTTCAGATGAATCTGAAAAGTTGCTGCGGCTTTCTTCCGTATTCGAACAGGCAGTTGAGCTGTTTGAGGGCGATGAAGCCCATGCGCGGCGGTGGCTGACTACGGCAAAGAAGGCCTTGGAAAACCAAACACCTCTTGCCTATTCGCGCACGGAGTTGGGGGCGCGTGAGGTAGAGAACCTGATTGGGCGGCTAGAGCACGGAGTCTTTTCTTGAGCTTTACGGCTTGGCGCATCACCAAGCGCAAGCATGTGAAGACGGCTTTCAGCGGGGGTGGAGCGCGGAAATACGGAGGGCGGTGGAATAGTCCGGGGATTGCCATTGTTTACACCGCTCAGACCCAGTCCTTGGCCGTGTTGGAGATGCTCGTGCACATGGACGGGCCGGAATTGATTCAGCGCTACGCGTGGATTGGTGTAGAGATTGAAGAGAGCTTCGTTAGTGGACCTTCAGATCTGCCACGCAATTGGCGTGCTGACCCGGCTCCGGTGGAGCTGAGAAGAATCGGAGACGAGTGGGTCGAAGGCGCGGCTTCGGCGGTGCTCCGGGTCCCGAGCACACTGGTTTCCGCCGAGAGTAACTTCCTGCTTAATCCCGCGCATCCGGACTTTAGGAAGTTGGTTATTGGTGATCCGGCTAGTTTCCATTTCGATCAGCGGCTGGCAAGACCCTAGCAGGCTTTGAGACGCTAGAGGAGAAGTCCGGTCTGGCGAAAATTCCAAAACCGCAGTAAAATCCTTTCGGTCACCCATGCGTGCCATGGCCCCTTCGGATTGAGAAACGTAGAAGGAGGTGTTATATGAGAAGCTGGAAGCAGATAAGCCTTCTCACACTGTGTGTGTTAATCCTCTTGGCTTCGACTCCCGGAAAATCTGCTTGGCAGATGAAAGCGGATTACGTGGAAGCTTGTAGTTGCCATCTGTTCTGTCCCTGTTATTTCAATAAACATGCCGAGCACCCGCACTGCGAATTCAACATGGCGGTCAAAGTACGCGAAGGACACTCGGGCGACACGAACCTGGCGGGAGCCAAGTACTGGCTGACCGGGGATCTTGGCGACGAGTGGGGCACGAACAAAAAAGGAGCGTGGGTGGTGGTTTCGTTTGATCCATCGACCAACAAGGAACAACGAGATGCTCTGGCCCCCATGATTCTCAAGACCTATGGTCTTGAGTGGGGCGAATTGAAAGTGCAGGAAGCGCCGATTGAGGTCAGTCGGAGCGGGGACGTGGTTAGCGCTATGCTCGGTGGCGGAAAAATGGCCACCATGAAGCTGCAGCGCGAGCCGGGCGCCGATGGCAAGGGCGTGGTATTGAAGAACGTGAAATATTTCGGAGCGCAGAATAACGATGGCTTCGCAATGTACCGCTCCCTCGAACATAGCGCCAACGTGCAGGGACACGAGTTCTCGTACTCGGACCGGAACGCGTTTCTAATTTCGATCGATACGCACGAAAGCGAGGGCGGAGGGATGGCTGGCAATCACTGAAAGGCTTCGAAGATATTCAACCCCCGCGAGAACGGGGGTTTTTCATTTGGAGTTGGAACTGTTCTCGCCCTCCGGGGAACTTGGCAGGTTGGAATTACGTAGAAAGGAGAGATGCCGGGAGGGAAGTTGAGACCTCCCACCGGAATCAACCCCCTGTTGTCTCCCCGGCGGCAGGGGGAAATTTTGCGCAGATGTTTGTGGCGGTCAGTAGTGGTATTTCGCTTGCAAAAAGTCAATTTGGCGGCCGGCCACGCGATATACAAGGCGGTGTTCCTGGGTAACGCGCCGTGACCAGCAACCGGCCATCAGGTATTTAAGGGGTTCGGGTTTACCGATTCCAGTAAAAGGATCGCGCAGGGCCGCTTCCACTAGATCCAGAACCCGCAGCGCGACCCGTCGCCCAGTCTCAATCCAGGCGCGAAGGTCTTCGCGAAATTCGGGTTGGAATACGGCCTCGTAGCTAACGCGGCTTGGCAAGTCCCATCTCCCGCCGTAGCTTGTCCAGGGACTGAGGCTTGCCTTTAGTCGCAGTAGCCCGATGCAAAGCCTTCATTAGGCGCTCGGCGTTCTTGGGCGAACGCAACAAGTGGGCAGTCTCAAGCAGACCGGAGAGTTCGTCGGCGGGGATTATGGCGACTTTCTTGTCGCCTTTGCGGCGAACAATCACCACTTCGCGATCGTTCACTACGCGGTCCATCATCGACGCCAGGTTTTCGCGCAGGCTGGTGTAGGTGGTTTCAACCATCCAACGTGCAGGATTCCTGTACTTAGTGCAACGGGGGAATTCCCTTACGCGGTAGGATTCGGGATAGAGGGCAGGGGTCCTTCGACTGCGATTGATCATTCGCGTTGCGAATGATCAATCTCCGCTCAGGATGACCGGGTGGTGGAAATGCTCTGAAGGTGGCGGGCTCGGCGCTAGCTCTTGCCTTTGATGTGCTCGCGCTTTTTTGCGGCGTCGAGGGGGCGGACGGGCTCCGTCATGCGCACCGGGTCGAGAATTTCAGTAATGTCTTTTTCACTGAGGAGCTTTTTCTCTCTCGCGATCTCAATGATGGAACGACCCGTGGCAACCGCTTCCTTCGCGATTTCCGCTGCTTTTGCATAGCCAAGGTAGGGATTCAGCGCCGTGGCGAGCGAGACCGTGGCCTGGACGTAGAAGTTGCAGCGCTTGTCGTTGGCGGTGATGCCGGCAATGCACTTGTCGGTGAACTGGCGCAGCATGTTGGTGAGGATGGTGATGGATTGGAGAACGCTGTAGGACACGGTGGGCATCATCACGTTGAGTTCGAGTTGTCCGGCTTGGATGGCGAGGGCTACGGCTACGTCGTTGCCGACGACTTGAAACGACACCATGGCGGCTAGCTCGGGGATTACAGGATTGATTTTGCCGGGCATGATCGAGGAGCCGGGCTGGAGGGCGGGGAGATTGATTTCGGCGAAGCCGGTGTTGGGGCCGGAGGCTAGCAGTCGCAGGTCGTTGGAGATGCGAATGACTTCTAACGAGAGATTGCGCAGGGCAGAGGACACGCCGGCCATTGCCAGGTTCGATTGCATGGCATAGCGCATGTCGTCCACGGGAACGAGTTTTTGTCCCGAGATGCGGGCTAGATTATGGATGGCTTTTTCGCGGTAGTCGGGATGGGTGTTGATGCCGGTGCCGACGGCGGAGCCTCCGAGGCCGAGTTCACGGAGAAGTTCGGCGGCGGAGTGGATTGAATCTTTGGCGCGGGAGATGGCTCCGGCGTAGGCGGCGAATTCCTGGCCGAGGCGCATGGGGACTGCGTCCTGCATGTGGGTGCGGCCGGATTTCAGGATGTGGTGGAATTCTTTTCCTTTTTTATTCAGCGCGGCTACCAGCGAGTCCAAAACCGGGTAGAGCTTTTCTAATTCCAGAAGAGTGGCCAGGCGCATGCCGGTGGGGAAGACGTCGTTGGTGCTCTGGCCGTAATTTACGTGATCGTTGGGATGGACTTTGGAGTAGTCACCGAGAGTGCCGCCGAGAATTTCTACAGCGCGGTTGGCGATGACTTCGTTGGCATTCATGTGGAAGCTGACGCCGGCGCCGGCTTGGAAGACGTCCACGACGAATTCGTTGTTCCAGCGGCCCTGCTGGACATCCTGCGCGGCTTGAATAATTGCGTTGGCGATTTTTTCATCTATCAGACCGAGGTCGCGGTTGGCTTCGGCGGCGGCTTCTTTCACCATGCCGAAGGCGCGGATCAGCGTGGGATGGGCGCGCATGCCGGAGATGGGGTAGTTTTCGACGGCGCGCGCGGTTTGGATTCCGTAGTACACGTTGGCGGGGATTTGCTTGGGGCCGAGAGAATCTTTTTCTTCGCGGGTGGCAGAGGACATGAGGGCTCCGGGGAACCGAAAATTATAGCAACCTCAAAAACATTTCACCGCCGAGATCGCCGAGAACGCCGAGAATATGGAGTAAAACCAAAAGGGAATCAGGGCTTTTGCTCAGCGGCCTCGGCGTGCTCGGTGGTGAATACATTGCGTGCTAGAATCGAAAATCTCGCGAAGCAGTTCTTGAGTCCTAGGGGACGGACGCCTTGCCTACGAAGCAAATTCCGGACACTTTGCCCAAGCCGCAGATGGACGCGCGGCCGGATATGCGGGCCGACGTCATTGTGATTGGCGCCGGACCTACTGGTCTTGCGTGTGCGATTGAGGCGCAAAAGGCGGGGCTGAAGGTCATTAGCATTGATAAGGGGTGCCTGGTCAATTCCCTTTTTCATTATCCAGCGAACATGATTTTTTTCACTACGCCGGAGTTGCTGGAAATCGGGGACATTCCGTTCAGCACAGCGAATCCGAAGCCGAACCGGCTGGAGGCGTTGGAGTATTACCGCAAGGTGACGGAGCACTACAAGCTCGATGTGCGGCAATATCAGAGAGTGGAGACGGTCACGGGGCAGGACAACGATTTTCACATCACGACCTGCGACCGGCTGGGGAAAGTTTATGACTACCAATGCCGGAAGGTGATCGTTTCGACGGGGTACTACGACCGGGCGAATATGCTGCGGATTCCGGGTGAGGACCTACCGAAGGTTTTTCATTACTATCGCGAGCCGCATCCGTATTTTGACAATGATGTGCTGGTGATTGGGGGGAAGAATTCGGCGGCGATTTCGGCGATTTCGGCGCTGGATTTGTGGCGGCATGGGGCGCGGGTGACAATGGTGCATCGCGGGCCGAAGATGCACGCGCACGTGAAGTACTGGATCCTGCCGGACATCGAAAATCGAATCAAGAATGGGGACATCACGGCGTACTTCGACAGCGCAGTGCAGGAGATTGCGCCGGACCACGTGGTGCTGCAGACGCCGGAGGGCGAGGTCACGATCAAGAATGATTTTGTGTTTGCGCTGACGGGCTACCATCCGGATTATGATTTTCTGCGGGCGATGGGAATTGAGCTATCGGCCGAGCAATGCCGGCCGGTGTGCGATCCAATCACGCTGGAGAGCAATGTGCCGGGGGTCTATGTTGCGGGCGTGATTGTGGCGGGCTCGCGGACGAATGAGATTTTCATTGAGAATGGCAGATTTCACGGGCAGGCGATTGCGGCGGATTTGAAGCAGAAGCTGGGGTAGGGCTGCGAACTTTTGGGAGCTGCCGCTGAACGCGAGGTCCCTCCACTGCGTTAGTTTCGCACCGGTCCGAGTGATGTCGGTTTTTCTGAGCGGGCGAGACGCCTGAGGATCGTGAGAATTGCCATCTGCCGCCGTCTTCAGGAGCGAGGGTAGGGGTCCTTCGAGGGCGCAGATGCTTTGCTTCGCAAAACATCTACTTCGCTCAGGATGACCGGGTGGGTTGGAAAGCACCGGCGCAAACCCCAAAAAGCAAAGCCCCGGGATTTCTCCCGGGGCGATCAGAAGGGGAAGGTTTCGGTTACTACGTTAAACGGCGACGGAGCAGGCCGGCTATACCGACCAAGCCTGTCCCGAGCAGGCCCAGCGTTCCGGGCTCTGGAACTGTGGGTGGGCCGCCGGGGCCGGTTGTGGCGAAACAGGTCTGGGGATTGCTCAGGGTGCTGCCTGGACACGCCGGACCAATGATGTGGAAGCCATTGATGGTGATGCCGGTTGTAATGTCAGCATTAGTCAAAAGCAGGGACAATGTGGTGGAATTCGCGCCGCTACCGGCCGTAATACAGAGGGCCGCACTGCCACCCAGGTTAGCGTTGCACGGATGACTCGCGACGCTGAGCAGGCCCGAGCTGTCGAAGGCGATCGTGCTTGATCCACCTACGTTCACATTACCTGTCAAACCAATTACGTCACCTCCGAACCGGAGCGCATTCCCTCCGGTCATGGTTACGGAGAGGCACACTTCGCCGCTACCAATCGTCGCTGTACCGCAGGTGCCGCTAGCGGTGAGAGTGGCAGTCCCCACAACAGTGGTGCCTACAAGTATGTTTATTGATGAGGCCGAAGCTGCGGGCACCATTGCGAGTGCTGCGACCAAGACCAAGGCCCCAGAATTGAGAGCTTAAGGCTGGTAATTCTCACAAAATCCCCCTTCGAACGAACATAAATATGAACCGCAGTAACACGTTACCAGTGGCACGAAGAATGCCACTCCAGAGAGGAAAAGATAGTTCTTTAAGTAATTGATTGTCAATAGGGTTACGAGAAATCGCATGGCACTTTCGTGGGGGTGGGCCGTCGAGGCTGCAAATTCCTGCACATAAATGTCAGGATTGTTCGGTTAAGGAGCGTCTGGAGCACGGAATTTGAGGGCAAAAACCGGTAAATGCCGCGTCAGAGGCGGGGAAGGCGGTCAATCTTGGCCGCCATAATGAAGTCGCTTTCGGTGAGGCCATCGATTTTGTGAGTCCAGAGGGTGATCTCAGTTTTGCCCCACTTGAGCACGATGTCGGGGTGATGGCCTTGCTCTTCGGCTAAGGCACCGACGCGGTTGACGAATTCCAATGCTTGCTTGAAGTTAGAGAAGGTGAAGGCGCGGGTGAGATGGTGTTGGTCGATGATCTTCCATTCGGCCGAATCACGGAGTTGACTGTGGATTTCGGCTAGGGCTTCGCCATTGAGCGGTGGGACTCCACCGCGGCAGGGCACACAGGTTTTGGCTTCGAGGGACATGGGACTAGGCTAACACTTCAAAATCCGGCGCGCGCGGCTCAAATCCGGCGCTTGCGCGCCGGTGTCGGACAGGAGTGTCCGACCCACACGGGCACTGCCGCTTCCTTCTTTCTCCCACCTAGAAGGGAATATCTTCGTCGGTGATGGGGGACGAGGTTGCGGATGCGGGCTCGGGCTCGGGAATGCGCTGATCGAAATTGTTTCCTCCGGCGGCAACGCCACGCGCCGCGGATTCTCCGCCGCCTCCGCCTCCGGCTTCGCCGCGGCCGCCGAGCAGGACCAAGTCGCTGGCGACAACTTCGGTCATATATTTTTTCTGGTTGGTTTGTTTGTCGTCCCAGGAGCGGGTCTGGAGACGGCCCTCGATGTAAACTTTGCCGCCCTTCTTTAGGTATTCGCCGGCTATTTCAGCGAGACGCTGCCAGAGCACAACGTTGTGCCACTCGGTGCGGTCCTGCCACTGACCTTCTTTGTCTTTGTAGCGCTCGTTGGTGGCAAGGGTGAGCTTGGCGACGGGGGTGCCGCTGGGTGTGTATTTGACCTCGGGATCTTTGCCGAGATTGCCGATGAGGATGACTTTGTTGACGCTTTTTCCTGCCATGAGGAAGCTCCTGAAATCAGTGGCCAGTGGTCAAGTGTTCAGTGATCAGTGGCCGGAATTGGACAAATATATCAGCTTTGAATCGGTGCGGGACGGGGAAATGATTCGGGAGTTTCGAAACGGGAACAAAGGTACTTAAACACCTAAGGTTGAATATGGAGCGGCGCGACGTTTAAGCAACTGTCCTCGAGCGCACTCCATCCCAATCGACGCGTGAATCGGCCCCGCCTGGAGCGAGGTCTTTCATGGAGGATTCCCAGCGTGCAGTACGTGCGACGACGAATCTTTCGGGATCGCCATGGGCGTCGCCTAATTCAGACTGGTTCACGACGGATGGGCTAGTCATCACGCCTTAAAAGTTCGTTGCAGCGCCACGCCTGGGCCGGAGACAAACATCCGGCCCGTTTGTTTTGGCTGATTGTAGATAGAAATTCTTGGGCTAGCTGTGCATGCCGGTAGCTTCGAAAGTCATTTCTTGAGCGGAGCTTTGATTTTGGCGTTTCCAGGCGAAGAATAATGCAGCGTAGGGCTCGGTGATGTAGTCGGCGGGCCTTACGCCGAGATCGCGGGCGATGGAGTCGATCCAATCGGATGGTCCTTCGATCTCGGCGAAGTTGCCGATGGGGGTTTCGTCTATAACTACGTGGCCTTGGTCAGCTTGCCATTCGGCGCGGAATTTTTCGTAGCGGAAACAAGGTTGGAACTGCAGGGCTGCCAGGATGGCTTCCATTTTGGCGCCGTCTTCGATGCGGGTTTCGGTTTCGATGCGAATCTTGTGGGGGCCTGAGTCGTTTTTGCCTTTGGCTTTGTGGGTGAGCAGCCAGGTGTCGCCGTACTTGCGTAGGCGGAGGAGGTCGCCTTTGGCGCGCAGGGAGCGGCCGGGGAGATCGAAGAGGGTGTTCATTTCGTGGGTACGGGGAGTGATTTGCTTTAGTCCTAACTCTTGTAAGCGGGTGGTTAGGGAGTCGAGGTCGGCGATGCGGAATTTGATTTCGACTTCGTCGGGCATGGGGCCAGTATAGCGGGGGTGGTTCCTCCGCTGCGCTCGCTTTCGCTCGCTGCGGTCGGAATGACAGGGCTCTTTTAACGCGAATGACGGGAGTTAAGTGAAAGTGGGGAGTTTGACGAGGTCGGCGGCGGGGACCTGCTCAACCGGGTGGCCGGCTTTGCGCCAAGCGGCGAGGCCTCCGTGGATGACGTAGGCGCGGAAGCCGTTTTGCCGTAGTAGCAGCGCCACCCGGGCGCTGGTCGCTTCGCGCTGTCAAGTGCAGTAGACGTAGATGTCTTTGTCCTTGGGGAGGGTCTTCAATTCTTCGGAGAGTTGGTTGGGTTCGAGGCGGATGGAGCCGGCGATGCGTGCGGCGCCGGGGTCGTAGTATCCATGGCTGCGAACGTCAACCAGGATGACTTCGTGGTCGGGGTTAAGCAGGCGTTTGGCTAGTTCTTCGACTTCAATTCGGGGAACTACGCCTGTAATCCGATAGCGGCGGAACTGGACGATGCGGTGGACGGCGAAGACGACAACGGCCAGCAGCACGACTTCGGTAACCACGTGACCGGCGCTCTGCAGGCCATGCGTGATTCTGGCCACGAAATCGCGAAAGACGTATCCGACGCTGGCATAGGCAAAGACGTAGAGACACGTTCCGGCAAAATCAAGGCGAAGGAATTGTGCGGGCTTCATCTTCATGCTGCCAGCCAGGGGAGGAGCCATGGTGTTGATGCCGGGAATGAATTTGGCGAAGACCAGAGTGAGCCGGCCGCGTTTGTAAAAAGATTCGGCGGAACGCAGGATGCAGGTTTCGGGATTGAGCGAGAGGCGGCAGAGGAATCCGAGAAGGGCCCATCCGGTGTAGCGGCCGAGGACGAAGAGCAGCGTATCGCCGAGCATCATGGCGGAGATTGCCAAGGTGAGAACCAGTGCGGGATTTAGAAAGTGAGCGGCGGCTGCGGCTCCGCCGGCGATGAGGGCAAGCGCGGCGGGAACAGGCATGCCGGCGGCTTCGGCGAAGACGATTAGGAATACCAGGAGGTATCCATGGTGCGAGATGGCGGCGAGGAGCGGAGACATGGCTTACAGCATAGATGAATTGGCGGAGGCATTCGCTTCGGAAACTTGCGAGTTTTGATTCGCTGTGAGCGAAAGCAGGTTCCTCTGCGCCTGCGGCGCCTCGGAATGACATCGGTTTCTGTTTATGGAAAAGAAAGGGCGGCTGAAGCCGCCCTGAACATTCTGTGACATCCGGCGATACAACTACATCGAGGATTTTTCTGCTTTCAGCATTTTGACGCTCATCACGTGAATGGTGTTCTTGTCGGCATAGACGTGGGCGCTGAGTTGAACGTGGTGGCCTTCGTGGCCCTTGAGCTTCTCGGGGTTCATGACGTCCCAGGACTTTTGGTCGGCATCGTTGACGAAGGTGATTTTGTCGCCGTCGGCTTTCACGGTGCCTTTGAGGGTCTTGAGCGGGGCGGCGGTGGCTGGCTTGCTCATGTCGTCGGGCTTGGCCATGGTGTCTTGCGCGACTGCGGACAGGCTGAACATCATGCCGAGGGCGAGGAAGGGGATCAACAGCTTCTTCATAGTGCTTGTCTCCTTGGTAAATTTTTCCTGAGGAAATTCTACTCCCGCTTGAGTACGAAGCAGGCGGGGGATTGGATGCGGGAACCGGGCTAAGGTGACGGAGCGAGAAGGTTATTTTTCACAGGCTACTTTTCCCTCGCCACGACGAACTCCGGGGCCCAGAGCAGGGCGCGTTTGATCTCGGAATCGGGGAAGGTACAAATGGCTTTGCGGGCGGAATCGGCGTATTGGCCGGCGAGGGCGGAGGCGGCGTCGAGCGAGCGGTAGGCGTCGAGGATGTCGAGAATCTGGGCATGAGTGACGCCGTTGAAGGCGCGCTGCTCGACAACTGTTGCGATGCGGGCGCGTTCTTCGGGAGTGCAACGATCGAGGGCATGGATTACCGCCATCGTGACTTTGCCTTCGCGGAGGTCGCTGGCGACGGGTTTCCCGAGGACGCTCTCGGAGGCGGTTAGGTCGAGAACGTCGTCAACGATCTGGAAGGCCATGCCGAGGTCGCGTCCGTAGCGGGCGACTTGGTCTTCCTGCTCGGGAGTTGCGCCGCCGAGGATGGCGCCCATCCTCATGCAAACGGAAAAGAGGCAGGCCGTCTTGCGATAGATGAGGTCGAAATGCTCGTCGAGCGAAATCAGCTTGCCGAGTTTTTCCATTTGCAGCAGTTCGCCTTCGACCATCTGCTGGGTGAGGTCAATGAGGGCGTCCAGAATGCGGAAGTTGCGCTCTTGAAGTGCGACCTTGAAGGCCTGCATGTAGAGCCAGTCGCCGGCGAGCACGCACTTGGAATTTCCCCACTGAGTGTTGGCGGCGGGGCGGCCGCGGCGAGTTTTGGCTTCGTCGATGATGTCGTCGTGGACGAGGGTGGCGGTGTGGATGATTTCAACTACTGCGCCGAGTTTGACGGCTCCACGGCCTTCGTAGTTGAAA
>WNFJ01119609.1_pt1 | contig 13396 bp, 5 predicted proteins | sample 5400461 | NCBI WGS metagenome assembly WNFJ01 (sample SAMN13153349, study PRJNA577476) | soil metagenome | isolation source: 115 cm saprolite on Douglas fir-dominated hillslope | place: USA:California | collected 2013-09-17 | reverse complement strand
ACCCACATAGCGACGCAGCATCCGTTCTGCATCAGAATGGAGCGGGACACGACGGGCCTTCCCCGCCTTGCCACTACGCACTGTTACGGTGCCACTTCCCAGGTCGAGATCACGGAGCTGCAGATCGCAGACCTCCTGGACACGCAACCCTGCATAGACGAGGAGGGCCAACAAGGCTTCGTCACGCGCACGCAGGATGGCATTCTGTTCAGCACGAGCCACACGTAGCAGCGCATCAATGGCTTCAGCAGGAAGGGATCGTGGAGCTAACGGCTCCGTCGGCACATCCTTTACCTCCGTCGCCGGGTTCTCAAGGAGCAGATGACGGGCGAGCGCCCAGCGGCAGTACCCCCGGAGCGAGGCCAATCCGCGGTTAATAGTAGCGGGAGCAGCCCCATCATCGCGCTGGCGGACATTTCGCCAGTCACGTAGGTCTTCATGCCGCAGTAACGCCGGGTCGAAGGCTCGGCGCCTGGTGCGTTCCCACCAGGCGACAAAATGGGTGAGATCCTGTCGGATGACCTTCAAGGTCGCCGGCGCGCGTCGCTTCGTGTGCAGGACCTCGAGATACTGCTCAATCGACGGATGCATCCTCTCTCCTCTCTCGCTGGTGATCGGCCTTCCCTGCTATTCTACCACAGCCATACAGATTCTGCGACGCGTGGAAACAAGGCATGAACTGCCCATATGCTGCACCTTCTCCGACATGTCAGGGCATTTTTTGAGGTGAACGCGTCGGAGAAGGGAAGGTATCGGCACCATTAGGCGAGAGATCATCTTTCGATCGTTTCATCTAGAACTTCCAGAGAGAAAGTGAACTCTACCATATCTCACTCGGTATGAGACCGAGTGGTGTGCCGGAGAGCGCATGATGTCTTTGGAATGAAACCGAATTAAAAAAAAACATAAGGGTTGACGGACCTCAGTTTATCCCTCATAATCCGCAACCTGTACGGCGTCGATATCATGGAAGAGGCCACGGAAATCTGTAAGCTGCGCCTCTTCCTCAAACTCGTCTCCCAGGTCGAGCGCTTCGAGGACATTGAGCCGCTGCCCGATATCGATTTCAACATCCGCGCCGGCAATACACTGGTAGGCTTTGCTTCCTATGACGAGACGAAACGGGCCATCGAGGGCAAAACCGTGGGCAAGGCTTTCCAGAACCAAATGATCTTCGATGATCGGCTGGAGCGCATTGAGCAGAAGGCACAGGACATCGAGCGCGCCTTCGAGCAGTTCCGCGAACTGCAGACGAAGCAAGATCTTGATCCTGCCGCTATGACTGCGCACAAGCAGCAACTCCAGCAGATGCTGGGGATATTGCGTGCGGAACTGGATGGCTACCTGGCCTCGGAATATGGCATTGACCGTAACAGCATCCCCAAAAGAGAAGAGTATGATGCCAGATTTGCGCGCTGGCGGCAGAGCCACCAGCCGTTCCACTGGTGGGTAGAGTTCTATGGGATCATGAAGCGAGGTGGCTTCGATGTTATTATCGGCAACCCGCCATATGTAGAGTGGTCTAAAGTTGCTACTTATAATCTTCTTCCCAGCCTTTACAAAACTCGTAGCTGCGGAAATTTATATACTGTAGTTTGTGAAAGATCCTACGGATTGTTATATGAGCACGGGCACTTTGGTATGATAGTGCCAATAAGTTGTGTTGCAACAGACAGGATGGAAGCATTAAGGTCAATGTGGCAAGCAGGATCATTTGAGACTCACGTCAGTCTCTATTCTGGAGATGCGCACCCATCCGTGCTCTTTCAGGGCGTGAAGTTTAGGCTATCAATTGTTCTGCAATTTAGAAAAGCATCTCCATCCATTTACACTACACACTTTCAAAGATGGCTTCCACAAGGTCGAGAATATTTATTCTCCCTGATGTCTTATACGAGGGTCGAACCTCATTCTCATCGATTAGGTCTAATTCCAAAGGTGTCGTCAACAACCCACTCACATATCCTGGGAAAATTGTGTGCCCATGATAGGAATTTACGAGAAAGTGTTGATGATATAGCCTCTTATCATGTTTATTGCCACAGGATTGTAGCTCATTTTGTGAAAGCATTTGATTTCGTCCCATTTTTTCATAACCAGAGAGATGGCGAGAAAAAATCCGAGGACTACAAAATATTTTCTGTTAATACGGATGGTAAGCGAGACACTCTGGTGGCCTTGCTAAACAGCAATTTGTTTTACTCCTGGTTTGTTACATATTCAGATGTTTACCATTGTGGAAGAGAAATCATTTTGGACTTTCCTTGTGATATAGCAGAATTGACGGAAAGCTTAGGCGGGAGTTTAAAGGATCTGAAAGATGAGTTGATGAATGACTTGCGAAAACATAGTGTTCGCCGTGCAGTCCCTTATAAGGCTACTGGATTGGTAGAATACGATGAGTTCTATCCCCGTCACTCAAAACTCGTCATCGATGAAATAGACCGCATGCTTGCTAAGCACTTCGGTTTCACCGACGAAGAGCTGGATTTCATCATCAATTACGACAGCAAGTACCGCTTGGGGCAGACCAGTGGAGACGAGGAGGAGTAATATCCAATGCCGCGCATCTTTGACAACATCGAAAGCCGCCTGCTCGAAGCCTTGCAGGACACCCTCAAAGTCTCTGAGCATGCCGATTTCTGCATTGGCTACTTCAACCTGCGCGGCTGGCAAACGCTTGACCGCTTGATGGAACACTGGCAGGGTGGCGCGAACGGCACCTGCCGCCTGCTCATTGGCATGACTGAGCGGCCAGAGGACGAACTGCGTAAGCTGTTCAGCCTGCGCGGTGGGCAGGAGATTGACCAGTCCACTGTCGTGCGTCTCAAGCAGCATATGGCGCAGGAGTTCCGCCAGCAGCTCGTGATGGGCGCTCCGACCAACCAGGACCAGGAAGGGTTGCGCCGCCTGAGCACGCAACTGAAAGCAAAGCGTGTCGTCGTCAAACTCTTTTTGCGCCACAAACTGCATGCCAAGCTCTACCTGCTCTACCAACAGAGCCGCATCACCCCCATCGTGGGCTACCTCGGCAGCAGCAACCTCACCCTGGCGGGGCTCCAGCACCAGGGCGAACTCAACGTCGATGTGCTGGACAGCGACGCCTGCCAGAAACTCGAACGCTGGTTTGCCGAGCGCTGGGACGATCGCTGGTGCCTGGATATCTCCGACGAGCTGGCCGAGATCATCGATGAGAGTTGGGCGCGCGATGAGATGCCCCCGCCTTACTACATCTACCTCAAAATGGCCTATCACCTCTCGCAGGAAGCGCGCGCCGGGCTGCAAGATTTCAGCATCCCCACCATCTTCAAGAACCGGTTGTTTGACTACCAGGTGGCCGCTGTCAAAATCGCCGCCCATCACCTGAATTCGCGCGGCGGCGTGCTGATCGGCGACGTGGTTGGCCTCGGCAAAACGCTCATGGCGACAGCCCTCGCGCGTATCATGCAGGATGACTTCGGCCTGGAAACGCTGGTGATCTGCCCCAGGAATCTGACCCGTATGTGGCAACAGTACATGGACGAGTACAGGCTGGTCTCCAAAGTCATCTCCGTGACCAACGTGCAGAACGAGCTGCCCGACCTGCGGCGCTTTCGGCTGGTGGTGATCGACGAAAGCCACAACCTGCGCAACCGCGAGGGCAAGCGCTACAAGACCATCAAGGACTACATCGAGAAGAACGAGAGCAAGTGCATCCTGCTATCGGCCACACCCTACAACAAAACCTACCTCGATCTCTCCGCCCAGCTGCGGCTCTTCCTTTCGGACGAAGCGAGCCGTGACCTGGGTGTTCGCCCGGAGCGGCTCCTGCGTGAGATAGGTGAAGCGACATTCAACAGTCGCTACCAGGCCCCGGTGCGCTCGCTGGCGGCATTTGAGCAGAGCGACTACGCCGATGACTGGCGCGACCTTATGCGGCTCTTCCTCGTGCGGCGCACGCGCAGCTTCATCCAGGACAACTACGCCCAGACCGACCAGGCCACTGGGCGTACCTACCTGGTCTTTGGCGACGGGCGCCGTTCCTATTTCCCCGTGCGTATCCCGCGCACTGTCAAGTTTCTGGTAGACGAGAGGCAGGAAGCCGATCCCTACGCCACACTCTACTCAGATGAGGTGGTGACGATCATTAATGGGTTGAACTTGCCTCGCTACGGCCTCGCCAACTACATCGCGAAATCACCGAAAGAGCGGCCAACCGCCGCGGAAGCTAAGCAACTCGACAGTCTCTCACGCGCCGGCAAACGCCTGATGGGATTCTGCCGCACCAACCTCTTCAAACGCCTGGAGAGCGGTGGGCCAGCCTTCATCAAGTCGGTGGAGCGTCACATCCTGCGCAACTTCGTCTACCTACATGCCATCGAAGCGGGGCTGGACCTGCCACTTGGCACCCAGGACGCGGCATTGCTCGATGCGCGCTCAAACGACGAGGACGAAGAAGCGCTCTTGCCCGAGACGGCGGAGGAGAACGAGGGCGCGATCTCCACCCTCGGCGAGATCGAGATGGCGGGGCTACTCTCCAGCGAGACTACCTTTCGCAGGCGCGCCGCCGAGGTCTACGCGCAGTATACCGGGCCGCTTCGCCGACGCTTCAAATGGCTGCGCCCTTCTCTATTCCATGCCAACTTGAAACGGGACCTGCTCGCCGACGCGCGCAACCTGCTCACAGTGCTGGACATCTGCGGCACCTGGGAGGCCAGCCGCGATGCCAAACTCGCTGCGCTCTACGACCTACTCACACGGCAGCACCCCGACGAAAAAGTACTGATCTTCACCCAGTTCGCCGATACGGTGCGCTACCTCACCGCGCAGCTCAAAGCGCGCGGGATCCTGTCGATGGAGGGCGTTACGGGTGACTCAGACGATCCGACCGACCTGGCCTGGCGTTTCAGCCCCCTCAGCAATGAGAAGCGCAACCAAGTGAGTCTGGCCGATGAATTGCGCGTGCTGGTCGCCACGGATGTGCTTTCTGAAGGGCAGAACCTGCAAGATGCCGCCATCGTGGTCAACTACGACCTCCCCTGGGCTATCATCCGCCTGATCCAGCGCGCGGGCCGTGTGGACCGCATCGGCCAGCAGTCGGACGCCATCTATTGCTATTCGTTTCTGCCCGCCGATGGTGTGGAACGTCTCATCCGCCTGCGCGAGCGCGTGCGAGAGCGCCTGCAACAGAACGCCGAGGTGGTCGGTACCGATGAGGCCTTCTTCGAGGATGAACTGGCAGAGACGGCCAAAGTGACGTTTCAAGATCTCTATAACGAAAAAGCCGGTGTGCTGGATGGCGAGGCTGATAGCGAGGTCGATCTGGCATCGCAGGCCTACCAAATCTGGAAAAACGCCATCGACGCCAATCCAAAACTGCGCGGCATTATCGAAAAGCTGCCCGACGTCATCTTCTCCACCCGTGCCCATCGCGGCAGCGTTGCAGCGCCGGAGGGCGTGCTGGTCTACATGCGCACCTCTGAGGGTAATGACGCACTGGCCTGGGTCAATCGCAAAGGCGAGAACGTCACCCAATCGCAACTGGCGATCCTGCGCGCAGCGGCCTGCTCGTCTGACACCAAGCCAATTGACCGCCCGTCGGAGCAGCACGACCTGGTCAGGCGGGCGATCGAGCTCCTCGTAGAAGAGGAGACACGCAGCATCGGCGGCCAGCTGGGAGCCGCTTCAGGCGCGCGGCGCAAAACATATGCGCGGCTCAAGGAGTATATCGACAAAACACAGCTCACACTCTTTCCCGCGCCGCCGGAACTGCATAGCGCACTCGAAGACATCTACAAATACCCCCTGCAGGAGACCACCAGGGACACACTCAACCGCCAGCTACGCAGTGGCATCAGCGACGAACAACTAGCAGCGCTGGTCATCGACCTGCGTGCCGACAATCGGCTCTGTCAGATCCATGAACAATTGGAAGTCCAGGAGCCGCAGATCATCTGTTCGCTGGGCCTGTTTGAATCGACCGAGACTGGCTAAGTCTCCTACTCAGACTTATGAGGCCCGCAACCGAAATGTACAACATGAGTCTTAAGCCTATCCCAAAGAGAAGAGTGACATGAACTTTAGGCCATTCGGCGGTATACGAATTTTTCGGCCTCAAACTGAAAGCGAAATCGCTTTCCGCGTCGAAGCTGAGCAAAATCTTCGCTCTAAATACGCGGTAGGAACGTATACCAATAAAGATACCATCAATGAAATCCTCCGACATCAGTTTGTTTTCTATTCAAAAATATTAGCAGAACTCATCCCGTCTATCGCATCGTTGCACTTCGTCGAATTCCTGTTGTTCCAGTACGGAGAGTCTTCTAAAGTAGAGTTTACCGTTTATAGAGAAGGCAAGTTAAATGTACATGACCGCGCTGATTGGGTTGCAATAGGACCAATATTTCGACGAGCCGTCAAGTATTTGATCGAACTGGCTGTGCAACTCGCGCCAGAGGAACAACCAGCAGCATCAGAAGACTATCTGCTTTCAGTATTGGACAGGGTGTGGATATGTACTGAAGAATTGATAGAACTGTACATACTGAGCGATCAGACGTTCCTCATTTTCCCTGACGATACGACCCTCACGATCTATCCTGAGGGCGGCCAGGTGTATTGGTCTCTCGACTTAGATAAATATAAACTGTGCAGTACTCTCTTCCATCAAAGAGTACGGGATGATACGATCAATCGGGAACGGTTCTTACCAGCATCGCAATTCGATACCGATATTGACGAGCACGAAGTAGTATTAGCATCAGCCTTTAAGGACACAGTAGGGCTGACATACCGCGAAGCGTTACAGGTCATACAATCATTGATGGTTGAAACCATCCCATCAGGTGAGGGGTTCCCCATTCCCTTTATGCATAGAGAAATCGCTATCGTCCAGCTTTCAAAGTTCTTCGGCTTCTCTGAGGAAGCCATTGGACGCGCTTTAGATGGCTTTTCGCTTTCAAAGGAAAACATGGACACCGAAGGCCGTGAGGTCTGGAAGCCCAAGCAGGAGTACCGAGCGTTCCGGCGCGGCTTTTTTGTGCTTCCCCATCCGATGGGGAGGCACTTGATGTGGTCGAAAGAGATGGCCAGGGAGTGCCTGATACATCTTGAAGCGGGAGTTGCATTTAGACATCTCCCCCCCGAATGGCGTAGTAGTGCGATAGACCGGGCGTTAGAAGCCCTTTCCCTCAAGGCAGGAAAATGGTTTGAAAACGTCGTAATGGAAAACTTAGCAAAAGTAGGAATTGTTGGCGAAAAGTCCTTGAAAGATGGGATCGGGCGAGGCGGGAAGCGGATAACGATACCATCCAATGTTGGCGAGATCGATTTTTTAGGGTACTCTCCAGGCGAACAGTTGTTGGTTATTGTAGAGTGCAAATTGGTTCAGAGCGCTTTAGAAGCGCGGTATTTTCGTGACGAGATAAACGAATTCGTAAACTCTCGTAGGGCCTATGCCAAAAAGTTCCGCAAGAAGATAGACTGGGTACTTGCGAATGCCCCCTCCATAGGTGAGGCGCTTGCATCGATCAAGGACTACGATACCCGGATTGCTCCGCACCATGTCGCAATCGCGATGATCACGCTTTACCCAACGATAGCTTCCTGTTTCATCGAGGACTTTCCGTGCGTCTCTCTCACAGAGTTGATGATGGGATACGAAAAGGTGGGCAAATGGCCTTACGAGGTGGGACTACACGATTGCTAGTGAATGGCGATGTATATCCATCGGTGCGAAATCGCTCTCCATACGTCTATCGACAGTAGGTAAGAAGAATATATTCGCCTTCTCTTTAGGCTTCATAGGAACTGTACACAAGATGATGCAGTTCGGCGAAGGACAAACTCATCACAAGAAAGAACAAACTACCTCCTACCACTGTGGCATGTTAAAGCCGCAGGATATGAGAGGCTCCAAATATCCGCTGCTCCGCAAACGATGCAAACTCCTGGTTCGTCTGTTCACGATGGTAGCCTGTGAGCTGGCAGAGCCAACAGAAGGTCATTTTCCTCTGCCGGGCGAATTGCTCAATCGCATCGATGGAAATGTTGAGGGCCTGACCGGACTTGAGGGGCAGGCCCTCAACCGTCGTTTCCTCCAATCCATCGGTCCAGTCCATCCAGCGTCCAATCTCACCATCGCTGTCGCGGACCACGATGGCTCTCGCTTCACAAGTAACCGTGAGCGGAGATCGTGCGAGATAGGGTGCCGGTAGCCAAAATTCTCTTGCGACGCGCCACGCCTGCCAGCGCGGAACTGCCCCATAATGCGCAACGGGACCTGCAGCAGGCAGCACATCCCAATCGGCAAACTGTCCCAGCACCTCCTCTGGCGATCGATCGGCAATTGCTCCGCTATATCGAAGCAGGGAAGGCCGGAGAAAGGTGAGCGCGGTATCCCGGGCAGCCGCGCCGCAATACGAGGCCGCCAGATCAGCTAATCCAGGCGTCGCCGGGCCACGACAGGCTTGAAACAGGCCCAAGATCTCCAGGTCGTACATGATCTCCTGGTGATAGACAGCACCACTTGCTGCTGCGATGGTGCTTCCCTGTACGCCCGTTCGGTACTTCTCCCATAATGCCTCGACCTGTTGCCAGATCTCTGCAGGCGTCGTATCGATTTGGCCGTTTGATTGCGAAATATGCGGCCACCAGGATGGTCGCGGCTGAGGAGCCACCTGCCACAGGTCCAGGTCAACTGGGCACGCATGCGCTGCCAGAAATTGGACAACTACCGGGGCGACTCCCAGGGTGGCTGCCCACGCCAATGCCCGCAGGAACGCCGAGCGATAGACCTCGGCGAGCCGCGTATCGACCCCGAGATAATGCTCTTTGCCCGGGAGGTAGCGGTACCACTCATCCACTTCATCCCGTGTAGGCACCACCCCCAGGTCTTTTAGCAAGCGCTGCCATTCGAAGGTCCACTGTCTATAGAGCGGGAAGCCTTCACGGGCTTCAAACGAGCGGACGATGTCAACATAGCTAGGCGGCAGGAAATATTTGACGTTCTTTGCGAAGAATGGGTCCGGTGTAAAGCCTGACGGCGCTGTCTCCGCATGCCGACAAGCCGCTGCAAACGGGAGGGAATGCCTCGTCTCCACCTCGTTTAACAGGAGCCAGGCTAAGATCGATGGCGCACGAAGCGCCTTCATCAGCTCGGAAAGCGGGATGGAATATGTTCCACTCTGCATCTTCGCACGCAGGAATGGCAAGAGTCCAAGGGCCGCCACGCTTTCCAGCCGCTGCCCGGCTATCCAATGCAAGAGGGCACCACGGGTGGCATCGCCCAATTAAGGATGGAGCAGCAACGTGGCAAGCTCAGTGCAGGCCCGCTCACGGACCAGGATCGGCGGCCAGGTCAGGCGCGCGAGCAGCCAGGAGAGGCCCTGTTCAGATGAGATGCTCGTCTTCATCATGATGCGTTCACCCATTCGGGAGTGGGCAGCGGCAGCATGGAGACGAGTTCCAGAGACCGCTTCACCATCTGATCGATGAGACGTTGCGCCAGGTCGCGCTGCTCCATGAGCAGGCAGTACTCGATGAAACGTCGGAATTCTCCCTGGCTAAACGACGCTGTCAGCCAGGTCGGAGCCTGTACCAGGGTCTGCTGAAGGAATGCTTGCCAGCGATCTGGATAATGCCGCTTGATCAACTGCCAGCGCTGTTCCACCTCGTTCTGCTCGGAAATGCGCCAGCCCCACCCGCTGCCCATAATGTGGGCCTTGACGAGCCACGGATATGCTCTCGCCTTCCCGTAGAGCGCGAGCGCCAAGGCGAAGAGTCGGTCGTAACACCGAATATCGATCCCCCGTTCGTCGGCATCGGCCAGCACACGATACACCTCACTTTTGTTCCCGTTGCTCACCCAATACTCGGTCCAGGCCGCCATATGCTGCTTGTCGAGGTACCCGGAGGATTCTCGCAGGTAGCGATCAAACTCCGCTGGCGGATATCTGGCCGGGTCAAAAGCGGTAGTATGGCTCCTATAAGGAGTACTCTGATCCTTGTGGGGACTGGGAGGAGCGAACACCGCTGCCCCCAGATAAGCCTGCTGCCGCGCTCGAACCATTTGTGCGCCAGCGTCGCCTTCAGCTGCGCGGCGAGCGATGATGCCCAGGCTCACCTGATCGATGGCCGTCATCGCCAGGGATTGTCCCAGCGCTTCCGATAGATCGGCCCTTTCGAGAAAGGCATGCAGTGTACTCAGCGCATGGTGGTGATCACCGCGGACGCACTGCCAGGTATAGTAGGTAGGCAATTTTTCGGGCGCGGCAAGCGCCAGTGCGTCCGCGAGATCTTCTGGGAAACTTCGCGTCTCATCGCCGTTGGTGTAGCTTAGAATGGCCGCAATGGCAGGGGCGAGCTGAGCTAGCCAGGGCCAGATGACCATTCGCGCGGTCATCCTTGAAGCGCCCTCAGCGTAGCGCTCAATCGCACCGAGCACATTGTAGAAGAGCATATCCTTATGGTCGCCGTGTGCGAGCAGGTGTTCGGCGCACTGCGCAATACGGTACCGGGCCTCCCCCGTCCTGCCGTGCAAAACAGCCAGCGCACTGAGCAGAGCAAAGCGTTCAGCGCGCCTGGGGCAGTGGTCGATTGTCGTTTCCATGAATGTCTTCTGCTCAACCAGCAGCCAGTGAGCCGCCGCGTCTTCCAAAATGGTTCTCCGGCGGCTAACAGTGCGCTGAAGGAAGGTGTCCACGTCGCAGTACTGCGAAGACAAGGCCTGCTGAAGATCGTCCTGGGTGATCAGGGGAATGCCGCTCGCCCCAGCCAGGATCAGCAGGTCCAGCCCGATCTCCACCGCCGCGTTGCAGGCCGCAGTGTAATATTCGGACGCAGTGCGGTTCCCCTCCTCGAAGCGTTCATCGCCCTCAAAGATAGGTGCTGCTACACGGCTGAGTTTGGCAAAGAAGGCCCCAAACGTCATGGGAGCCGAGGTCTGGATCCCGGCGGCGGCAAGTGCCGCGCAGGCGTTTAATTCCTGCAAGAAACGCATTCCCCATGTGCGCGACCGTATTCCTTGCAGCCAGGTCCCGTTCCGCTCACCCAGCCCATAGAGATGGTTGGTCAGGAAACCGAAGAACGCCTGATAGAAGAATTCGCGCAGCACGAAGTGGCGCTCATAGGCTTTATGCCATGGCAGGCCGAGCAGTGTGCGGTCGGGCAGGTGAACCACCCCTGGTTGGTAATTCGGCAGGTGCCGGATGGCGGCATAGAGCGCGGCGAACGGATCATGCTCGGAACCAGCAGACAAGAGTTCATCAACCTCCAGGTCTTCTTCCAACGCATGGAAAGCGGTGTGGCGCCGCAGCACCATCGCCTCTTCGAGCGTGAGCGTTGTTCCCTGGCCTTGCGCCTGCGCTGTTGGCTCATGCGCAACAGGGAAGGCAAGCAGCGCGCGCAGGTGATCGATATTGTACTGCGCGCGTAGATGCTCGCAGTACAACGACAGGATTTCCTGCGCAATGCCACGCTCCCGGTTCGCAGCAGCAAAATCGAGCATATGTGGGACGAGCTGGACATCATCGCTCATAGCAGCTAAGGCAAGCTGGGGCGTATGACGTTGTTGCCAGGATGGGTAGGAGCCGGCGGCCAGATGCTGGCGATTGTGCTGCAAACGCGCAGCCACCGTATCACCACAGCGATTGTAAACCTCGATATCTCCCCGCGTTAAGGCGTGTTCTGCGATAAGTACGAGTTCTCCATCAGTCAAATCGTCCATGTCGGCGAGGAGCCATGAGGGTAGAGAAGGGTCATCTTCCAACTTCAGTTGCGCATACAGGAGCTGCGCGCGGATATCGTGGTGATAGTCGCACGCCTTAGTGCCGTAGTTATGCAACAGACCAAGCTCAACAAGGCGAGGCAGGTCGCCCTGGCGCAGCGCACCCTCCATACTGGCGTGCAGCAGGCTGATGATATCGCGGCTCGGGTGGCGGGCTGCGAGTGCGTCAACGACCCATTGGCGGTTCGGACCCTGGCACAGTGGCGCGTCATTCCCGAGCGCGGCCTCCACCTTCCATGTGTACGCCCAGCGCCAGTAGTCCGGCGCTTCCTCCTGCAGCCAGAGAAGCGCCTTATGGAGGTGGGGCTTCCGGTAATCCTGGTGTTCGGGCAACTGCATGACGAAGGCGAAGAGGCTGCTATGGAACGGGCGCAGCCCCAAATCGTCATGCACGAGCAGATGCGCCACCTGCCGCAAATCATCACGGATGCGCGCGATTTGTTCATGTCGTGGGTCCAGGCAGGCGATGATACCCTGCGATGGCCAGGGGAATTGTGTGGCAGCCAGCAAGTGCATGATCGCTCGGCTTCCTTCAGGGATGGCGTGCCAGAGTTCTTGGTAATAAGCAGTAATGCCCTCGTGGGGACATCCCGGCAGGGACGCAATGGCCTCTTCGGTGAAGGCCAGGTTGCGCTCCTGGATCGCCTTCAACGTGTAACGCAAGTGTAAGGGATGGCCGCGGCCTTTGCGATACAACGCAGCCGCCAGGCGGCTAATGAACACGGCTGACTGCATTTGCTCCGCTTGCGAGGGGAAGTCATGGGCATGTTTGCGTGTCCATTGCTCAACCGCAGGTTGATCGAGCTGGGGCAACTCTACCCAACTGTCGCGTGGCGCGTGGCGGAGCAAGATAGGGGGTAATTGGTCATCGTCTACCGGCTGCGAGGCGAAGACCAGCACGACCCCCTCGGGGGGAGGCAAAAGGTACTCCAAAAGCCGGGTCAATTCGAGAAGAGAGCGGCGTTCGCGCCAGACATGATCCAGGCCATCCACCAGGACCGTGAGCGCTTTGCCCGCCTTCGCATAATACTCGCCACAGGTAGCGAGCCATTTGTGCAGGTCTGCGGGCCGAGGGTTCTCATTCAGAAGCGGGCCAAGTGCCTGGGTGTGGTCGCGGGCGAGATCGTGCATCAGCGATTCGGCGGCGCGTAAGTGATCCAACCGAAAGCCAGACGTGGGATGATTGATTCCGAGAAAGTAGTGGTGGCGCACAGCAGGGAGATTCTTCGCCTGAAAGCGTTCGTACAGGTGGCTGATGAAGGTGCTTTTGCCAATACCCGGGCTGCCAGATAAAACAATGCAACCAGTGCGACGTCGCAACACATTCCGCGTGAAGTCCTGCAGGAAGGTCTGAGGCGGTACATAATCGTCTGGAATGGTGTACTCCTGCGTCAATCCTTCCAGCTCATGCCAACGAGCTGCACGCCGCACATCTGCCAGCCTGATGAATCCGTCGGGTGGCGGCTCGTCGCGATGACATACCCAGAAACGAAGTTGCTCTTTCAACGAAAGCCACCCGTGGTGGGTACCACTCAGACGGGAGAATCGCCACCAAAGTGCCTCTTCTAGATCTGCTAAATCCGGCTCGTTAACCCGAAAGTGGAAGCATTGAAAGAAGAACTGCGCGCTTTC
>WNFJ01255543.1_pt1 | contig 13397 bp, 9 predicted proteins | sample 5400461 | NCBI WGS metagenome assembly WNFJ01 (sample SAMN13153349, study PRJNA577476) | soil metagenome | isolation source: 115 cm saprolite on Douglas fir-dominated hillslope | place: USA:California | collected 2013-09-17 | reverse complement strand
TACACCACGTTGGGCAACTGGTGTCCGGTGTCGTCGGTCATCGAATCGATGGTGATCAGCCCGTTCTTTTTGACGTAATCGTAAAATTCGGTGCCGGGGTAGGGATGCGCGATAGAGACCTGAATGGTTTCCGTATCCAGCCTCTTGGCGAAATCGATTGTCTTGCGAATGCTTTCCCGGGTCTCGCCCGGCAGCCCGATGATGAAATCGCCGTGGATCACGAGGCCCAGCTTCTTGCAGTTCGCCGTGAAGCGCTCCGCCATATCCACGGTGGCGCCCTTCTTGATGTTCTTGAGAATCTGCGGGTCGCCTGATTCGTAGCCCACGATGAGCAACCGGCAGCCGGCCTCTTTCATGGCCTTCAGGGTTTCGTAATCGGTGGTCACGCGCGACGTGCAGGACCAGGTAAAATTCAGCGGCTTGAGCTTCTTGCAGAGCTCGATGGTGCGCTCCTTGCGGTAGTTGAAGGTATCGTCGTCGAAGAAGACTTCCTTCATCTGCGGGAACTGTTCGAGGGCGTAGCGCACCTCATTTGCCACGTCGTCGCTGCTCCGCAACCGCCAGCGGTGGCCGGAGTGCGTCTGCGGCCACAGACAGAACGTGCACAGAGCCGGGCATCCGCGCGAGGTGTAGAGCGAAACAAACGGATTCAACAGGAAGGGGACGTTGTAGCGCGTGATATCCAGATCGCGCTTATAGACTTTGGTCACCCAAGGCAGTGAATCCAGGTCTTCGATGGCCGGCCCTTCCGGATTGTTGACCACCTGCCCGTTCCTGCGGAAACTCACGCCGGGCAGTTCTTCCAGGGGCTTGCCCTTGGCGTAGTCCACAATCTGGTGGTCGAACTCGCGGCGCACCACGAAATCGATCGCCTTCGTGCCCAGCAGGGTCTTATCCGGTTCGGTGGTCACCGGAGGCCCCACGAACGCCACCTTCAATTTCGGGTTGACGTCCTTCATCATCTCCGCCATCTTCACGTCGACGTGAAAACCCGGAGTCGATGTATAGAGTACGAGCAGTTCGAAATCCTTGCCCATCGCCACAGTCTGTTCAATCGAGATCCGGTGCGGCGGCGCATCCACAACCTTGCTGTCGGGCAGCATCCCCGCCGGGTAGCAAAGCCACACCGGATACCAGTACGACTCGATTTCACGCGATGCCGGCCAGCGCGAACTGGCGCCGCCATCGAAACCTTCAAAAGACGGCGGATTCAGAAACAGTGTTCTCATGCAATCTCCCGTGGACTGGCGGAATCGTCTACTGGCCGTCGACGTCGACGGCCGACACAGGCTTCAGGGCGTCGATAGAAAAGTTGCTGAAGTCGATGGTCAACTCAGCCTAACGCTCTGCACCTGGCGCGGCACCGAGATTCCGTCACGGATTTCGTACTTCCTTACGAACGCCACCTTCTTGAGGAAGATGGAGGGATTCTTTACCAGGTAGCCCGATTCCTGCACCTTGAGATACGTGCTCGCATCAATCCAGACTTCACCCTTGAACAGGCCGTCGCGCTTCTGCCTGGGATTGACTTCGAAAACGTGCACGTTTTGCCCGGCACTCCATTTCATGCCCTTGTACTTGAACTTATAGTTTTGGGGAGTGACGGCGATCGCCGGCGACTGCTGTTTCTGCGCCTCCACCTCGGCGGTGAGGTACCGCGCGATGATCTCTTTGTTGACCATCCCGTCGCCTTCGAATTGCGCTTTTTCGTACTTGATCAGGCCGAGCGGCGAAATGCGGCGCAAGGCGTGCAGACGGCCATGCTTTTTCAACTTGGGAAGCGAGGCGTCAATTTCGACATCCATCGTCGCGCCGCGCACCATCTGGGACTGTACTTGAGAAGCGGTGCAATAATTCTCAACAATCACATCCACCGGTGCGGACAAGGGGCCGGCGGCGACGACAATCAGACTAAGAAAGGTAGTACCCAGGAAAAGACGGAACTTCAACGATTATCCCCCGAAGCTGGCAATTAAGACTTAAGTGTAGCAGGACGTTGGATCTGGGGCAAACCGGGTGGAGTGCACATGGAAGCCACCGATTCGTGTGCGCACAGGCGAAACCATCTGCCGCGCTACCGGTAGCCGCGGATCATTTGCGCCCGGGAGTTCAGGCGCGCCGCGTCATCGGGCAGGTGCTCTTTCTGGCGAACCACCGCCAGACTCTGCAGCACATCGGCCAACTCCGGTGCGGTGCCTACGTTGACCTTCTCGCGCAGTTCCACGGCAGCGCTAAACGCCTCGTCGGCATCGCGGTATCGTTTCTGCCGCAACCGCAGCAGCCCCAGATTGCTCTCCGCGATCGCCAGTTCCGATAAGCACCCGGGACATCCCTTCTTCAGAGACTTCACCGCCTGCGTGATCGATTGTTCCGCCAGTGCGAGCTTACCGTCGTGCATCAGGATCAGTCCCTCCTGGCTCAAAAGACATGCCACCCTGGGATGGTCCGGCCCCAGTGCCTTCTCGTACAAGGCTCGCGCTTTGCGGTACAAAGGCAGCGCCCGCTCCCCAGACTTCATCATGCGGTGCGCTTCCGCCACGCTGGAATACGCCAGCGCAGCGTCCAGGCTGTTCTCGCCGGCGCGCTCGATCGCGATGCCCAGCGCCTCCTCCGCCAGCGGCAGCGCTTCCTGCCCCAGGCCCTGCCGTACCAGGCCGTACGACAGCCCTTGCAGCGTGCGCGCTGTCTGAATATCGCGGGGATAGAGCTCGCGCTCGATGGGCAGAGCCTCCCGGTAGAGCGCCTCTGCGCGGTCGGGATCGCCCGTCATCAGATAACTGGTGGCCAGCTCATTGATGTTGGTGACCGTGCGGAGGTGCTTGGCGCCCAGCGAGTGCCGGTGCAGGGCGAGCGCCTCCTGGAAGAGCTTGGACGCCGCCTGGCGCTGGCCCTCGGCGGATAACGTCACGCCGAGATTGACCAGCGTGCAAGCGGCGTGCGCTTCGTATGCCGGTCCCAGCGATCGCCAGATCTCGATTGCCTCCCGGTATAGCCGTTCCGCCTCGGCGTCGTTGCCAAGATCGGCTATCCGGTTTCCTTCGTTGTTCAAATTTTTCGCCATCTCTTGCGGCGACTGTGCCGCCGCGCTGATTGCAGTGAGTAGTCCGATGAGTAACCGGTTCATTGCCGCCCTCCGGCTTCTGCCCGAATAGACGATGGAAATTGATCTTCGCTCCGTTAATCGGATGTGAACTCTGTCTGTGATCGCACCTCGACCGGTGCTACGCTCAAGGGATGCCCCGGTATGAAATTTCTTCCGGCCGCCGTTCGCCCGCGACCCGCGTGACACTCCTGATTCTTTTGCTAGTCCTCTTGTTCGGCATACGCTCGTTTTCCGGCTATGCCATCGAGATTGAATGGTGGAAGGAATTGGGCCAGCTCAACACCTGGTTCAGCATGCTGTACTACAGCATCGCGCCCGTGGCCGCTGCGACGCTGCTGGCGTTCGCCGCGCTGTGGATCTCCCACGCGCGCGCCCTCAAATTCGCCGGCACTCGTCTCGCCGAGCACCGCCTCTACTCCAGAATCTCCACTCTCGCGTTGCTCGTCGTCGGCTGGTTCATCGCCGCCGGGGCCATCGACAATTGGACCGTGGTGCGCTTCGCCGGCTCGCGCGGGCTGCCCCCGGCCACCACCGCCTGGCACGACGCCGTCTTCAACCAACCACTCTCCTTCTATCTCTTCGATCTTCCGTTCTACTCGCTGCTGCGCGGTTATATTCTGGCGGTGATCATCGTCTGCATCCTGGTCTACTGGGTGGCCGCACGCGGCTGGCAACTGCGCTACAAGATGCCGGACCTGCGCGATGCCCGCGAACTCGACCCCAGCCTGTTCAAGCTCGAAGGCGGCCTGGAATCGCGCTTCCTGCGCGGCGCCGCGGTAGTCCTGCTGCTCGCCTTCGCCCTGAAGTTCTACTTGGGCCGCTTCGAAATGGTCTATAACGAGCACGGCAGCTTCCTGGTGGGCATCGATTACGTCGATCAGAACATCGGCCTTCCGCTACAATGGCTGGTCATCTTCGCCTGCCTCGCCGCCGCCGTGTTCGTCTGGATGGGCCGCTGGTTCCTCGCCGGCCTGATGGCCCTCGCGCTGGTGGTGGATTTCGCCGCTCCCCGCCTGGTGAGCGCGCTCTATGTGCGCCCCAACGAGATCTCTCTTCAGCGCCCTTACATCCAAACACATATTCACGCCACGCGCTCTGCCTTTGGCATCGAACAGCAGTTTAAGGAAGTGGAGTTCAAAGCTCGACCCGATGCCCCAATCGACGTGGCCGCCCACAAGCCGACCCTCGACAACGTCCGCCTGTGGGACACCCGCGCCTTCCACGACACGGTCACCCAGATCCAGGCATTGCGCCCCTACTATGTGTTTGCCGACACCGACGTGGATCGCTATACCATCGACGGCCAGTACCGCCAAACGCTCCTCACCCCGCGCGAGCTCGATCTGCGGCAGCTCCCGGCGGCGCGCGCCAACTGGATCAACCCGGCCTTCATCTATACGCACGGTTACGGCGTGGTGCTCGCCCCCGTCAGCCAGATCACGCCGGACGGCCTCCCGGTGCTGTTGATCGAAAACGCGCCGCCCGAGGTGAAAACCAAATCCCTTAAGCTGACGCGTCCTGAAATCTATTACGGCGAAGTCACCCATGAGCCCGTGTTCGTCCACACGTCGCGCGAAGAGTTCAACTACCCCAGTGGGGAAACCAACGTGTCATCGCGCTACGAAGGCAAGGGCGGTTTTCCGGTCTCCGGCATCGGCATGCGCCTCGCCGCCGCAATCAACGAAGGGGAGCCGAACATCCTGCTGACCAGCTATCTCACCGACAACAGCCGCATGATGATCCACCGCAAGGTGGCCGACCGCCTCAATCAGCTCGCCGGCTTCCTCTCCTGGGATCCCGACCCCTACCTGGTGATCACCGACGAAGGCCGCCTGGTCTGGATGATCGACGGCTACACCACCTCCGAGGCCCACCCCTACGCGCACAGCGTGGACGTTCCCGACAGGGGCCGCATGAATTACATTCGCAATGCCGTCAAAGCCACTGTCGACGCCTATGACGGCGAGACCCACATGTACGTCTTCGCGCCGGACGACCCCATCATCGCCGCGTACCAGCGCCTGTTCCCCGATCTCTTCCGCAGCGCCGACAAGATGCCCGCCGATCTGCGGCGTCATGCGCGCTATCCCGAAACTCTCTTCCGCGTGCAGGCCGAGATTTATCGTACCTATCACATGCTCGACCCGCAATCGTTCTACAACAAGGAAGATCTCTGGGATCTGGCGCGCCACACTACCGCGCAAGCCGGCGGCGCCGAGCCGGTGACGCCCACCTATGTGGTGACCACGCTACCCGGCGAGACGAAGGCCGAGTTCCTGCTGATCATCTCGTTCACGCCACGCAACAAGGACAACCTGATCGGCGTCATGGCGGCGCGTTGCGACGGCGACCACCTGGGTGAAATGGTGGTGCTGCTGCTCTCCAAGCAGGAGCTGATTTTCGGCCCCATGCAAATCGGCGCACGCATCAACCAGGATCAGACAATCTCCAAGGATCTGACGCTTTGGAACCAGCAAGGTTCGCAAGTCCTGCGCGGCCAGATACTGGTGCTGCCAGTCGGCAACACGTTCCTCTATGTGGACCCGATCTATATACAGGCTACCGAAGCGCGCATGCCGCAGTTAAAAAAGGTGGTGCTCGCTGTGGGCAACCGCCTGATCTACGCCGACACATACGAGCAGGCTTTAGCGCAACTCACTGGAGGCGCGCAGGAGTTGATCACGCAGGCCACAACGACGACCGCGAAACCGGTGCCAGGAGCCCCGCCCCCCACCGGGGACGCGCGCCTGCAGCAGGTGCGCGAGCATCTACGCCGCTATCGGGAACTCGCCTCGCAAGGTAAATGGAGCGAAGCGGGCAAAGAGCTGGAGGCTATCGAGGCGGCGGTGAAGCAGTAGTAGGGCGGGCTTCCCGGACTGTCCATCCGAGCAAGGGTCCGACAGCTATTCGCGCGCTCGAACCTGTGCGAGCCGCGCTCGCAGCGTCTCCGACAGATCGTCCTCAATCTCGGGCGTGATCAAGCCGGCTTCGTCGCGATCCTTCAGGTGGGTTTCATCCTTCGAGCGAAAGCTGGTGAGCTTCATACGAACCAGGTCGGCGAGCAGGACCAGGCGAACGCCGTGAAGTCTTCGACAGGGCCCGATGGCTGGAGCCGGCTCGGGATAGGTCGCCTTTACCTTCTCACCCGTGAAAATCAGATGGACCGCTCGCCGCGCGGACGCCTCACCCGTCTGCACTAACATGTCCACTCCGGCAACGTGCCTGTGCTGCATCCCGAAGGGCTCAACAGCTCGCGCGATCCGGTCGAGATCCTCCCGCCGCACCGCGATATCGATATCCCGCGTGAGACGTCCGGCGTCCGGCTCCGCTTCTTCGACGTAAAGATAAACCGCGAGACCGCCAATCACGCGGTATTCGAGCCCGGCGGCAGCGAACGCCGCTTCTACTCGTCCGGCGAGGTCAAAGAGTTGTTCCACGCGTTTCTCGAAGAATGTGTTGACGTAGAGCGCCACGGCGTACCTTTCCGAATTATCGCATCCACGGCTGCGGCCACCCGGGCACTCACGCAAACTCAAACCGAATCGTCTGGTCGAACGGCGTATACCCCGTAAGGTACACGCTCTGCCCCGGCAGTTTCGCCTCCGCGCCGCGCAATTGCGTGAGTAGATGCCCCGCCGCTCCCGGACCGAACCGCACCGTGTCGCCGCCCACCCGATACGTCGCGAAGTCCTTCTCCAGGATCCAGCCATCCTCCACGTGCGGCGCCGGCCGGCAGCCTTCCAACTTGCCACCCTCGCGCAAAGTGATTTCGACCGCCAGCGGCACTCCCGGCGTCCCGTTCGACTGCAAGCGAAGCTCGAACCCGGTCTTCTGCTCCTTCACCGTCGCCGACTGCTCCAGCTTGCAGACCTGGGTCTGGCGTCGCCGGGCTCGCAGCAGGCCCCAATTCTTGTAGTCCACCGTCTGCGCCGGCGCGAGTGGCTGGTAATACGGCGCACTCAACGACTGGCGGAAGACGTACTTCGCCCCTTCCTTCGCGCAAGTGTCCGGTACGAACTGGCCCTTGCCGAAGAACGAAGTCGCAAAGCGGACCGCGTTGATCACTGCGCCGCCATTTCGCGCGCTGAAGAAGCGGCTGCTGTCCTTCAACACCATGGTCGCGTCCCAACGCCCGCGCCGTATGCGCGCCAGACCGACCGCGCCGAACCACTTCTCGTAATCCTCCGGCAGCGCATCCGCTTGCGGCAAAGGATTGGAGAGTTCCGGGTACTCCAGCAGCGCCGAGAGCCGCGCGTGCTCCGGCCCAAGGCCGCGCGCCAGTCCTGCCAGCTGTGGGTCGCCATCGTGGACCGCCAGATAGTTCACCGGGAACCAATAACCCGCCATGGTGCCGCGCACGAACTGATCCTGGCGCTTTGAGACCTCCGTTACCACTTCGCCGTCGGGATGCAGCAGATACATCATGGCGCGGAGATTGCGCCGCACCGGGTCGAGTAGTTCCGGCCGCTTCAGCTTCGCCGCCAATACGGTGAACGCCCGGTCGGTCACCGTGTTGTACGTAACTGTACTGCGCTCGATAAACTGGCCGTCCTCGTCGATATCGATTCCCTCCGCCATCCACTGGCCAATTCGCCGTGTGTACGCCGCATCGGGAAACACGTCGTTGACCTGCGCCAGCGCCGAAGACACCACCCATCGATGATTCGGCGTGTGGACGCCTCCCGTACTCATTCCGCCCGCGGCTTTCACCAGGAACGGCCGCAACGCGCGCAGCACTTCTTCGGCGCCGTACATTTTCGCGATGGCCGCCGCGGTGGCCACGTTGTGGACCACGAATCCGGTATCCGGCGGCGAGTTGAAGTTGGTGGAGAGCAGGTCGATATTGCCTTCGGCGTTCTGCGAGCGCTCTAGAAACTGCGCCGCCAGGCGAATCCGCTCCAGGACTTCAGGCGCGCCGTGGTGCTTCGAGTGCGGCGCGATCCACGACGCCGCCGCCGTCTCGATCAGCCCGCCGGCCGACCCCGCATGGTACATCAGGTAGTCATCCGGCACACCGCCCAGCCGGGCATTACGCGTATCCGTAATCTGCGCGCGCAGCAGATTATCCAGCGCCGCATCGTTGCGTGCCACCACGCGCGCGTCCACCTCGGGCGCCGCGGCGGGGGCGCCCGAGGCCAGCGCCGCGCTGCCCAATCCCCACAAAACCTGCCGCCGCGTGACCGCATGTGTAAAGCCACGCGTAACCCCGTTGTCCATGGAATCGCCTCCCAAGGTATCCATTAGAGCACCCAGACCCGTTAAGATAGGCATTCATTATCTATATGGCCCAACCAACGCAAGCGGCGCCTCCCGACGCCACGCGCTATCTTCCCCTGCTGCTCGTCCTGTTCGCCGGCAGCGGATGTTCCGCCCTGATCTACGAGACCGTCTGGTATCAGTTGCTGCAACTGGCGATCGGTTCCACCGCCGTGTCGCTCGGCTTCCTTCTGGCCACCTTCATGGGCGGCCTCTGCATCGGTTCGGTGTGGTTCCCGCGCCTGCGCCTGGCAGGGCAGCATCCGCTGCGCATCTATGCCTTCCTGGAACTCGGTATCGCAGCCACCGCCCTGCTGGTGCATCTGGTGCTGCCGCTGGTCAACATGGCCTACATCGCCGGCGCGGAACACGGCATGCCGGGATTCCTGCTCCGTGGATTTCTCTCCACCATCTGCCTGCTGCCGCCAACCATTCTGATGGGCGCGTCGCTTCCCGCTATCGTCCGCTGGTTGAAGTCCACGCCCAACGGCGTCTCCTGGTACGGCCTGCTCTACGGCGGTAATACCGCGGGCGCCGTTTTCGGCTGCCTGCTCGCCGGATTCTACCTGCTGCGCATCTACAACATGGCCGTGGCCACATACGCCGCCGCCGCCATCAACATTGCCGTCGCCCTGGCCAGTTTCGCCCTGGCCGCCCGCACACCTGCCGAAGCCAGCGTACCTGAAACTGCGCCTGCCTCCGTCACCGCCGCAGCCGCGCCACTGCCCGAGACTTCCGACGACGGAATCCCGCGCTGGACCATCTACGCCGCCATCGGCCTCTCGGGCGCCACCGCGCTCGGCGCCGAGGTGGTGTGGACCCGCCTCCTCGGCATGCTCCTCGGCCTGACGGTCTACATCTTCTCCATCATTTTGGCGGTCTTCCTGATCGGGCTCGCGCTGGGCAGCGGCCTCGGCGCCATGCTGCTGCGCTCCGTGCGCCCGCGGCTCGCGCTGGCCTGGTCGCAAGTGCTGCTCACGCTGGGCATCGCGTGGACAGCCTGGATCATCTCCGCGTCGCTCCCCTATTGGCCCATCAACCCGCTGCTCACCCTCAGCCCGTGGCACACCTTCCAACTCGATACGGCCCGCTGTCTTTGGGCCATCCTGCCGCCCACCATTCTCTGGGGCGCAAGCTTTCCGCTGGCCGTCGCCGCCCTTGCCCGGCCTGGTGAGGACCCCGGACAAATAGTGGGCAGCGTCTATGCCGCCAATACCCTGGGAGCGATTTTCGGCGCGCTCATCGTCTCCCTCGCCCTCATCCCCTGGATCGGCACGCAGGATTCACAGCGCGTCCTCATATGGACCGCCCTCGCGGGCGGCGTCCTGATCCTGATCCCGTACGTGCGCGCGCAGCGATCACCGGGCGTGTCCGCCGCACTCGCCGCCGGAGTGGTGCTCGCCGCCTGGCTCTCCTCCAACCTCGCGCCCATTCCCGGCGAACTCATCGCCTACGGGCGCCGTATGGCGTTGAACGCGGGCAAGGCCGAAGTCCTGTACACCATTGAAGGCCGCAATTCCTCGGTGGCCATCACGCGCTGGAACGATGGCGCCACGGAGATCGACGTCAACGGCCACGTGGAGGCTACTACCGAGCCCTACGACATGAAGCTGCAGCGCATGGTGGGCCACCTGCCGGGCATTCTGCACCCCAACGCGAAATCCGTTCTCGGCATCGGCTTCGGCGCCGGAGTCAGCGCCGGCACGTTCACCAGGTATCCCGGCATCGAGCACATCACCATTTGCGAAATCGAGCCTGTGATCCCGCCTACATCCACGCGCTTCTTCGGCAAGCAGAATTACGAGGTCTACAAGAATCCCAAGACCCGTGTGGTGTTCGACGATGCGCGCCACTACCTGCTCACCACCACCGACAAGTACGACATCATCGCGAGCGATCCGCTCGACGTCTTCGCCAAAGGCACAGCCGCGATTTACTCCAAGGAGTACTTCAACTCTGTCAAAAGTCATCTCAACCCGGGCGGCCTGTTCACGCTCTATGTGCCGCTGTACGAAAGCGACGTGCGCACCGTGAAGAGCGAGCTCGCCACATTCTTCGAGGCCTTCCCGCACTCCACCATTTGGGCCAACACGGTTAGCGGCCGCGGCTACGACATGGTGTTCATGGGCCACCTGGAAGCGCCCGCCATCAACCTCGACGAGATTCAGCAGCGGCTCAGCCGCCCCGATTACGCGCCGGTGGCCGAGTCGCTTTACGAAATCGGCGTGACGTCGATTGTCGATCTGCTCTCCAATTACGCCGGCCAGAACGCCGACCTGAGCGCGTGGAGCGCCGGCGCCGACATCAATCGCGACATCGACCTCCGCCTGCAGTACCTGGGCGGCTGGGGCATCAACTCTACCATGGAAGACGCCATCTACCGGCAGATTCTGAGGTACCGGCAGGTGCCGCGCGGCCTGTTCCTCGGCTCTCCGGAAAAGGTGGGAGCGCTCATGCAAGCCATCGCCGCCACTGGAAATTGAGCCGAAACTAGGCCGATATCCATTTGTGAGATCTTTAACAATTGTCAGTTATTAAAGGCGGTACCCTCGGTACTTTCCCCTATAATGCCATGTATAATGATTAAGACCTGACGCACCTTGCTGACTTCCTCCCGCTCCATTCAGGCTACAGAACTCCAGGTTTCCAAGAGTAATTCACCGCGTCGTAGAAATAGCTCGACACGTAATTCGATCAACCCGCAAGGGTTACTCACTAGCGGCTTTTAAACGCCGCTGCCGAGATACCACCAACGGAAGGATTGATTCAGATGTTAGCAGCGAATATCAGAAATATGACAAGAGCACCAGAGCTCAAAAATTGTTTTCGGTGCGGTAATGATTTCCGTAATTATGGCGGAGATGGACTTAATAGGATATGCCCCTCTTGCCGGAAACCGAGGATACCGCAGAAACCGAAGAACCTTGCCAATATGCTGGGCCGTCCCCTGACTGTACGGGAAAAGCAAATAGTCAACTGTCTTTGCGAGGGGAAACTGAACAAGGAAATCGCTCATCAGTTACATCTTGCGGAGGGTACGGTGAAAGCTTTCATGAGCACAATTTTTAGCAAAGCGGGTGTTTCCAACCGGACTGCCCTTGCAATCTGGGCTCTACGTCAAACCGTCGAAAGTGAACCGTCTTAAAGCTTGCTTGATCTGCTTGCGAACATGGTTCTTCTCTCCGTCTTCCTATGCGAGCTCTGTATCTCTGCGGTGAAGCAGTTCCCCGCGTAGAATTGTTAGTCGATCAGCCCATTGCGCAGCGCGAAGCGGACCAGTTCGTTGATGCTGTGCAGGTTCAACTTTTCCATGATACGGCCGCGGTGCGCATCCACCGTATAGACGCTGAGATTCAACACCACGGCGATTTCCTTGTTGGTTTTGCCCTCGGCCAGCATCTGGAGCACTTCGCGTTCGCGGCTGGTCAGCAGATCGACCGGGTTGGTGACGTGCTTGCGGTAATCGTCGAGCACTGCATTAGAGACCGCCGGGCTGAGATAACTTTCGCCGCCCGCCACCGCGCGGATCGCCTTGACCAGATCGTCCGCGCCGGAATCCTTGAGCAGATAGCCGCGCGCGCCGGCGCGCAGGATCTCGCGGACATATACCGAGTCCTTGTGCATGCTGAGGGCGATCACACGGGTATGCGGATTGGCCGCGATCAGGCGGCGCGTGGCTTCGATGCCGTTCAACTCGGGCATCGCCACGTCCATCACCACGATATCGGGATTCAATTGCCCAGCCAGTTCGACGGCTTCACGTCCATTGCCGGCCTCGCCCACAATCTCCATGTCGGCCTGCGCGCCGAGAATCATCTTGAAGCCCTGCCGGACTACTGCATGGTCGTCAGCCAACAGGATGCGAGTGCGTTTCATGGCGGAGCGGTACCCGAACTTCAATTAGAACACCGTGACCCGGACTCGAACGCACGGCCACATCGCCGCCGGCACTGCGCGCGCGGGCACGCATTCCGATGAGGCCGAGTCCGCGGCCGGCGGCGGGAGCGGCGTTCAGACCGCAGCCGTCATCCTGAATCGAAAGCAGAATGTCTCCGCCATTGCTGGCGAGTTTGATCTTCACGTGCTGCGCCCCGGCGTGACGCGCTACATTGGTAAGCGCCTCTTGCGAGATGCGGAAGAGATGAGTTTCGGTCTCGTCGGGCAGCCGGCCGGAGTAGCTGGAGTCCACCGTCACCTCGGTTCCAGTGCGCGCGGCGAAGCCCTCCGCCAGCCAGCGCAATCCGGCCTCCAGCCCGAAATCATCGAGGATGGTGGGGCGCAGCAGTTGCGACATCTGGCGCACGTTGCCAATGGCTTCATCCACCAGGTGCAGGCAGTCGGCCAGTCGCGGGCCCGGGTTCGCCGCATCCTCGCCCCTGGCAGCTGCCAGCGCGCTGAGATTCGTTTTGATCGCGGTCAGCGATTGTCCCAGTTCGTCGTGCAGTTCGTGCGAGAAGCGGCGCGCAGTCGCCTCCTGGTCTTCCAGCATTTGCCAGGACACGCGGCCCAGTTCGGCGGTCTGCCACTCCAGCCGACGAATTAACTGCGAGACCATGCGCACCGTGAATACCGCGAAGATCAGCGCCAGGGTCACGCTGGCCACGCCGAAGAGCAGGGAGATGTCGCGGAGGCGCGAGGTGCGATGCTGGATCTGCCCTTGCGCGGTGTTCAGTTTGCGGTATTCGGCTTCCAACAGGCGCGCGACTACGCTGGTGAAGGTTCCGTGGAAACGAAATAGATCGATGGAGGAAAAGGTCTCGGGCTCCTCGATCGAAAGCAGGCGGCGCGCCTCCCGCGAGAAATCCAGCGACGATTTGTTGAGCCGCTGCCAGAGATCGTGCTCGGCAGTGCGCGCCCCTTCATCGGAGATGCGCGCGATATCCCGGTCGGCCTCGTCCAACTGGCTCATGATCTTGTAGTAGTCCACCGAATCAGGATCGCGTGCCAGCACGGAAAAGACTTCGCTGAGCGTGGTCTGCTGGCTGTGCAACTCGTCGATCAGGCGGTTGGTGAGAGATTGCTCGCGCACCAGGCTGTT
>WNFJ01621319.1_pt3 | contig 13402 bp, 15 predicted proteins | sample 5400461 | NCBI WGS metagenome assembly WNFJ01 (sample SAMN13153349, study PRJNA577476) | soil metagenome | isolation source: 115 cm saprolite on Douglas fir-dominated hillslope | place: USA:California | collected 2013-09-17 | reverse complement strand
CTCGCCCTCGCGCGACAACAGCTCCACCGTGCCCATCTCGCGCAGATACATGCGCACCGGATCGTCGGTGCGATCCGGTGGCGGCGCCTTCTCGACCTTGGCGAGCGCCGAGCGCTTCACCTCGACGATCTCGCCGCCGCCGTTCGCCTCTTCCTCCTCCTCCTCGGGTTCCTCGGGTTCCTCGCGCTGCTCGTCCTCCTCCGGCTCGGCGTCTTCGGTCTCGACCAGGTTGATGCCCATCTCGCTGAACAGGGCGAGAACGCCCTCGATCTGCTCGGAATTGACCTCCTCGGAGGGCAGCACCGAATTGATCTGGTCGTGGGTGACGTAGCCGCGCTTCTTGGCGTTGCGGATCAGCTTCTTGACGGCGGCGTCCGATACATCGAGCAACGGGCGGTCGGGCGGAGTTTCGGCGTCCTCGCCGGCGCGCGCGCCTCCATTGTCCATCTCGGGAGGCGACTTGACCTTGCTTGCCATCATTCTCTCCCTGTCCGGCGCCAAGCCCGCACCGGATCATAACCCGTCGATGTCGCCGATGGCCGAAAGGGGCCGCTCACGCCTGGAGCGCCTGAGCCGCCATGCCCGCTTGGATCAACGCCTCTCGCGATTCAATCCTGCATAACATGTCTTCGGCTCCAGTGCTCCCCTTTTTGAACCCGAAGCTCGCGACCGAATTTGCCGCACGGCGTGCGCGAACTTCGGCTTCGGGGCACTAGATGATCGCATTCATGGACCAGGGGGCCTGCGCCAGCCGACAACCTTGGCGTCGATGCGCTCGCCCGATTCGGCGCTCCACCAATCGTCTTCCCGCCAATGGCACAGGAATGGAAGCGCATAGGTGCCGACATGATCCTCGCAAAGAATCTCAAACGCCTGGCCTTCCGGCCTTTCGGCGTCGCTTGGAAACGCATCCAGCCGGGCCTGTCGAGTTGCCATCTTCGCCTGCGTCGGCCGAGATGCGATTAATCTCGAAGCCATGGCTTGAGGAATTTAGAGGCACGCTCCACCTGCTCCTGGATGCGCGTGTCGCTTGCATTTCTCGACTTGAGATAATAGGCGATTTGTGCGCTGGCGGCTTCCCAGCTGATTTCGCGTTTCCGCAGGGAGTTCAGCCAGCCGAACGCGCGTCCTTCATCCTCGGGATTGCCGGCGAAGACGAGATCTTTGTGCCCGAAACAGCCTGGAACCTCCCTGTCCAACTTCATCCGGCTCTTCCCTGGTTAGAAGCCTTGCGAATTTATCGAGTTTACGCCGGGCACCACGCGGCGCGATACATGCGATCAGGACGGGAACGGGGCGGCGGTCGCTAGTTCGCAGACCCCTCGCGAGGCTTGCCGGACGGGTTGCCGAAGTAGCGGAAAAAGCTCGAATCGGGCGTCAGCAGCATGCGCGTGTCGTTGGCGTGCAAGCCGTTCTCATAGGCCTGCATGGATCGGTAGAACGTGAAGAAGTCGGGATCGCGTCCGTAAGCATCGGCATAGATGCGGTTGCGCTCGGCATCGCCCTCGCCGCGCGTCTGCTCGCCTTTCGACTGCGCTTCCGCGATCAGCACGGTTACGTCGCGATCCGCCTTGGCGCGGATCTCCTGCGAGTGCTGGCTTCCCTGAGCGCGAAATTCTGCGGCCTCCCGCTGACGCTCGGTTTGCATGCGCTGATAGACAGCTTGGCTGTTCTGCTCCGGCAAATTGACGCGCCTGATCCGCACGTCCACGACCGATATGCCGAACGACTGCGCTTCGTTCTCCAGCTGATCACGCACCAGTGCCATGAGTTGCGCGCGCTTGTCGCGCACGATGTCAATCGTGGTCACCTCGCCCAGCACCCGCCGCAGCGCCGAGTTGAGCAGGGTCGACAGCCGAGAATTCGCGGCCCCGATTACGCCGATGGTCTGATAGAATTTCAAGGGATTATTGACGCGGTAGCGCGCGAACGCATCGACCACCAGCCGCTTCTGGTCGGAAGCGATGACCTCCTGCGCTGGGTTTTCAAGATCGAGAATTCGCTTGTCGACGTAAATGACGCTGTCGAGAAGCGGGAACTTGAAGTTCAGCCCCGGCTCGGTGACCGCGCGGATCGGATCGCCCAGCCGCACCACCAGCACCTGGTCGGTCTGGTAGACCGTGAACACGCTGCCGTAAAGGATCAGCAACGCCACAAGCGCGAGCGCGGCCAAGACGCCGCCGGCGAGATTGAGCCTCATCGGTTGCCTCCAGGCTGCGACGGATTCTGTGGTGGAGTCTGTGGTTGCGTCTGCGGCCGCCGCGTCAGCTCGTTGAGCGGCAGATAGGGCACGACACCATTTTGACTGCCGGATTGAGTGCGGGAATCGATGATGATCTTGTCGGTACCGCCGAATACCCTTTCCATGGTCTCGAGATACATGCGTTGGCGGGTGACGTCCGGCGCTTTCTTGAACTCGTCGTAAATCTTGAGAAAGCGCGCCGACTGGCCGGTGGCCTCGGCGACGGTCTGCTCACGATAGGCCTCCGCCGCCTGAGTGACCTGCGCGGCGCGACCGCGCGATTCCGGCACCACGCGGTTGGCATAAGTCTGCGCTTCGTTCTGAGCTCGCTCGGCATCCGAGCGGGCCGCCTGCACGTCGCGGAACGAGTCGAGCACCTGCGCGGGCGGGTCGACCTTCTGCAACTGCACCTGGGTCACCTGGACACCGGCCCCATAGTGATCGAGCGTTCGCTGCATCAGGTCTTGGACCGCCACCTCGACGGTCTGCCGCGCACCGGTGAGTATCGGCTGGATATCGGAATGGCCGACCACTTCGCGCATGGCGCTCTCGGCGACCGCCTTCACGGTACCTTCAGGTTGCTGAATATTGAACAGATAGTCGCCGGCGCCATTGGGCTTGATCAGCCAAAACACCGAGAAATCGACGTCCACGATGTTTTCGTCGCCGGTGAGCATCAGGCTTTCTTCCGGCACATTGAGACTGGGGGCGCCGCGGCGCGACTCCTCGACCGCACGCATGCCGATATCAACGCGGTTGACGCGCGTAACTTTGGGCGTGAGCGCGGACTCGATCGGGTACGGCAAATGGAAGTTGAGGCCGGGTTGGGCGTCGCGCACGTATTTGCCGAAGCGCAGCACCACGCCGAGCTCGTCGGGATCGACACGGAAGAATCCGGAAAATCCCCAAACCACGACCGCCACGAGGGCGATCAGGGCGATCCACCGGCCGCCGAGATTGCCGCCGGGCAGCGCCGAACGCAGCCGGTCCTGGCTGCGGCGCAAAAACTCTTCGAGATCGGGCGGCTTCGGGCTCTTGCCCCCCCCTTGCCAAGGTCCGCGGCCCTGCTCGTTCCACTTCATCGGATGTCAAGCGGCTTGAGTATGCGCGTCGTCGCCCGGCTTCGCATTGTCGGGCTTCATGCGCCAAAGCTGGAAGCCGTCAAATTTGATCGCCTGCTCGATTTTCGCGCGGGAGAAATGGTGCGGGGGGTGCTCGGCCGGCCTGATTGAACCGTCTGCATTCCAAGGACCATGCCTCTGAGGGAGCTTGCTTCCCGATGGATCCCCGGCAAACGCACGCAAGTTGGGGGTGGATTCCGACGTAAACATGTAGATTTGCATCAAAATGTCCTTCCGTTGAACGATTAAATCAGCCGTCGATGCCTTATTTCGAGTGCTTAAGCTGTTCATTGTGATAGCTTAGCACAATGGGAGCGTCGGACGATCGTAGCACGAGAGACCAAAATCCTAAAGGATCGCCATTTAGCCGCGGAAGCGGGCATTGTCGGTGTTTATGCTGAATCGTCCCAATTTTGTCGTTCTGAGAACAAAAGCTTGGTTCTTTTCCCACATGAGGGCGGCAGCCAATCGAAGGAAATCCAATGATACATAAATTTCAAGTTGGCCAGTCTGTCGCGCTTATTCCGCGGTCCATTCGTCAAGCCGCCCCCGGCACGTACGAGATCACCCGGTTAATGCCGGAAAACGACATTGAACCCCACTATCGCATCAAAAGCGACGCCGAGCGACACGAACGGGTGGTTCCGGAAAGCGAGCTGGAGGGCTCGCTGACGTCCTAAATCGAACGGGAGAGCCCGCGTGCGGGCCCTCCCGGCCAGAGGCCGCGTTACACGGCCTCAAGGTTGTCAGCGGCGATCTTGCCGGAGCGCGGATCGGTTTGCGCCACGAAGCTCACCTTCTGGCCCTCGCGCAAGGCGCGAATGCCCGCGCGCTCGAGCGCAGTGGCATGGACAAACACATCCTTGCCGCCGTCGTCCGGCTGAATGAAGCCGAAGCCCTTCTGGTCGTTGTAGAACTTTACCGTACCTGTGGTCATGAATTTTCCTTTCACTGACGGTTGTGCACGTGGGATCAGGCGCGAGATCGCGCCTGCTTCCCGGTCGTCGAATTTGGAGAGAGTTCTGAAACGTGCGCCGCACAATGCGAGGCGAAGCGGCCCAGTGGTCCGGCCAAATGTCGATACCACACATGTACAGGTTGAAACGCAAAATTACAAGAGATGTGAAGTTTCGAGCTCCCCACCAGCCGGCCGAGCTCGCTAGAATTTTCGCATTATCGCATTTTCGGACGGAAAGCCGGATTCCACTCCGCATCAAGTGCGGAGCAGGCCTTTCCTGGAAATGCGCTATTCCTCAAAGGTCAAATTCGCAGCTTTGACGACGCCTTCGTAGACCTTGATGTCGGCATCGATCATGTGCCGGAACTCGTCCGAAGACGTGCCGCCCGGGTTCGCCGCCATGGCCTTGAGCTTTTGACTGACCTCGGGCGCCAGAATGGCTTGCCGCAGCATGGCTTCGAGCTTCTTGGCGATCGCGGGTGGCGTGGCGGCCGGCGCGAACACGCCGCTCCACAAATGGACGTTGACGTCGGGGAGCCCCTCCTCCGCCATGCTCGGCACGTCCGGAAGCTCGGGGGAGCGTTCCGAGCCGGTGACCGCCAAGGCGTGAACCTTGCCGGCCTTGACCATCGGGACGCTGGGCGGTCCGTCCGCGATGGCGATCAGGCACTGCTCGGTCACCACGCAGAGCAGCATCTCGGTGCTGCTCTTCCATGGGATGGCCACACCAGGCATTCCGGTCTTCAGCTTCACGAGCTCGGTCGCGATCGTGAATGCAGGAGACGTCGTGGCATAATTGGCCTTTTCGGGATGCTGCTTTGCCCAGGCCACCAGCTCGCTCACCGACTTCGACGGATTGCTTACCGGCACCGACATGATCAGAGGGAAGTTCGCGATCATCGAGAGCGGGATGAAGCTCTTGGTCGGGTGGTAGCGAAGATTCGGATAGACCGCCGCCGCAATCGACATCATGCCGCTCGCGCCAACCAGGAGCGTGTAGCCGTCGGCTGGTTGGTTGGCGACATATTCGGCGGAGGATCGCCCGCCCGCGGCCGGCCGGTTCTCGATCACGACGGCCTGACCGAGCAGCTCCGACAATTTCTGCCCGACCAAGCGGGCAAAAATATCGTTGCCGCCGCCGGCGGCGAAACCGACAATCAGGCGGATCGGTCGGCTCGGATAATTCGCGGCTAGGTCCGCCTGCGCCGATGCCGGAAGGGTCGCCGCCGCAAGCAGGGCCGGCAGCGCCAGTGCGCCGATCACCGTGCTGCGATAGAAGCTCATCCGCATCATGCCGGCCTCCCCTTGCGGTATTTGGGCGCGTTGCTAATGGCGAAAGCCACCTGGGAAGCGCATTCTAACAGCATGCGGACCATTCCGCGATAGCGGCGCGGGCGTTGCCGCCGCCGGCATTGTATTCGTCGCAGCCCCAGAGTTTACTGGATCTCTCGCTCCCGCCGTGCCTGCACCGGGTTAAAATGGCTTCAGCTTCATCAGGCGCCGACCAGATCCGCCACGCTAAACCGTTCGGGGATCTATTCGGCCATCCGCGCGGCCTGACTTTCCTGTTCGCCACCGAAATGTGGGAGCGCTTCTCCTATTACGGGATGCGCGCGCTGCTCGTCCTCTACATGGCGAAATACCTGCTCAGCCCGGGTCGCGCCGACGGCGTCATCGGGCTCGACGGGTTGCGCACCATGCTCGAAGCCATGTTCGGACCGCTCGGAGTGCAGCCCTTCGCCTCGCAAATCTACGGCCTCTATACCGGCCTTGTTTACCTCACCCCGCTCATCGGCGGCCTGATCGCCGACCAGGTGCTCGGCCAGCGCCGCACCGTCATCATCGGCGCCACCCTGATGGCCGCCGGCCATTTCATGATGGCATTCGAGCCCTTGTTCCTGCTCGCGCTCACCACGCTCATTCTCGCCAACGGCGCCTTCAAGCCCAACATCGTGACCCAGGTCGGCGGCCTTTATGCGCCCGGCGACCATCGGCGTGACCGCGCCTATTCGATCTTTTATGTGGGCATCAATATCGGCGCATTCCTGGCGCCGCTCGTCTGCCGCACGCTCGGAGAGGCATTGGGTTGGCACTACGGCTTTCTCGCCGCCGGCGTCGGCATGACGATCGGGCTTGCGGTCTATCTCTACGCCCTGCCCCTGCTGCCGCCGGACGAGATGCACAAGTTGAAGGCCGCGGGGCTCGACAAGAAGCCGCTCGATCGGTCCGAATGGCGCGCCATCATGGCGCTGGCGGTGCTGTTCGTTCCGGCCACGCTGTTCTTTGCGACTTACGAGCAGCAGGGCAACACGATCGCGCTCTGGGCCGACGACTACACGGATCGCACGATCGACCTTGTGGTTTGGCATGGCCAAATTCCGGTCACCTGGTTCCAGGCTTTCAACCCGCTGATGATCTTCGCCTTCACGCCCCTGATCGTCGGGCTATGGTCGCGGCAGGCGCGGCGCGGCCGCGAGCCTTCGACCATCACCAAGATGGCGCTCGGCTGCTTCGCGGTGGCGCTCTCCTATCTCATCATGGTTGGAGCGGCATGGTTCGCGCAAGGCGACGAGGCGAGCTGGTGGTGGCTGCTTGCCTTTTTCGTCGTCCTCACGGTCGGCGAGCTCTATCTCTCGCCGGTCAGCCTGTCGCTCGTATCGAAAGTTGCGCCGGCGCGCATGCTCTCGGTGATGATGGGCTTGTGGCTGGCGACGACCTTCACCGGCAATCTCCTTTCCGGTTGGCTCGGCAGCTTCTGGAGCACCATGGACAAGGTGAGCTTCTTTCTGATGCTCGCAGGCCTCGCCGCACTCGCCGGCATCGTCATCTTCGCTTTCAACCGGCCGCTGAAAGCCATGCTGGGGGAGTGAGACACCCGCTCAGCCGAGCGCTCCGGCGAGGTCGGCGATGAGATCGTCGGCCTCCTCGATGCCGACCGAGAGCCGCACCAGGCTGTCGCCGATGCCGAGCGTGGCGCGCACATCCGGCGGCACCGAGCCGTGGGTCATCAGCGCCGGATGCTCGATGAGGCTCTCGACGCCACCCAGGCTTTCCGCCAAGGCGAACAGACGGCAGCGCTCGAGAAATCGTTTGGCGTCTTCGAGACCGCCGTCGAGCTCGACCGAGATCATGCCGCCGAAGCCGCGCATCTGCCGCCTTGCCAGCGCGTGCTGCGGATGGCTGGGGAGGCCCGGATAGAACACGCGGCGTACCTTGGGGTGACGTTCCAGCCATTGGGCGATCTTCAAGGCCGATCCGCAGTGGCGTTCCATGCGCAACGCCAGGGTCTTGAGCCCGCGCAGCGCCAGGAAGGAATCAAATGGTCCCTGGATTGCACCGACGGCATTCTGCAGGAACGTCAGCCGCTCGCGTAGCGCGGCGTTCTCGCCAACCACGGCCACGCCGCCCACCATGTCGGAATGGCCGTTGAGGTATTTGGTGGTCGAATGGACCACCAGATCGAAGCCATGCTCGAGTGGGCGCTGGATATAGGGGCTGGCGAAGGTGTTGTCGGCGGCAGCCCAGATGCCGCGCTTGCGGGCGATGGCGGCGACGCGGTCGAGGTCGATCAGCTTCAGGAGCGGATTGGTGGGCGACTCGATCCAAATCAGTCGCGTGCTCGGCCGGATCGCCCGTTCCAGCGCATCGGCATCGGTCAGGTCGACATAGGTCACCTCGATCCCGGCCGAGCGGGCGCGCACCCGTTCGAACAGACGGCGCGAACCCCCGTAAAGATCATCGACCGCGATCATATGCGAACCCTGGTCGAGGCATTCCAGCGCGGTCGCGATGGCGGCAAGCCCGGAGGCGAAGGCAAAGCCGGCGCTGCCGCCTTCAAGATCGGCGACGCAGCGCTCGAATGCCATACGCGTCGGATTCTTCGTCCGCGCATAGTCATAGCCTTTGTGCAGGCCGGGGCTCACCTGGACATAGGTCGAGGTGGCGTAGATCGGCATCATCACCGCGCCGGTCGTCGGGTCGGGCGCCTGCCCCGCATGCACGCAGCGCGTCGCGAAGTGGAGCTGGTTCGATCTGGTCATTGGAAACTCTTCGTTGTCTGCGTGCGTTGCGGCAGCTCGGCTGCGGATCACGGCGCGAGCCTGAAATAGTTGATGAGGTCGAGCCGCGTCGCGACGCCGAGAAACTGATCGCCGTCCATCACGATGGCGATGTAGTCCTTGCGGAACAGCGGCGCCAGCTCGGCGATCGGCGCGGCCGCCGAGATGGTCTCGAGCCGGGTCACCATGACGTCCTTCACGGGACGCGCGAAGGCCCGATTGGCTCCGCCTGCATCGGTCAGCATGGCGGCAAGCATGTCGCTTTCGTCGACCAGCCCGACCACGCGCCCGCTGCCATCGATCACCGGAAGCTGCGAGACGTCGGCCGAGCGCATGCGCGCAAACACCGTGCGCAGCGGATCATCCGGCCGTACCGTGACCGCGCTGCCCTCGCTGGCGCGGCTGACCACGATGTCACCGACGGTGCCGTGACGGTCGGGATGGGTGAAGCCCTCTTGCGCCAGGAATGTGGGGTTGAACACTTTGGACAGGTATTTCGCGCCCGAATCGCACACCAGGCTGACGACGCGTTTCGGCACTGTCTGCGCGCGGCAATATTGCAGAGCGGCGGCCAGCAAGGTGCCGGAGGAGGAACCGCCGAGCACGCCCTCCGTACGCAACAGGTCGCGCGCCGCCGCGAAGCTTTCCGCATCCGAGATCGAATAGGCTTGCGCCACGAGAGCGAGGTCGCAGTTCGGCGGAATGAAGTCCTCGCCGATGCCTTCGACGGCCCAGCTGCCCGCTTGCGGCATTTTTCCGGTCTGCACATAGGCGGCAAGCACCGAGCCGGCCGGATCGGCGAGAATCATCGCGGTCTTGGGCGACGTCTGCCGCATGTACCGCCCGATCCCGGTCAGCGTGCCGCCCGAACCTACGCCGACCACCACGGCGTCCGCGTCGTGGTCCATTTGGCGCAGAATTTCCGGCCCAGTGGTGGCGAAATGAGCCTGGGGATTGGCCGGGTTGGCAAATTGATTGATGTAGAAGGCGCCGGGAGTGCGTCGCGCGATTGCCTCGGCGACGTCCTGGTAATAATCAGGGTGGCCCTTGCCGACGTCGGAACGCGCGGTCACCACCTCGGCGCCGAGCGCCCTCGCATGCAGCACCTTATCGCGCGCCATCTTGTCGGGCACGACCAGCAGCGTGCGATAGCCTTTGCGCCCGCCGACCAGCGCAAGGCCCAGCCCGGTATTGCCCGCGGTTGCCTCCACGATGGTGCCGCCGGGCGCAAGCTTGCCATCGGCTTCGGCCGCTTCGATCATGGTGCGCGCCGGCCGATCCTTGAGCGAGCCTGACGGATTGGCGCTTTCGAGCTTGAGAAACAGGCGGCAGAGCCCCCGCTCGATGCGGGTCACTTCGATCAGGGGTGTCTCGCCGATGAGATCGAGAACTGATGCCATATGCCGTGCTGCCAACCAACCTGGCCGGCTTCCTCGGTTCAACCGGCCCCATATTCAATTGGACTTAATTTAACCTATTGCGCCGCAAAAGGATTGACTTTCGACCCGGCCCGCCTATGTTCCGGGCGAACGGTTCGATTGAAACTTTCGACCTTCCGCCCCCGCGCAACCTCAGTCGTTGTACCGTCATCCGGCGCGGGTAAGCTCCGGAAGGTCCTAATTCGAGGTGTTATGCCTTTTTCCAAACTCGGCTTGTCCGACAAGGTTCTCGCCGCCGTCAAAGCGGCAGGCTACACGACCCCCACCCCCATTCAGGAACAGGCGATACCCCACGTGCTGGCGCGGCGCGACGTGCTCGGCATCGCCCAGACCGGGACCGGCAAGACGGCGGCCTTCACGCTGCCGATGCTGACCATGCTCGAACATGGCCGTGCCCGCGCCCGCATCGCCCGCACGCTGATCGTCGAGCCGACCCGCGAGCTTGCGGCGCAGGTCGAGGAGAGCTTCGTCAAATACGGGGTCAATCATAAGCTCAACGTCGCGCTCCTGATCGGCGGCGTGTCGTTCGACGATCAGGACACCAAGCTGATGCGCGGCGTCGACGTCCTGATTGCGACGCCCGGCCGCCTGCTCGATCACTTCGAGCGCGGGCGGCTCCTGCTGACCGGGGTCGAGCTGCTGGTCATCGACGAGGCCGACCGCATGCTCGACATGGGCTTCATCCCCGACATCGAGCGCATCTGCAAGCTGGTGCCGTTCACGCGCCAGACGCTGTTCTTCACCGCCACCATGCCGCCGGAAATCCGGCGCATCACCGAGCAGTTCCTGCACAATCCGGTGCGGGTGGAAGTCACGCGCGCCGCATCCACGGTCGCGACCACCACGCAACAGCTGGTCAAGTCCGGGCGCGAGCCCCATGACAAGCGCGACACGTTGCGGCGCCTGATCCGCTCGATCGAAGGGTTCAAGAACGCCATCGTCTTCTGCAACCGCAAGCGCGAGGTTGCGCAGCTTCACCGTTCCCTGGTGCGGCACGGATTCTCGGCGATAGCGCTGCATGGCGACATGGACCAGCCGTCGCGAACGGCGGCGCTCGAGCAATTCCGCCGCGGCGAGGTGACGCTGCTCATCGCGTCCGACGTGGCGGCGCGCGGGCTCGACATTCCCGATGTCAGCCACGTGATCAATTTCGACGTTCCGCACCACCCCGACGATTATGTCCATCGCATCGGACGCACCGGGCGCGCCGGGCGCGCCGGCGCGGCCATCACCCTGGTGGCGCCGGCCGACGGCAAAGCTGTCGCCGCCATCGAGCAGCTCATCGGCCAGAGCATTTCCTGGATGGGCGAACCGCCCGCGGCCGCCGATGCCACGGCACCCTTCGATGGGCGGCGCAATGCGCGGGGCGGCCGGCATGGCCGCAGCTCCCCGCGGCGCGAGCAACCGCCGGCGTCGGTCACCCGAATCGACGAGGCGCGCCCGCGACAAGTGCGCAAGCCGGTTGAGCGCGAGCGACTCCGGCAAGAACCGGTCCGGAGCGACGAGTCGACCCTCTCGCACCTCCCGGCATTTCTGCTGCGGCCCGTGCGCGTGAAGGCCTGAACTTAAGGCCGGCACCCTGAATTGCTTTCGCAAAACCGGCTCTCGCCAAGGCTGATTACGCCGCCACTTGGCCGAGCGCCTCAGGACTTTCGCTTCTTGCCCTTCCCCGCTGATGCGCCTTTCCGCGCGGCGCGCCGGCGCGCGGCTGCCAGGGCCTCGCGCGCCCACGCGGCAAGCGCGTCGGGATCGTCATAGAGGCGGTCCGGCATGCGCCGATAGGACATCACCCCGCGCTTGCCGTCCTTGGTCGTGTAGGTGAAGGGCGCGAGATCCTCGCGCTCGAAGGCAGGCGCATTGTGCCCGTCCACTTTGAGATAGATGACGCCGTCATGCACGAGGGCGAACATCGTCTCCTCGGCATAGATGCCGGCGCCGCCGAACATGCGCCGGACCGTGACCGTCCCGAAGGCGGCGAACAATTCGCGGATGTCCTCGGGGGCCACCGCCGCCGCCTGCGCGGTTACTGCTGCGCCTCGGCTGCCGGCTTGAGCTGCACCGATTCACCGCAACCGCAGGCCGACGTCTGGTTGGGATTGTTGAACACGAACTGGGTCGCGAGCTTGTCGGCCTTGTAATCCATCTCGGTGCCCAAAAGGAACAGGATAGCTTTGGGGTCGATCAACACGCGCACGCCCTTATCTTCGACCAGCTCATCGGCAGGCTCGACCTTCTCGGCATATTCCATCGTATAGGTCATGCCCGCGCAGCCGCCGTTCTTGACGCCGACGCGCACGCCGATGATCGTCTTGGCCGCATTCGCCATCACATATTTGATGCGCTCGGCGGCGGCGTCGGTCAGCCGGATCACCTGGGGTCTCGGCCGGGGTGTGGCCATCGCGGGCTCCTTCTCTCGCCGTTTTGCTGCTTATCTCGCGTGCGCCTATGTGGGGTGGAATCGCGCCAAACGCAACGTACCGCGTGCGGATCACGACTTTCAACTCACCACATATTCACCACATGTTGAGCACGGCACGGGCCTCGTCCGACATCCGGCTCTGCTCCCAGGGCGGATCCCAGACGATCGTGACCTTGACCTCGCCCACGCCGGCCACGCTCGACACCGCGTTTTCCACCATTATGGGCAATTCCTGCGCCGACGGGCAGTTCGGCGTTGTCAGCGTCATGTCGAGGGAAACGGCGCGGTCGTCGGCGATGTCGATCTTGTAGATGAGACCCAGCTCGTAGATGTCGGCCGGGATTTCCGGGTCATAGACGGTCTTGAGCGCGGCGATGATATCGTCGGTCATGCGCGCGATTTCGGCCTCGGGCAGCGCCGAGGCTCCGCCCGGCTGCGGCGCCGGCGCGAGCGGGGCGGCATCGGCCGCCACCTCGGGGGTGGCTGCCTTGTACGGCTTGCGCTCGGTGGTTTCGTCGGTCATGCGAAGAAATCCTGCGCCTCGATCAAATAATTTCTATTCTCACTGATGCGCATAGCTGTCCAAAACCATCTGGGCCATTTGCGCTTCTCCATATGTAAGCCTATCTCGCTCGACATGGTAGCCCCCTCATCTCACGATCATAAGGGCCTGGCCCGATCGCGCTAGGCGCCCAGGCGATACGAGCGCAGCCCAAAGGTAACGACGAGAATCCGCAGCGCGAACACGCTCACGAGCGTCACCAGAATCGTCCCGGTGACCGTTTGCGGCGCATGCTCGAACCGGTCGGCAACCGCCAGTCCCGCCAGCATCAGCAGGCCTCCAAGAACGGCGATCTCCTCGTAGGGCTCCCCCTTAAACGTTCGCGGCTCGCGTCCGGTCACCACATCAAGCAGCATGCCGCCGCCAGCACAGGTCAACGCCGCGCAGAATGGAATCCAGGGCCAGTCGAGCCCCGCCATCAGTGCGACCTGGGCGCCGATCACGGTGAACGTCGCCATGCCGACGGTATCGAAGATGACGAGTGCGCGCTCGAAATTGCGCGAGCCGACGGCTTCGGCAGTGAAGCGCGTCATCAGCGTGCCGAATGCCAAGGTCCCAAGCACGACGTAGACGTAGGCCGGGTCGTTGAAGATGAACGGCGGG